>Ga0209460_1000843_pt1 | contig 22855 bp, 24 predicted proteins | sample EBPBio132013_DNA_FD_185868 | JGI IMG/M metagenome (GOLD analysis project Ga0209460, IMG submission 185868) | Wastewater treatment Type I Accumulibacter community from EBPR Bioreactor in Madison, WI, USA - Reactor 2_5/13/2013_ DNA (SPAdes)... | ecosystem: Engineered > Bioreactor > EBPR >... | reverse complement strand
ATTACACCAATAGGATGGAGTGCGACGGTGATTAGTGTAGCGTGGGCTGCGGAAGAAACCAACCTTGTGGTATGGACGTTCGCCGCACCGTGGACGTTTGACGAATTTCGGGCAGCCCACCGACAAACGAACACGATGATTGATGGGGTTGAGGGCAGCGTGGATATGCTCTATATCACCAGCGCTCAACAGTTCATACCGCTGCGCGCCCTCACCAATTTCCGTACCATCATTCACCACCGCCATCCACGCCAGCGTTACGCTGTGATCGTCGGCGCGAAAACGTATCTGGTCACGCTCATGACCAGCCTCACCGAACTCATCCCCGGTTTTGGGGCATACTTGCGGTTTGCGCGTTCTGAAGCCGAATCCTACACGATCATCGGCAAACTGCGGGAGCAGACGAAGCGGGTTGACTAATTCGTAAACCGCAGCGACGCAGTGATCTGTTCCAACACTTCTACGGTTGCTGCAGGCACTTCGGTCTGCAAGTAATCAGCCCCCTCTTCGACATCCTGATTGACAACATGCCCGACGAACGTAAAATAACGACCATCGTTCTGGATGACAATGGCCTGAAAACGAAATGGGGTAATTCCATGCTGTGGAGTGAAGCGACCTTTCAGCAGGCGAGCCTTATTAACACCCATCATCACATCCTCTGCGCTTTCAACCATCAGCAATTCATTGCCAATTTCAGGGTTTTCGGCGTATACCGTAATGTTGATGCTCTCACCAACCACCATATATCCAATGACACTTTTATCGTCAATCTGAAGATGGGACGGGTACTCAAGCATGAATCCATAGGCGGCATTATTATAGGTCGTCAACTCCCCTTCGCCTGTTGGGGTGATGGCATCCGTCGGAAGTGGCGCGAATGCCGGTGCAGCAGTTGGGTCTGCAATGCTCGGTGAATTGAGGTTACAGGCGGCGCACAGCAGCAGGAGTAAATAGATTATGCGTTTGAGTACAGTCATGGACATCTCCAATGAATAGGGTTATAAGGATAATGTGGGCTAATTCGGCAGCAGGATAATCTTTGCGTCTTGGCGGCTTTCGAGGCGTTTGAAGGCGCTCGGCGCGTCATCGAGTGCCATGCGTGCGCTGACCATCGGGCGCATATCCAGCTTACCGGAAGCCATCATGCGGATGACGTTCATAAACGTGCCGTGACCGGAATGCCCCAGTGACCCCGCCAACTGCACACCCTTCACCTGATAATATTCGAGTTCCAGCGGTGTAGGCCGTTCCGAACGCCCGATGTGACAAATGGTGGCGTTGACCGCCAAGCCTTTCGTCAGCGGCGCGAGGGTATGCGTGGGCGCACCCGCCGCCTCGACAACGAAGTCCACGCCGCGTCCGTAGGTTGAGTCGAGGATGATGCCGTTGATGTCTGCGCCGATAGGGTCATAAACGGCGGTCGCCCCCAGCTTGAGCGCGAACTCACGTCGGCTGGGCGAGGTGTCGAATACCATCACCTGAGAAGCACCTGCCGCGCTGGCTAAAGCGATGGCCGCCAAACCGATTGGCCCTGCCCCGAATACCACGACATACGCCCCCGGCTGCCATGTGTGGATGCGGTTGAACATGGCATGATACGACACACCCGTCGGCTCGACCATCGCCCCCATGACCATCGCCTCATCCACGCTGCCCACGCGGTCGGCAATCTCTTGGATGCTCCAGCAGTAACGTGCGCGAACGGGGATATACTGCGCCATCGCGCCGGGGGTGGTGAAGCCCAATTCTTCCAAATTGTCGCAGTGGTTAACGAACCCACGCCGGCACGACACACATTCGCCACACCATTGGATTTCCTCCGCCGCCACCAAGTCGCCGACCTTCAGATCACGCACGTTTTTACCAACCTCGACCACCCACCCCGCGAACTCGTGTCCGAGGATATTGGGGAAGCGCGTCAAACCGGGGTACAGAATGTAACCATCTTTGTTTGGCTCGTACATATGCATGTCGGAACCGCAAATCCCCACCGCCCCGACCTTGATAATCACCTCATCGTCTTTCGGCGTAGGGTCAGCGACCTGCCCGATATTGATGTGCGGGTTCTTCCACACCTGCGAACCGGCTTGGATGCGATGCGTGGTGCGTTCGCGGTCGTTCAGTTGGTAATCCGGCTTCGGGGCAAAATCGGCGGTTAAAGTCAGCGCTTTCATCAAAATATCTCCATAAAAAATATGAAGGGCAGCACAATGGCTGCCCAATTATTAACCTATCCACAGTCATCATGACACGGCAGCGTCACCACCGTCCGCAGCACCATGCCTGCGTCATCATTGCCAGCCACGGAACCGGTAAGATCGCCGATAAAGTATAGCATCTGTTGCAACAGCGTGTTACCGGGGTCGCTGTTTTGCAGGTTTGTCCATTCCGGCGAAAACAACGGTGGGAAGTTGATATGTAGTGTCAGGCCGGAGTCTACCAGTACCGGCGTGGGCTGCGTCTCGAACCCGATATTTTCCCCCGCGAACACCTCTTGTACGATGCGGCGCGTCCCCATAATCATCAATTGGTTCTGTGCCGCGATCAGGAATTCTTCAATCGGCTGCCCCGACACGCCGTAAATCGTCAGGGTGATGCCGCGCACCCCGCCCGGTAAGGTCGTTTCGCTAAAGCGGGCGGTACCCTCCGGCCCACTCGCGTAAATGCTAATGGCGAGTTCTCGCGCGAACTTATCCATAAACGCCTGAGCCGATTCGTCGTCCGCCACTTGGAACATGACCGCGCCTTCAAACGGTTCCCAATCCAAGAAGCGCGAACTGTTCGGGTTATAGTCGGGGTTGATACGCATGAAGAAGGTTGTGGTGCCGGTGAGCAGCGGGCGGATTTCGGTGGTGTAATCAAACCCGCTGAGGTTGGCAAACAGCACATCCGCCCATTCGGGGTTGCCAACACCCACCACCGAACCGGAAACGAATCCCGCCATACTGGCAGAATAACTGTAAGCGAGGCTGGGGATCAGAGAAGACAACGCGATCTGGAATTTTTTCGCCGCCGCTTGCAAATTGCCGCCCATCACATCAAATACAGTCGCTAAATCCGCTGCTTGCAGGACAATGAACGAGTCACGCGGGACAACAACCAGAAGCGAGCTATCGACCGTATTCCCGCTGCCCGAAAACTGCACGCCAAGCGCGTCCAACCCTGCTTGGTTGCCCGCCGTCTGTGCCACATCCAGCGCAATCGTCTGCTCGTCAATCACGGTCGCGCCAAAAGCCGTTGAGCCAATCGCCCGGTACACCGCTGACAGCAGCAGCCAGTCACCTTCGCTGCGGGTGTTATTGCGTTCGTTGTAAGCCAGCAGCAGAGGGGTATCCACAAACGCCAGCATGTCGTAATCCGCTTCCGGCAAGCGGGAAAGCGCATCCACATAATACGGGCTGTCGCTCACATCCGCGTCAAAGGTAGGGTTAGGCTGCGGAGCGGCATCTTCCGACCAACTGTAAACCACCAGCACATTGTCATAGATCGCAATCCGGTTGAGGTCATCGGCACGGGTCGGTGTCAACAGCGTGTAGCCGTCAACATCACGGCTCGTCCAGCCGGGAAACACACGAAGCGCCGCTTGTTCTGCCGCGCCGGTATCGGTGATCTGGATTACAATTCGACCCGCCGCGCTGCGAATTGCGGGATACATCCCCACCGCCAGCGTATCCCCCAACCACGGGCGAATGGCCTCATCGAAGCTGCCACCATCTGATTGTGCGGTAATCAGATCAATCGCGGTCGTCAGCGTAATTGGGAAGCCCTGCCCGAACATCGAAACCGGCAGTTCGGTGGTCGCGTTCTCCACAAACTGATCCAACGTGGCGATGCTGGCTTCGTCCGTCCGTACCGCCGCGTACAGCATGGTGTCCTTCGGGAAGTAAGCGGTTAGCGCCTCCAAATCGGCATAGCGCGGTTGGGCAGCGCTCGCTACCGAAACAACAAGCGTAAACATAAGAGTTATAGCCATGAAAGCGCGAGACATTGTGCGGCGCATGAGTTTGCTCCTTCTGCATTGTTTTCAGTTGATTCAAACGTCACCCGCAAGGAAAAAGTTCCTTACATAAGCATTGTAGCATCAACCATAAACTTGCATTCTAGAAAGAACGATATATCATATATCATAACCTGTCAACCAACTGAAAGCGGCCTATGGCACGCCGTTCCGCTCCTTCCACCACTATAGAAATATCACTCCCCGCCCTGCGGCCCCGGGCCTCCGCCACCGATGCCGTCTACGACACCCTGCGCGAGGCCATCCTCACCTGCGAACTGCCGGGAGGAACACCGTTGATCGAGGCCGCGTTGGCCGCCCAATTCGGCGTGAGCAAAACCCCTGTGCGCGAGGCGCTGCACCGGCTGGCGCACAGCGGCTTAGTCGATATGGAATTGGCACGCGGCGCGACAGTGCATACCCTAACACCCGTCGAAATCCGCGACATCTCCGAACTTCGTGCTGAACTCGAACCACTCGCGCTGCGGCAGAGTATCCCGCACTTCACCACAAGCGACTTCCAACAGATGCGGCAGGTCTTGGTAGAGGCCAAGCAATCTTTAGTCGCTCATGATTATCAGAAATTGAGTTCCCTCAACAACAGTTTTCATCATGCGCTGACCCACCGCGCCACGAATCACCTGCTCATCAAATGGTTAGAAAGTCTAAGTGACCGCCGCCGCCTGATCTCGATGCAGGGTTGGTCAATTGACAACCGCAGCCTGCGCGAGTGGGATGAACACAGCGCCATCCTTGACGCGCTCGAAACGGGTGACGGTGAAGCGGCTGTCCAACGGCTGCGCGATCATATCCTGCGCTTCTCGCAAATTGTGACTGAGCAACCCTTAACTGAAATGCCTGTGCCGATTTAACTGACAGGAGAACTGACCATGCCTACCCTCAGCGGCATCATACCGATACTCATTACCCCGTTCGATGAAGCGGGACGCATTGACGAGGAAAGTTTGCGCCGTGTCGTACACTTCGAGTTGGAAGGCGGTGTACATGGCATCGGTGTGGGCGGGTTCGCCAGCGAAGCCTATAAACTGACCGACCAAGAACGCATCCGCTGTGCCGAAATCGTCGCCGCCGAAGTCAACGGGCAGGTTCCGCTGATTATCGGCATGGCTCCCGGCAGCACCGAGGCTGCCATCGAGCAAGCGCACATCTACAGTAACCTGCACCCCGCCGCGCTGATGACGCTGCCACCCAACACGATGATCAACGACGAGATGAGCCTGATGGAGCATTACATCGCGCTCGGCAACGCTTCCGATGTGCCGATCATGGTGCAGCAGTCGCCGCAAATTCCGGCGTATGCTCACTGCCAGTTATCGACCGAGCATCTGGCGCAGATTGCCAAACACGCCCCCAACATCCGCTACTTCAAGATCGAAGGCCCCGGTTCGGCTCGGCGCATCAATGCCCTACGCGCCCGCGTCAGCGATGACGTGCGGCTGTTCGGCGGCATCGGCGGCCTGACTTTACGCGAGGAACTGGAAGTCGGCGCGGCGGGGTTGCTGCCGGGGGTCGGCTTCAATGAGTTCTTTGTCGATGTGTGGTCAGCATGGACGGAAGACAACAAAGCTCATGTGGATGAGGTCTTGCTCCGCGCCCAGCCGTTAGTGGATGCGGTATCCGGCTTCGGTCACGAGTTCTCGCTGCACGCCCGCAAGTACCTGCTCAAACGCGCCGGCATCATCACCCACGACACGGTGCGCCGCCCGACCGTCCGCGCCGAGTTCGCCGCGCTCGATAATGTTGCACATTTAATAGATGAAATGGGGCTGCGCCTTGGACGACACGCTTAAGAAGAAAATTATCACCGATGCGGAGATTAAGTATCTTCACGCTTTAGTACAACCTCTCATCGGCATGAAGCCGTGGCAGATATTTAGACAGTTTGGCAGCTACCTATATTTTGATTTTGGTGAACTTGAACTCACAAAATGGGGGGAAAGGGGAGCAATTCGGTTAGTTATTCTAGATTGTGCTTGGCGCATCGAGAATGAGGATCGTGTATTAGTTGGTTGCGACGACGTTCATCCAATTATGGATGAGCGTATCAAACAACTTGAAGATCAAGCCATAGTGTCGCTTACAGTTACAAAACCGTGGCTTGATACCGCAATTAGCTTTGAAAATGGCCTCACATTACGCTTATTCGCCCGCAGCAGCGGACGAAACCCAAAGCACGATTTCTGGTTTTTCTCCGATCCGACTTACACACTCAGCATCGGCACAGGTGGTACTTACCAATATTATGACCATACTAATGGTTTTGGACCGCGCAAGCCAGTAAGTGAAGAAATCCTCTCGATTTCTGAAACCGATATACAATCGGTGCAAATTATTCTTAATCGCCTCATTGGAACAAAAGTAAAATACGTTGAAGCAGACTCTTTTGAAAATCCGGTGATCTTCTTCAAAGAAAAAGGTGAAAAGGTTCTCTGGGAGCTAACGCTGTTCAACCTCGATTGGCGATTAGAAACCGATACAGAATTTTTAGCCGGATCTTTAGACGAACATCGTTCATATGAACCTTTACATCAGCATTTAAAAAGTAAACGCTTGCTTTCAATCGAGATAACACGTCCGGCGTTCGACACTACTTTCATGTTTGAGGATAATATCAAGTTAGTGTTGTTCACCTATATCGCACAACGGGCGATGCACTACAAACTAACTATGCCGGATAAAAGAACGCTTGAAATAGGTCGAGATTCTAAATGGTCAATCACGGAACCTGATCAATACGAACTTCAATCCACTAAGAAACGCAAGAAAAAGTAATCAGGCTCTCCAAAGTAGAGGTCACATGCCCATCACCACTCAAACTGTCACCATCCCCAACGGTACACCCAACCTCAGCGGCTACTTGGCGCTGCCGGAAGGCGAAGGCCGCTTCCCCGGTGTGGTCGTCATCCACGAAGCCTTTGGCCTGAACGACAACATCAAAGACATTACCCGCCGTTTCGCCGAAGCCGGATACGCCGCGCTGGCAGTTGACCTGTTCGCGGGGCGCAACCGCATGGTGTGCATGTTCCGCTTCTTCAGCAACATGCTCCTGTTCGATTCGCTCAACCATGCCGGTATCCGTGACCTCAAAGTCTCGCTCGACTGGCTGGAAAATCATTCGAAGGTGGACAGCACCAAAATCGGCGCAGTTGGATTTTGTATGGGTGGCAGCTTCGCCATCGCGTGGGCCTGTACCGACAGCCGACTCAACGTGATCGCCCCCTTCTACAGCTTCAACCCGCGCCCGATAGAAGCGGTTGCCCGTTCGTGTCCGGTGGTCGCTTCCTTCCCCGAAAACGACTTCACCAAGAACATGGGCATCAAGCTAGAAGCCGAACTCACCAAGCACGATATTCCCCACGACGTAAAAATATATCCCGATACCAAGCACTCGTTCTTCAACAGCCCGCGCGATGTGAAAGAGCAAGCCGCCGCTGATGACTCATGGTCGCGCATCATGACCTACTTCCGCGAGCATATTGGCGGCTCGTAATACTCTTGTTATAATTATTATGACTCAGTATTTTAATAAAGGTTTATTTTAAGATATGCTCGATCAACCGCAAAAAATATTCATTAATTATCGCCGATCTCTAAACAAGCATGTTGCGGGGAGAATTTTCAGCTATCTAAAAGATACTTTTGGAGACGATAGATTATTTTTCGACACTGCATATCAAGATCTTGGAGGCAAATGGCCTGCCAAATTAACACAAGAAGTGATGCATTGCAGCGTTCTTTTAGTCATTATCGGCGATAATTGGCTGACGGAACTCAATTCACGATCCAAAACTAAAGAAAGAGATTGGGTACGGGAAGAAATTAATACAGTTTTTAAGCAAAATCGTGACTGCCACATTATTCCCGTTCTTATTGATGATGCAAAATTACCTTTAGAAAAAGATGCCAACAAGGGAATTAAAAAGCTCATCAAAAAGCTTGTACAACTCGAAGCAGTTGTCATCAACCATCATAATTTCGATCAGGATATGGCGAATCTGGCACAATATTTAAGGGTACTCATTGACCCATCCAGCAGTGTCCCGGTCAAATTACCAACCTATACCGGCATTGTAAAAATACATGAAACATTTCCAAGTAATGCTGTACAAGAAAGTATTCGTGAAGCAAAAGAAATTCGTATTTTGACAACTTGGATCACGAACTGGCCTGATCTAGAATACTATATAGAAATAGCAGCAAAACGTGGCATTAAAATCAGAGTATTACTGATCGACCCGGATTGTGAAATTGCTGAACGGCGTAATGAAGAAATTGCTCCCAATAACGGTTCTGCCAATCATTTAAATGTACGTGTCGAGAATAAATCGCATATTGTTGCCTTGTACAGGAAATTAAAAGCTCAGAATTATAAGCTGGACATTAAGCTAAGATACTATGATGTGCGCCCCAGTGTCTCGCTTTATTTGACGGATCAAACGTCGTTTCTAGGCTTTTTTCTTCACTCGTCGCGAATGGTCAGTGCACCAGCGATTGAATTTCAAGGAACAGATAAAACTTATCTGGGACGGCTTCAAACTGAATTCAAAAAAGTGTGGAATAAAGCCACCATTCAAATCGATCTCGAAACCGGAAATCAAAATCATATAGAGAGACCATAGCTTTATGCTTGAACAACTGCTCCCCATGCCCGACGCGGAAGTCTATCTCGTCACCGGCTTTTTCTCGCCCGCCGAAAGTGGCGCGCTGCTGACAGACCTCACTGCGAATATCGCGTGGGAGCAAAAGGCGATCAACATCATGGGCAAACAGGTGATGCAGCCGCGCCTGATCGCGTGGTACGGCGACGTGGGCAAGTCTTACCGCTACTCCGGCCTCACCGTTCACCCGCTGCCGTGGACACCCACGCTGCTCGACATGAAAGCACGGGTTGAAGCCGCCGCGAATGTGACCTTCAACAGTGTCTTACTCAACCTCTACCGCGATGGGCAGGACAGTGTGGGCTGGCACAGCGACGATGAGCCGGAACTCGGTACGAATCCGGTGATCGCCTCAATTAGCTTGGGTGCAGCACGAACGTTCCAGTTCAAGCACAAACAGAATGCCGACCTCAAGCAGTCAGTCGAGTTAACGCACGGTTCGCTGCTGCTCATGCGCGGCACCACCCAGCACTACTGGAAGCACCAGATCCCCAAGACCAAGAAGCCCCTCAGCGCACGGATTAATTTGACGTTTCGGGTAATTCAGTGAGGGCTAATCTAAAAGGCTGTCGTCGGGGATTTCTTCGATTAGGCGGCGTATTTCATCCGCATAGGCATTAAGCTAAGGAATTTTCAGGAACAAAATCACTCAAGAATGAGGCTCGCTGTCGAATTTTGGAGCGCCTTGAGTGCGCTTGTCCGGCTGCTAGCAGGATGGCTTATGGTGATTTACGAATTAGCATGGTAAATAATTGAAACGTTGATCCTCAGCTTTTGAAGTCGCTTTAGCAGACTTGTCTGGTGATCAGCATGACGGCTTTAGCCTCATGCGGCGCAACCCGACTCATTACCATCTTAATTTGTAAACTGCCATTAGCCTCATGCGGCGCAAACAGTCAACTCGTTCCCTGAATATCCTCGTCAAAATAGCATAGCTTAATGCCTATGTATTTCATCCGCGCTAATGTTAACCTGCTCAGTTTTAGAATATATATCAATTAAAATAATTCGTTCTCTTGTTTTCAAATAGTAAATAAGCCTATATCCTCCGCTCTTACCGCGTTGAGCATCTCGATTTGGCAAGCGTGTCTTATAAACATTGTAACCAACATCAGGAATTTGATCGCCGGGAGTTTGGCCTTCTGCTAAGACAGCCAAAAGAGGTTTCAAATCATCAATGACGTGTGCGTATTTCTTCCGCAGCTTTTTTAAAACATGCTTAAATCTCGGTGTGGTTAGAACACGAATCGCTACTTCATTAGTCATCTTCAGCTTCTAACTCGGCTAGAACATCCTCAATGGGTATAGTCTCACCTCGCGAAGCCTCACGAAAACTAATGCGAATGTCCTCTAAAATCTCCTCTTTTGTTGGCTCATCAAGAACTTCTTCAATGACTGCCATCGCATAGGCTTCAACAGTTTCATAACCATATGTCTTGGCGAGGTATTCAAGTCGCTTATATTGTTCTTCTAATAGGTTGATCGTGAGTGGTATTAATTCTGTCATCATCACACCCTCGGCGACTTGCCCGTGAGCCGCGTGAACGTTTGATACCCGAACCAGCGGAACGGTTCTGGCGGAATCGGTGAATAGGTCGCGTGGTAGAACGGCAGCCCGCGCCACTGCTGGTCATCCCCCGAATACATATCCGTCAGCACCGCCCCCGCCACGTTCGCCAGCGTCACCCCATGTCCGCAGTAACCGATGGCGTAGAACACGTTGCGGTTGTCGCCCCGTACCCCCATCAGGTTATTACGCCGCAGCGTAATCCCCAGCGTACCCGTCCAGCGGTGTGTGATCGGCAGTCGCTTGCTGGCGGGTAAGTAGTCGTGCATCGTGCTTTCCATTTTGCGGAAGGACGCACCCGCCGACTGCGGCGTACCGGGGTAAGCCGTGCGATTGTTGAATAGATAGGCATAGGACTGGTTACTGCCGCCACCGAACACGATGTTCCCCTCGTTGGTCAGCGTCGAATACGAAATACGGTCGTAGTCATCGCTGTAGCCAGCATAAGCCCGCCAGCCGATCTCCTCGCGTTGTTCGGGGGTCAGCGACGCAGTGGCAAACACATGCGAATGCAGCGGGAACAATGCATCGCGGAAGTAACCCAAGCGTGTGGTGTAGCCATTCGTCCCCAGCACAATCGCCTTTGCCTGCACTTCGCCCTGTGGCGTGGTCAGTGTAATCGTCGAGCCTTCGCAGATTTTCAGCACCGGTGTGTTCTCGTAAATCTCGACTCCCTGCTCGACTAGCACTGGACGCAAACCGCGTACCAACTGCGCTCCGTTGATCTGCCCCGAACCGGGGTCAAGCACCGCGCCGTAAACACCGCTGGCGTTTAACTGTTTTGCCAGCGTCGCGGGGTCAATAAACGTGCTGGGGATGCCGATGGCCTGATGTTCCTCGCATTCCTTGTGCGCGTCCTCGGCTCGTTTGCGGTCGGTATAAAAGGTCAGGGTGCCATCAGTGCGGTGGCTGACCTTCAAATTATGCCGCTGGATAATCTCCAAGATCATCTGGATACCGGCGCTGGTCGTCTTATAGATGCGCTGTGTCATCTCCGGGCTGTGGTCGGTCACACCTGTCACCCAATTGAGCATCATCCCACCGTTTCGCCCGCTCGCGCCGTTCGCCAGTGACTTCGCTTCCAGCAGTACTACCCGCTTCTCAGGGTAGCGGCGGCTGAAGTGGTACGCGGTCGATGTCCCCGTGAACCCCCCGCCGATAATCGCTAGGTCGCAGGTGATCGTACCCTTCAGCGGCTGCCCGGCTTGGTAATCCGGTGTTTGCGCCGCCCACAGCGATTGGTTACTGTCGATGTCCGGCCCTTCGGGGAAAATCCGCGCCGCAATCGGCCACGTTTTCGCGGCAAGGCCAGCCGCCGCTTGCAGCACACGGTCCGTCATCGAGGGTTGAGATGCAGCGTCGCTCATGGCGACCTCCAAATTGTAAAGTACAGTTAAAATGAGATTGTTACGATCAGCGTGCGTGATACAGATGAACTATAATCATTTCAATAATAACTTTAGGGAACAATCTTGAGAAAAATACTCATTGTTTTAGGCATCGTGATGATAGCGGCAAGCTGCATCACCTTCTTTGTGGGCGCAAACCTCGCCACAAATAATCTATCTCAGCTATCACAATCCAAAGCGGACCCCGCCACGTTTTGTCGATCCGGCGAAAAGCTGGCTACAGCCGAACCGCGAGGCACAGGCTCTGGAACAATCGGGCTGCTCTTTTGTGTCGACGATGCCGGTCAGCGCCGTGATATCACAACCGATGTGATGGAAAACGCCTTCGGTCAAATGTTTACGGTGCTGCCGGGGTGGGCGACTACCAGCTTTACGGCCATTGCACTATTCTGCATCGGCCTTCCCATATTAATCGTTGGCGCGATACTCTCACTTCGCGGATCAAGAAAGCCCACCCCGTTAATGCCATCTGAAGGGTTTTCGGGCAATCCTCCTGCTACGCTTAAAGATCAGCTTAAGCAGCTCGATGATGCCCGTAACGCTGGTTTAATATCCGACACCGAATACGAACGAAAGCGGCAGCAAATTCTTGACCAGGTGAGCTAACCGCGCAGCCGTTCACCCACTGCCCACCAGAAGTAATCGCCGCTGGTGTGGTAGCTCGCCGTGAAGCCGTGTTCTGCCAGCTTCGCCACCAGCGCCTCATCGTAAAACACCTTCACGATGGTGTATTCCTGCCCATCGTTCAGCTTGCGCGTGTGGTAAATACTCTCAGGATCATATTCCGCATGGTTGCTAGCGGTTGAGGTGCGCGTCTGGTCGCGCAGTGAGTCCACCATGAACACCTTACCGCCCGGCCTAGTCGCCTGCCGCACCGCTTGCAAAAAGGTATCCAGCTTTTCCGGCGGCACATGCGACAGCCAGAACGACATGAACACCAGATCATACTGCTCGGTCGGCTGCCAGTTGAACAAATCCGCCTGTTGATAGGTCACGCTGGCTCGTTTTTCCCCCTCGCTGCGGGCGGAGAGAGGGTCAGGGGGTGAGGTTTTTGTACGGTTAATGGCGATCACTTCGTCGGAGGCATCCAGCGCCGTAACGTGGTCGGCGATCTTCACCAGCTCTTTGGTAAAGTTGCCCGTTCCCGCCGCCAGTTCCAACGCGCTCTCAACCTTGCCCGCCTGATGCAGCGCCTGATAAACCGTCTCAGCTTCCGCGAACCACTGCGCGTTGCGTTCTGCGCCCCAGTCGTAACGCCCGACGCGGTAAAACCACTCGTCGTATTCGCCCGCCCGTGCGCGGTAGTAAGCGATCTGATCTTGCAGCACTTGGTTCGTCATCGTCTAAACCTCTTACCGCCCCTGCTGTTTCACGGCATACAGTTCAACATAACCGCACTTCTCACAGCGATGGGCATCTACCTCAAAATAAGGTGCGACGAGTTGAACCGCCCTTGCACCAAAAATGCTAGTTTCCTTCACCCGCCCCCAGATCAAGCTGGAGTCACCGCGAATGCCGCCGCGTTCCATCTGTCCGCCGCACTTCACACAAACAACTTGGTCAGGCATGATCTCCTCCTATTGCTTACTACCGTATTTCCTCCACCGCCCAATGGTCGCCCATCGCCCGCCGCCCCTGCGCCAAACCGGCACCGTCGCTCCGTTCCAACGTCAGGTCAGCCCGTGTCAGCATCTCATCGCGCAGCGTCACCCCCAGCCCCGGCCCTTCCGGTATGCTCAGGTGACCATCCACCACCGTTGGCGCAAGCCCACTCATTACCGGAAAGTACGTCTTATAAAACGCCCGTACCGACTCGACATAGAACAGGTTCGGCAGGTGCGCCCCAAGGTGCATACACACCGCATGGCAAATCGGCCCCGCCACGTTATGCAGCACAATCGGCACACCGAACGCCTCCGCCATATTGGCGATCTTGCGCGTCTCGGCAATCCCGCCGTTCCACACCGGGTCGGTCATCACGATCTGCGAAACACCCTTCACCAGCCAGTCGCGAAGCTGCCAGCGCGTCATCAGCAGTTCCGAGCCGATAATCGGGATGCTCGTCCGCTGCGACATCGCCTTGATCTCGTCCGGCATCACGGCGGGGATGACATCCTCCATGAACAGGATGTTATAGGGTTCAAGCGCCCGTGCAATCCGCTCGATGCTGGCGCGGTTCCAGCGGAAGTGACATTCGATTCCGATCTCCATATCCAGCCCCACCGCGTCCCGTATCTGCCGTACTGCCGTCAGCCCTTTTTCCACATCGTATGGGTGAATGTACTGCCCGAACGAGCTTTCACTGAATGGGTCAAACGGCCAAATTTTCATCGCCTTGATGCCATCCGCCAGCAAACTTTTCGCCAGCGCCCCCGCGTCGTTGTGCCATGCCGCGTAATCCTGATACGCACCGAAGCCGATGCACGTGTTGTAGGTCGGCACACGGTCGCGCGTTTTCCCACCCAGCAGGTGATACAGCGGCGCGTTATACACCTTACCCATAATGTCCCACAGCGCCACCTCCAACGCCGAAAGGGCGCGTGTCTCCGCCCCCGCGTAGCCGTGGTACATGATGTTATCCATCACGAAGCGCCACACACCCTCAATGTCCAGCGGGTCTTGCCCCAGCACCAGCGGCGCAATCGTCCCGTGCAGCGCCCCCTTCGAGCCGGGGATTTTGTCCACCGTCTCCCCCAGCCCAATTAAACCCGTGTCGGTATGCACCCGCACCACCATCAGGCGCGGATACTCTTTCCACTGCAAACTTTCAATCGCCGTAATTTTCACAATAACCTCTATATTTCGACGTATTCCACCTGTGTAGTTGGCTCAGGTATAGGCAGCCCATCTTCTTTCATACCATCAAGATGGAGTTGAATAGCTTCAAACATATCATGTGTTACGTCGTCTAATGTCTCCCCTGCCGTAACACATCCCGGCAAATCAGGAACATAGGCCGAATAATTGCCAACTTCTCCTTCAATAACAATCGCGTAGCGCATGGTTTACCCCAGCCCTCTCACAATCTCGTCCATCTTCTTTTCGCTCGTGGCGATCTGGCGGTTCAGGTCTTTAACTTCCTTGTCGATCTCCTCAATCCGGTTCTGGCTGGCCTCAAGCTGCCCCAGCATCCGGTCACGCAGCGCCGCCTCTTTGCCCGTTGGTTGCAGCGCACCGAGGTTTGCCCGCTGCTGTTCCTGCTGTTTCGCTAGCTTATTCGCCTCAATATCCAACGCCTTAAGAAGCCGCTGCGCCTTCTCCACCGCCGCCACTTCTGCCAGCAGCGCCGCCAGCGAACCGCGTATCGCCTCGTCCAGCCACCCCTTCTTGGCAAACTCCGCCAGTTGGTGATACTTCACCAGCCGTACCTGCTCGTGACCGTAGGTTCGCATCCGCTCCTGCCGCACGAACTCGGTTTTTGACCGTGCGGGTAGGCTGATCTTCCACCGCCGTTCGGTCGCGGTCTCCACCACAGGGGCTGCCGTCTGATGTAAACTCCACCGCGAGTCAATTGGCGCTTCAATCAGTACCGATACTGGCTTGGCGGTCGTATTCTCGACCACATACGTCGTCCGCGCGGTTTCGTACATCTCATACACGAACATCGCGTCTTTGATGTGCAGTCCGGTTGTATCCGTGCTGTGGTCGTTGCGCTCTGTCACCCGTACACCCAGTTCCACCGCGAACGGCACATACACGCTGCTGCCATCCTTCGTGAACGGGATAATCGCCTCGCCCTTGTAGTCCCAATCCTCGACCACCGTCACCGGCCCGCGTTCCAACGTCAATCCGGTCGAATTGTCGAACCGCAGTGCCACCACCGGATGATCGGGCAGCTTGGCACGGTTGTACAGCAGTTCGCGCTCGTACTTAATCTCCGACCCGATAATCGGCACGAGCGCCGACTCGCCGCGCTTTACCGAAACAGGCGCGGTCACTTCGTACTGGAAGAACTCTCCCGCATCCTTCGCCGCAGCAGCAGGCGGTGTCGCCGACCCGAATGCCTCTCGACTGATACCAGAAATTGCACGTTCATATCGTGCTGGCGCTGGCGCAGCAGCCATAGCTTTAGGCGCTCCGCCTAAACCCTTTCGAAGAAACCTCGGTGCATCAACTTCACCCTCGTCGAACGCCATCTCCGCCAGTTCCTCGTATGCCGCATCGAACTCCACCGGCCCCGGTGCAACCCGCGACTCGTCCTTGACCATCGGGCGTGCCGGTATTCGCGACTCGTACAGGTCATAGATAAACGAAATCGGCTGTCCGGCTACCAGCGTCACCTGCACATCCTCAAGATCTTCTTCGAGGCGGTTATCAAATAACCCCCAGCCTTGCAGCAGCGCCTTGCCCGTTTCGCCGTTCCCCTCGGTGTCGATCTCCGCCACCAGCCGGTAGCTCACCCGCCATGTTGGGCTGGGCGCGACGTAATACACCACGACTTCATGGTCGCCTTCGCTCAGGCGCACGTTCACCGTCCGCCGTGTGTCCTCGCTCATACTGGTATCGAGGAAGTAGGCAAGATCATGCACCGACTGCCCGTCGAGGATTTGCACCTCGCGCACCGTATCCCAATCGAAGCTCACCACCCCCGCGCCGTCAATCACCATCGACACACGCTTGTGCTTGGCGCGTTTTCCCTCGTAGTAATTCTGCTCGGCGCTCAGGTCATCCGTCCCCAGCATCCGCCCGGTGTGATAGGTCGGCTGGTCGGCGTTGGTCGCAACGGCTAACCGCACCTGCCGCCCCCGCAGCGCCGAGAGCAAGTCTCCAAAGCTGGCCTGATCGGACAGCCGTATCGAACTGCTCGCCAGCCGCGCGTCTTTATCCATCGGCGTTTGATAGTGGATACCCAGAACCTGCCCGCCTGATTTATCGAACACGGCAACACTTTTCAGCACGTCGTTGATCTCGTCCTGCCGGAACGTCAGCGTCACGCTTTCGCCGGTCACCGCCCCTTCGCGCACGAAGAAACCAACCCCATGCTTGTACAACACCATCTCACGAACGGGTAACGTTGTCATATCAGCCCTTTCACTTCTGCCTGTGATCTCTCGATCATGTCACATCATGACGAGGGTTTGCATCCCCTAACTTCTTGGCGTTTATCAGCACATCGCTACTTATTTTAGGTTCCCCTCCCTGTTACTACGGGGAGGGGTTAGGGGTGGGGTATGTTTTTATACCACCATCACCGTATTCGTCAGCGACCCGATGCCGTCAATCGCAATCGTCGTCACGTCCCCCGCCCGCAGCGTAAAGTCGCTCGGCGGTACGATACCGGTTCCGGTCAGCAGCATCACCCCGTTCTCAAACTCGCTGCTTAAGCCCAAGTAGCCCGTCAATTCTTTAATCCCGCGTTTGATCCGCGCCGTCGTGATCTCGCCGCTGAACACATCCTGCCCCGACCGCGCAATTGTCAGCTTGATCGTCATCTGCGGCCACTCGTCCGAGGGAGCCAGCAGGATGCCCGGCCCCAACGCGCACGACGCTTTATACACCTTCGCCTGTGGCAGGTACAGAGGGTTCTCGCCCTCGATATCGCGGCTGCTCATATCGTTGCCGACCGTAAAGCCCACCACTTCCATACGCGGGTTCAGCACCAGCACCAGTTCCGGTTCCGGCACGTTCCACGTCGCATCCCGCCGGATGCCCACATAACCGAACGGCGGCACGACCTTCGCCCCCTGCGACTTGAAGAACAACTCTGGTCGCTCGGCGTTATATACCCGCGCGTAAATATCCCCGCCGTCCTGCGATTCTTCCTGCCGTGCGGCGCGGCTGCGTTCGTAGGTCACCCCCGCTGCCCACACCTCTTGTATATCGCATGGTGGCAGCCAGTGCGGCACATCGTCATCCGGCTCGGCATTGAACTGCGCCACCGCGTACCGCTTTACAGCACTGTTCGCCACCGCCTCCAAATCACCAATCGCCTGCGAAACACGTCCCAAACTCTGCTTCAAGAAGGCCGCCACCGAAGGTACTTGTGCCGTCACATCATGTACCGAGTCGCCGATCTGCACACCCACACGGTTGCCCTGTGCGGGATCAAAAAAACGAACCAATTGAAGTGTTGCCATAAAATATCCTTATTTCGATAAATGACGAAGCCAATGCGCCGCTTCGTCAGGGGTTGAAAAGCGGTACACGACCAGATGCGAATATTCAGGGTATTTTAGCAGGTCATGATATTGGCGGCGATAACGCCCGTGGGAACGGATCGCCCAGAGGAATAATGACTCACGGCTGAAGAACTGCGACCGCCAGCTTTCGCGGTTGCCTGTCTGCCACAAATCTTCTTGGGTGACGATTCGTGTGATCGTGCGCCGCAGCAGCCGCCACAACGTCAGCCGCAGCGGGAAGTCCAGCCACACCAGCGTATCCGCCCGCTGCCAGATCAGGTCACGCGCACGGCTGTAGTTGCCACCCGCCACCCAATCTTCCGCCGCGACAGCCGCAGCCACCTTCTCGCGGAACACGTCATCGGTTTCCTGCACCCAACCCGGCAGCCAGAACAGCGCGTCGAGTTCGAGGAACGGCACACCCAACGCCTGTGCCGCCTGTTCGCCCAGTGTGCTTTTACCCGCGCCGCTCGTCCCGACGATGATAATACGCGGCATTATGCACTCTGCTCGTTCAGCAGCCCTTCAAAATCTTCAACAATTGTTTTCAGGTAAGCGGTATCCACACGGAAGGCGAATTGCAGCGTGTTTAAAAGCGCGCTTTCCGCTTGGTAGATCGTCCGGCTGATCTGCCCCTGCACCACCACATGATAGCGCTTCCCCGCCGCCCGCAGCGCCATCTGGAACTCACCGGGACTCATGCTGTCGAGGATTACCTCGCCGCTCTGCTTCTCTTGGAACGCTTTCAACTGCCGCACGAACACATGGAAACTGGCGCGGTTGATGCCAATCGATTCCTTCTGCGCTACAAACCCATTCGCGTTCACCTTCACGCCGATGTGGAAATCCTCGCGTCCTGTTTCCAGCAGTCGAATCTCAAGAACATTGTCGTCGGTATAAATCTTCATCAAGTCCCCTCGTGCCAATCATTATGCCGCTAAATAGCGCCTATTCTGCCTGAAAGCACCTCGCGGGGACATAACACCTTTACACAAAATCTGTCGCAATCGCCTCTGCTATCTCCGCCAAGAACTCACGCTGCGATAGTTCCTGCAGAAAATTTCATACTGTTAATGATCGATTCAATTTGTTTGCGGTCTTCGCGAAAGATGCCCGGATTATCACCACGCGCAGTAATAACAAATCCCATATCGCCAACGGTCACATAATACTGCCCATAATAAGCTTGGTTCGTACCATCGTCATGCGCTTCATAATACTCAACGTAAACAGTCTTATGACCGTCAATCGCCGTATCATCGGTGTAATCGACCACTTCAAAGTTTGGTGTTTGCTCAAGTAGTTCGGGCCAAACCGCGTCGTAAAGTTCCTGAGACGACATATTCGCCTCCACCGGAAACTGTTCAAACAAAATGGTGGTGTAGTGGAATCGTGCATCAGCCAACAGCAGTTCACAGCCATAGGTGCAGTACTGCTCTTTATCCATTATTTCCCAAGTATGGTTAACCGTGACGCTGAATTGGCTGTTCTTAAACTCTTTGGGTGCAGATTGGATAACCTGCCAATTGGTTACACCCAAAAGAACGAGCACCCCCAGCACCACAATCAATGCCGCCTTATACCATTGATATTGATAGGCGTACACCTCTTCGGGGTCATAAGATTGCTGCCACACTTTGTAAGCCGAAGACTGCATATAAATCATCGCGACAAAAAAAGACACCGGAACAGAAAATACAATCGCAAATACGGATGCACCTAGGTGCGACGACAAATCAAAGTAAGGTATACCAAACACAAAGGCCACCACAAGGACAATTGTGCCAATAATGCCCACCAACAAAGTGGGCAGTGACCACTGCGGTTTACCCAGCCGCCGCCAATTCAACGCCAGCCCGATACTCGTTGCCAGAAAGGGTAAAAATAGCGAGATGATCGAGATATAACTCGGGTTCCAGGGTGTACCATACTTAGGCGGTGTCGGTTTCTTAACCTGTTTAAGCAGTTCGTTATAGGCTTCCACGCTCTATGGCCTTTGCATCACTAGTGTGTCATATATTGATATCCTATCATGTCAAAGGGGCATCGTGCCTAAAGAAACCAACACGCCCAACGACCGCCCAATCCCCTCTACGGAACCTTGAACTGAAATTCCCACGAACCGGCAATCCGCTGTTGGTCGCTGCCCTGCTTCCCAAAACCGACCAACTCAGTAATTTCCAATGTCCAATCGCCGGTGTAATCGAACAGTGCAGCGTTGTAAAGATGCTCATTGCAAATCTCACCACTGCTTTCGCCGACTCCCGACACATAATTAACCGCGCCGCCCGCAACGTCCCCATCCCGCGTTGTCAGGTGAGGAATAGTCGTCCAACTTCGCTCCGGCGCAGGCGGGACAAAACACACAACAACCCGTGTCTGTGTGGGCGACACCATGACGCGCCGCAGCGTCACCGGAATATCATGATCAGTAGCACTGAGAAGTGTACTAAATACACGCACCTGATTGTTCACGGCTGCACTGAAATCAAGCCTGATCGGTTCTCCAAGCATCACGGTATGACCTCGAATAACATTGGGCTGATCGGGGTCAGTACCATCATTCGTCATGCCGTAAGGTTCAATTTCGAGCCGAAACGCATGATCGACGTTCCTAGAAGCCAGATTAAAGTTGTAGAGATAGGTATATACACCGTGGCTGTCATCCGCCCGGCCATCAATCATCGGGATTTCCTGCCCGCTTTGGCTGACCAACTTAACCTTGATACCGCACACAACGTACTCAACTGGGCAGGCAAAACCCGCTAGGGTGAATCCCAGCGTCAGCCGGTTGCTATCCGCATTTGCCCATTGAAGATTGAGGGTGTAGTTTCCGACCGTCTGACTTTGGTTGAGTTGGACGCTGTTACCGGACGTAAAAGCCGCATTGAGTCCTGCATCATAACTGATAAACTGTCGAAGAATCGAATTCACAGCCAACACACCTCCCACGCCAACTGTAAGCACAGCGACAACAACCAACAAAATACGCGCTGTCAGAGACTTTGGCATCCGTATCCGCCGCATGGAATAATGTTGCTGAGTAATCTCTGCTTCAAGCCGCAGCGCCAGTTGGCTTTGAAATCCTGCTCTTGCTTTTGGGGCGGAACCGATCAATGTATCTCGCAGGTTGAGCAGGGGTTCAACATCCTGCGCCGTGATGAGCTTTTCGGTAAACATATCATTGACTTCCGCCGGTAGTGCCTGTTCGCGCATCGAGTTATCGGGATTCATCACGGATTATTCCTTTCAATGCTGCGCTTCTTTGCATACGCCTCGTACAAATCCTTCAACCCTCTGCTGAGATGCGAGGCAACCGTCCTCTCATCGAGATGGAGAATTTGAGCAATCTCGTTATTTCGGAGGCCGCTAAAGTACTTTAAAAGCATCACCTCGCGCCGCCGTTCGGGCAGCAGTTTCATCATATTGTTGAGTTCGGCAGCCTGTTCTTGCTCAATGAGCGCGTGGTCAAATTCAATGCCATCCGGCTCGTTGTCGAGGGTTTCCCATTGAAGCCCGTCAAACGTCCGCCCCTGCCGGCGGTAAAAATCCGTAACCGTATTTCGCGCAATCGTAAAAACCCATGCCGCAAAGCTGAATGGATGTTGGTTCTTAAATTGGGGTAAGCACTTCACAACTTGAAGAAAAATATCGGATACAAGGTCTTCAGCGTCCAACGGGTCATTGACCTTCGCTGCCACATAGCTGTATACGCGCCCGAAGTACAGGTCATATAAGTTGCGAAACGCAGTGGGGTCTCGGGGTATTTGTTCTACGAGTAACCGTTCGCGCTGGTCATCTAACGCATCAGGCATGTTCAATCTTTCTATTGGCTTTAACCATAAAGACGTAAAACATGCCCAAAATACTGAAGCCTAACCTTTAGCCCTACTTCCAAAAGTGATCGAGGCGCTCTCCCTACCACTCAATCACCTGTCGATCCCTAAAGAACAACCCCGTTGGCCCGTCGCTCGGCAGCGTTGCCAGCCAGATAATCGTGTCCGCGCCCTCGGCGGGTGTGCGCGTCGCGTTCTTCCCACCCATGTCCGTCTGCACCCATCCCGGGCACATCGTATTCACCTTAATGTCGCTGTAGCCCTTCACCTGATCGGCAACCACCCGCGTCAAAGCATTCAACGCCGCCTTCGAGATGCTGTAGGCTGGCGTAATCGAGTCCATCTCGTTCAGCGCCCCCGAACCGGACGACACATTCACCACTCGCCCATACTTGCGTTCGCGCATCATCGGCACGAACGCGCGGCACATATAGAGTGCGCCGTAAAAGTTGATGTCCATCGTCGTCCGAAACATCGCCATTTCGGAGTCAAACACACTCACGCCCTCATCCAGATACACCGCCGCGTTATTCACCAGCACGTCCAGCCGCCCATATTCCGCTTGAACGAACTGCCGCAGCCGTTCCACACTGCCTTCGTCGCTCACATCCAGTTGATGAAAGCTCACATCTTTACTCTCACGCCGGAGCGCTTCTGCCGCCCCTTCGCCCTTTGCCGCATCCCGACTCGTCAGGATAACCTGCATCCCCACGTCCGCCAGCTCTCGGCATACCTCATACCCGATGCCTCGGTTTGCGCCTGTCACCAGTGCAATCTTTTTGTCAGTCGTCATGTCTACCGCCTCAACAGCTTCAACCCATTTTTCATACCCACATCAACCCGCCGCATATCACGCCAAAGGTTTGAATTCGGTTTGTGCTTTCAAACCGCGCCTTCACAAATTGGGGTCAGGAAGGATCACACTGCCTGTTCCTGCCTGTTTTACAGGCAACTTTCTCTTCCCTCTCTGTGCCTCTGTGGTTAATCGCCTTTGTCTTACTCTCCGTTCCTCCGCGCCTCTGCGGTTCAACCCTCTTTGTCTTGATCTTGGCGTTCTTGGTGACTTGGCGGTTAATCTTCTCTCTGTCTTTCTCTGCATTCCTCCACGCCTCTGTGGTTCGATCCTCTTTGCCTTGATCTTGGCGTTCTTGGCGATTCGTTTTCTCTTCTCCGCATTTCTCTGTGTCCTCTGCGTCTCTGCGGTTCAATTGTCTTTCGCATTGATCTTGGCGTTCTTGGCGACTT
>Ga0209460_1000842_pt1 | contig 22891 bp, 21 predicted proteins | sample EBPBio132013_DNA_FD_185868 | JGI IMG/M metagenome (GOLD analysis project Ga0209460, IMG submission 185868) | Wastewater treatment Type I Accumulibacter community from EBPR Bioreactor in Madison, WI, USA - Reactor 2_5/13/2013_ DNA (SPAdes)... | ecosystem: Engineered > Bioreactor > EBPR >... | reverse complement strand
TGAACCACCTGTATGCCCTGATTCAATGCGGGATCCTGTTCAATGGTGCTTCTCAACACCTCATGCCGGGAAACAATTTGTTGCAAAGCATAGCGAACGGCATCTATGTTCACACTACTATCAAACTCATATACCTCTGGTAAATGATAGGCATTGGTGCCTTCCTCATATTGCTCAATAAACCACAGGCGCTCCTGTGAATAGGAGAGGATCTGCCTGTCGCCGATTGTTTTAAAAATGGTCGTTTTAAGAAAATCGTCCTGCGAAAAAATGTTGTTGGAAACCAGACAGTCCACAATCTCAGGCTTAAACCGGGTAATCGTATCTTTCAGTCCCTGGTTTTTAAAGCCATCGGATACCAGCAATTTAATATGGCCGTTCTCAACCCATAACATGGAGTTGTTTTGCCTGAACGCATTCAAGAGTTTGATGATATCTATATGGTCCATTCTTCGATGTTAACAGTTTTGTCTATAGAGTCCGTTAAAGCAATTGCTTTTAAATTACTGATGGTTTTATTTTTAAACACATCCGACACGTTTACCGGGCATTGTAACACCTGGCTAATGCGATGCGACAGGCGTATGGCGAGAATGGAATTGCCTCCAAGTTTAAAAAAATCATCGTGCAGGGATACTTCCTCAATGCCAAGTACTTCACTGAATATTTTTGCAATTTGATATTCGTTTTCCGTATAACCTGACTCGATGACTTTCACCTCTTTTTTGCTGGTCGATTCATCGGGGCTGTTGTCTTTCAACTCTTTGTTCTCATTGAATTCTAGGTTAAGGTCATAACGGGATAAGCAAACGCTGTTGCAATCCGCATCGTAAAGCAGCTTTTCCATAATAGGAGGGAACTCGTCACTGGTGATCGAATTCAAAGAAAGCTCATGCTTGGTGGTGAGCCCCTTAATAAAATCGATGGCCATACCAGTATCCGACACCTGCGTTAAGTTGATGGACAGTATTTTCTTAATGTTGCTGTAACTTCTGTAGCTGACTTCATCTAAGTATAAATTCGCAGCGGTATATTCCATGTTCCCCAAAGAGGGTAGAATACTTGCCTCCGACGAACAGCAGACCAGATAACCGATAGGGATTGTTGCCGAAAGCCTAATCAAATGCTCAACACCGTTTACTTTTGGTTTCACGACTGCCATAATTTCCTCGTGGGATTTTTCGTTCAAGGCACTCTTTGCCGCCACACCTGCTGCATGAAGCACCAGGGCAATAGACCCTATGTGTCTATCAGCCAGGATCTTTGCTAGCATGGCCGTCGATGTTTCAGCGCCGAGATCCATCGACGCGTAGATGATACGATGCCGGGTGTTTCGCAGATTCTCCAGGCGTTCTTTATAATCTGGTCTTAATTGCTCTTCTGTGCTACGGCCTGTTATGATAAAAGTACAGCCAGTGAATTTCCGGGCAATATGTTTCACGTAAGCGTAACCAACGGCTCCAAGGCCTCCTGTAATTAAAACAACGGAGCCATCCTGCACCGCATGTTTTTCCGGAATGCGGACAGAAGGTGGCGTAAATTTTTTGTAGACAGGGCTCCAGCTGTGTTTGCCCCTGATGGCGAGAAGGCTATAGGCAGGGGATTGTGCTAATACTGAAATAAGTGAATCTCCGTAATTGCTGTCTTTTGAATCCAGGTCGACATGGAAAGCAACGGTATTGGAGGTGAAATATTCAAATGGAATTGATTTTGTAACTCCATACACTAAAGATGGCTTTTGAATCAAATCTTCGTAACCCGTAACGTCATAATGGTCGAAAGAAACGGAAACGATTTTTTTTAAGCTTTCGCTTTTGTGTTTAGCCCATTCGAAAACATTTCTGATTGCAAAAATATCAATCCCCGGATCTGACAGGTTGATAGATGACGACAGGTAGATAAGCATATCAAAAGGCTTCACCGCTGTTTCCCGGTCAAAAAAAGCATTCAATTGGGAAGCATTGCCAAAATCAACAGCAAGTCCGGTTTCTGCCTTAAGCTGAGGCTGGTGGAAACAATAACTGACATGATCGAAGTAATGACTCAGTGTTTCCACAAAGTTATCGCTGTTCACAGGATCTTCAGCATGCTTTTGAACCATCACCAGAACATGCTGGTGCCTGAATGTTTGATCAGCTACCTGTGCCGACTGAATCCTTTCCCATGTTCTCTGGTAAAACATGTCGTTCACCGGGTTCATGGTTTTATTCTTTTTGCCACTACCTTTTTCAAGCCAGTACTTCTGTGAGTCGAACTGGTACACCGGGATGTCCCATTGTGGTTTTGCCTGTTTAAAGAGCTTAGTTTTATTGGGCTTTTCAATGACTCTATGTTCCCAGAGCTTCGCCAGCAAATCTTCTTTACAGCTTGACCTTGACAGGAGCCGGTCGTTTTGCCTGGCCTCTTTTTCGTTTGGTAACAGGTACACCGTTTCAAGCGATTTGATGTTTTTAGCGGCCTGATACTTCTTCACAAAAGAGGACAGACTCTTACCTGCACCTGCTTCTATAAAGGTTAGCCGGTTGTTGAAATGTGTGCAGATGGTATGTATCCCTTTGTAAAACTGAACCTTATGCCGGAGCTGGTTGCTCCAGTAAGTAGCACTCAACACCTCTTCAGTGGCCATTTCACCGGTTAGGTTCGAAATGAAATACCGGTTGGGCTTATTTAATCTGACAGTGTGAAAATAATTCTCAAACTCATTGGCGGCTTTTTCCATCATCTTGGAATGATACGCATGAGAGGTATTCATTCTCACAGAAAAAATGTTGTCCTGATCCAGTTTTTCTTTTAGTTCCCGAATAGCGTCTATGCTTCCTGACACAACTACATCTTCCTGCGTATTAATCACCGCTATTTCACAGGCAGAGTCTTCTATGATTGGCATTGCGGCTGGGTGTTCTGTGTTCACCGAAAGCATGGCACCGGGTTCCATTTCCTGCATGAGCTGCCCCCGTTTAATGACGAGCTTAATGGCATCCTCCAGGCTGAACACTCCTGACAATGTCGCAGCAACATATTCGCCGATGCTGTGGCCGATATAGGCATCTTCGCGGATCCCGAGGGTATTCAGAAATTTTGAGAAGGCATACTCTATAATAAACAGTGAAATCTGTGCCCATTGTGTTTCGGTGATGAGTGCCGATTCTTCAGAAGGATACATAACTTCAAACAGATCGGTTTCCAGATAACGGTTGGCCATCTGGATACATTGGTCCACAACGTTGCGGAAAGCCTGCTCCTGATGGTACAGTTCCTTCGCCATATTGGGATATTGTGAACCTTGCCCCGGAAACATGAACACAATCTTAGGATGACTCTGTGCATGCGTTTGAACACATGGCGTATGAAGCTTTAGCTGGGAGCTTAGTTCTTCTGTTGATGACACGCAGTAAGCTGTTCTGTAATTGAAATGCTCTTTCTTTTCCTGCATGCTGTAGGCGATATCGCGGATATGTACTGCATGATTCGCTTTCGTGTCAGCCTGTTTTTCTATGAAATCAAGCAGGGCCTTTTTATAATTTTCCAGGGAGAGTCTGCTTTTAGCGGATAGGGGAATGATGTATTGGATCGCCTCATCCACTACTACAGCTAAGGGATTTTCAGCATTGAGGTTTTCCTGTTCCTGATAATCACCGACAATAATATGAGCATTGGTACCTCCCACGCCAAAAGAACTGACGCCCGCCAGGCGCTGTTTTTGGGAATGAGTAAGCCAGGCTCGGTTCTCTTTTACAATGTCAAAACAGGTGTCCTGTAAATTCAACTCCGGGTTAGGTTCATTAAAGTTCACCTGCCCCGGAATAATACCATGCTTCAACATCGCACATACCTTAATTAGTCCAGCCACACCAGCTGCGGCATCCGTATGGCCAATGTTGGCTTTAACAGCGCCCAGGATGGTTTTCGATGTGGATGTTGTCTCTTTTTTCTGGTTGTATTCAAAGGCCTCTTTCAGCGCCTGAACTTCGATGGGATCGCCCAGGTGGGTAGCAGTACCATGACATTCAACATAATCTATCTGATTGGAATACACGCCAGCCATTTTCTGGGCGTTGAGAATGCATTCGCTTTGTCCTATCACGGATGGTGCGGTATAACCGGTCTTCCGGTCGCCATCATTGTTGGTGGCATAGCCTTTGATCACTGCCAGGATATTGTCCTTGTCCCTCACAGCATCATCCAGCCTTTTTAATAAGACAACACCTACACCGGATCCTCCGGTCGTTCCGGAAGAATCTTTATCAAAGGTGCGACAGTGGCCGTCTTTTGAGTAGATCATCCCTTCCTGGTATACATACCCTATTTGGTCAGGGAATGCTAAAGACACGCCACCCGCCAGTGCGAGGTTACAGATTCCCAGGCGAAGTTTTTGACAGGCTTCCACAACAGTCACCAGTCCGGTAGAACATCCGGTGTTAACAGAATTAGCAGGCCCTGTCAATCCCAATAAAAAGGCGACTTTGGTGGCCAGCGCATCTTTGCTGTTTGAAGCTGAAGCCTCCCAGAAATTAATCTGCTCCGCCATCTCTCCATTCAAAATATGTTCATGGAAATACGTGCTGTTTCCATTCCCGGCAAAGATACCGGTGTGTTGTTCCTTGCGCTGCCGGATATATCCCGATGCTTCCAGCACCTGCCAGCAGTGTTCCAGAAATTTTCGGATTTGCGGATCTAGTTGTTTAGCTTCATTGGGAGAGATATCCCAGAACAAAGGATCGAACTGATCGATGCCTTTCACAGTTCCTAGTACAGGAATATAGTCTGGATTTATGAGCAGCGAGTCATCAACCTGTAAATGCAGGCATTCATCCTTATCGTAAAACCGCGTGCCCTCTTTTTGATGTGAGATCAGTTTCCAGAATTCCTCCACATTATCCGCGCCACTGAAGGCTCCCGACATTCCTATGATGGCAATCTCGTGGTTACCTGTATGAAACAGATCCTTCTGCAAATGGTAGTTGATGGATGTTTCTTTTTGAATGCTTTGGATCAGCTTTGTAATGCTGTTGTATTTAAATAAATCGGCGACACTGATGTGCTTAAATTCAGCTACCTGGTTTAAGCGCTGTTTTAGTTTAATACTCAGAATTGAATTGCCACCTATCTTAAAAAAGTTCTGATGGGTGCTTACCTGTTCAAAAGCAAGTCCTAGGATATCCGAATAAATATGGCAAAGCTCAGTCTCTAATTCTGTTTCGGGTTTTATATACGTCACTTCAGCATTGAAATCCGGCTCAGGTAAAGCCCGCTTATCTAGTTTTCCATTAACCGTTAAGGGAAAGGATTCCACTTCTATGAATGAAGCAGGAATCATGTGTTCCGGCAATACCTCGGAGAGCCTGGATTCCAGGAAAGCCTGATCCTGTAGAGGATGCTGAGGATCTAAGGTATACCAGGCTGCCAGGTATTTAATCGTCCCTGTTTTAGATTTGCGTTCTTTGGCCAGAATACAGGCTTGTCGAATACCTGGAATGTTTAACAAAGCATGTTCTATTTCTGCCAGCTCTATTCTGAAACCGTTTATTTTTACCTGGCCATCGTTTCGCCCAACATAGTGCAAGTCGCCATTTTGTAAAAATCTTACCAGGTCGCCGGTTTTGTATAGCCTTGTATGCCCTTTGGCCTTGTCTGCTTCAGTGGCGAAGTGATTCGGAATAAAACGCTCGTTCGTGAGATCCTCGCGATTTAAATAACCTCTCGCCAGACCATCGCCACCAATATAGAGTTCGCCGATAATGCCTTCTGGAACAGGAGTAAGGTTGGAACTAAGAACATAGTGCGTGCTATTCGGAAACAATTTTCCAATCACCGGTGCTTCCGAGGAGAGTAATGGACGATGTAGGGTGATTTCTCCTGTTTCGGTTGGGCCGTAATAATTATAGATTTTTATGTTATTATCTAAATCATGGATGATTTTTTCCGTGAGGGCTTCTCCACTAAAATATAGTTTTTCAAGCCCGGCAGATCTGATGGCCGAAGCGATCAATTCATATTGGGAAGGCACAAGGTGTAAGGAGGTGAAACGACGGCTTGCTAAAAGCTCACTTAACTCATCGATATCAAACAGGTGTCTGGTGATGTGCAACTTAGCGCCGGCACACAGGTGAGCAAAAATATCTGAAAATGAAACGTCAAATACGTAATTTGTTTTGAAGACATAATAATCCAATTCTGTAATTTCAGAGTGGGCTATCATATATACAATGCGGTTACAAAGGGAGAAATGCTCAATCATAACTCCTTTTGGTTTACCTGTTGTTCCTGAGGTGTAGAGTACATAAGCCAAATCTTTTGGATGGCTGATAACCGGCAGATTACTTTTACATTCTTCTTTTTTATAGAACTCTTCAGCCAGATCAACGTACATCACTTGCTCTGCAGGAAGCTTATGATTGAGCTGCTCTTCCTGACTTCTCAGGCTCAGGATCATCATCGTGCCGGTGTCTTCCAACATCCAGTCTATCCGTTCCTGCGGGTAATTGGGATCAATTGGAACATAAGCTCCACCGGCCTTCAACACAGCCAGGATCCCGATCACCATCTCAAGACTCCGGTCAAGGCATAAGGCAATTAACGTATCGGGCCTGAGTTCCTTGTTGGTTCTCCGCTGGTATTCTTCCCTGATCTGATGGGCTAGTTGGTTGCTCTTTTCATTAAGTTGACGGTAACTTAATGCCTGATCTTCAAATACCAAAGCGATTTGATCTGCTGTTCTTTCTACCTGTTCTTCAAAAAGTCGGTGAATGGTTTTGTCTTTTGGATAAGCTTGTTCCGTCGCATTCCAGTCATGTATCACCTGCTGGTATTCTTCCGCATCCAACAACCCAAAACTGGCATAGGCTTTTTCAGGTGCTTCGCTCAGTTGTTCCAGAAGGTAAGTGTAGTGATGGGCAAACTTTTCCATCCGCTCTTTACGGAACAAACTGGTGGCATAGCTGATCTGGCCACTCAGTGCCTCTGTGCTGTCATCGATAAAAACGGTGGCATCAAACTGCGACACAGCATGACTATTTTTTAACTGGAAAGTCTTGAGGTAATTTTTTTCAGTTCCAAAACTCTGAACCCCAAACAGGATCTGAAACACCGGATGCCGCGAGGTATCACGTTCTACATTCAGGGCATCCACCAGTTTTTCAAAGGGAAGATCCTGATGCAGCTGTGCGTCGATTTGTTCCTGGTGTACTTTTAGCAACAGTTCCTCAAAACTTTGGTTATGGGAGAGAAACATCCGGTTGGCCTGGGTATTCACAAAAAATCCAATCAGGTCTTCGGTTTGCCGATGATGACGGTTGGCAATCAGGCTACCGATGATAATGTCATCCTGGCCGGTATATTTACCCAGTAAAATACTCATGGCACTCAAGAGTACCGTGTTCAGGGTCAGGCCATGTGTCTGAGCGAGTGCCTTAAGTTTTGTGCTTAGGGCTTTGTTTAGTATGAACTCCTGTTGGGCTCCTCGATAGTCGATCTTTCCGGGGCGGGCATAGTCAGTGGGGAATTCGAGGGTTTGGTAACCCGCGAGTTTTTCTGTCCAATAGCTAAGTTGTTTGTCCAGGAGTTCACCGCTCAGGTAGGAGCGTTGCCAGAGGGCATAGTCTTTATACTGAATTTCTAAAGCTGGTAATTTAAATTCCGAATCACCTTTTACATACGCCTCATAACAGGCAGAAAGCTCTTGCTCGAAGAGGTCTGTGGACCAGCCATCGCTGGCAATGTGGTGCATGTTGATGAGCAGGATGGTTTTATTCCGGGATCTATCATGATAAAATCTGGCACGGATGGGATATTCTTTACTCAGATCAAAGGGGCGGTTGATCTCTGTTTTCAGTAAGGTATGGTAATCATCACCAGATTCTAAGCTGATGTCTTCTATCGCGAGTGGTTCCTGGTGAACCACCTGTATGCCCTGATTCAATGCGGGATCCTGTTCAATGGTGCTTCTCAACACCTCATGCCGGGAAACAATTTGTTGCAAAGCATAGCGAACGGCATCTATGTTCACACTACTATCGAACTCATATACCTCTGGTAAATGATAGGCATTGGTGCCTTCCTCATATTGCTCAATAAACCACAGGCGCTCCTGTGAATAGGAGAGGAAAGAGTACCTTGTATCAACTACAGGAATCGTAAGCTGAACATGTGTTGATGTGTGTAGGAGCAAACGACTGATATCATTGTACCTGAATAAATCCGAGACCTTAATGTCATAACCCAAAGCCAGGCTCATGCGATGAGATGCCTGAATGGCCAGGATAGAGTTACCACCGAACTTAAAAAAATTGTCAGTAATCCCAACCCGGGGCAAGCCCAGAATTTCCTGCCAGATCCGGCATAGTGTTATTTCTGTATCTGTAGAAGGAGCTTCGTACTCATCTGCTGATAACGTAAAGGAAAGATCAGGAAAAGCCCGCTTATCCAATTTCCCATTGATGGTCTGTGGAAACGAAGCCATGAATACCAGCGCAGAAGGAACCATATAGTCAGGCAACACGTTGGAAATCGTTTCCAGGATCTGTGTTTGTGTAATTTTTTCTTCGCTGCTCTTTAGTGTGTAATAACCTACCAGGTATTGATTGGTTGCAATTTCTGTTTGTACTTCTTTTACCAGAACGCAGGCTTGTTGAATCGCCGGAACTTGCAGCATGGCCTGCTCAATCTCTGCCGGTTCTACCCTGAAGCCGCGCACCTTTACCTGGTCATCATTACGGCTTAGGTATTCGATGTTTCCATCAGGCAGCCATTTAACCAGATCGCCGGTTTTATACAAACGGGTATATCCTTTTGCCTTATCTGTTTTGCTGGCGAATGGATTCGGAATAAAGCGCTCTGCCGTTAAATCGGGACGATTCAGATAACCCCTGGATAATCCGGCGCCACCAATATATAGTTCGCCAATAACACCGACAGGAAGAAGTTCCAGATGCTGATCTAGTACATACAGTTGCGTATTATCGATTGGCTTCCCGATGGGGATCGGCTTTTTAGAATCTTTGATGTCGCGCTTGTAATCAATTTCATAAGATGAGGCGTCTACCGTGCATTCTGTGGGACCATATGTATTAATCATCGACAGAGAGGACGGGAGTTCTTTTTTGAAAAATTCGGCAACGAGACTAACCGGAAGGTTTTCTCCTCCGATATTAATGAGTTTTAATTGAGAACGCTGGTAATTATTAAATGGTAGTATTAAATGAGAAAATAGCGTTGGAGTCATTTCAAACACCTCAATCTTATTGGAAAGGAGATAATGATTAAATGCTTTCGGATTTAAAATAAGCTCTTTGCTGATGATGTGAAGCGCATGCCCATACAATATGGAACTGAAAATTTGCTGCACTGAAAAATCAAAATTGTAATTTGAAACCAGGGCGATGGCTAATTTTTTTTCTGAAAGTTGGGAATATCTCCTGTTATGAAAGTTTACCAGGTTAATCACCGAATGATGTTCAATTAAAACACCTTTTGATTTGCCGGTGGTTCCTGAAGTGTACATAATATAGGCAAGATCAGTACCGATGTGTTGAAGAGAAAAATCCGATGTATGAAACACATTATCATATAAGGCTTCTGTCAAATTCACACAAATCGTTTTGGATTCTGGAAGTGAAATAGTGCGGCCGCTTTGATGATGTTTTTTGATCAGGATAAATTCTGCTGCGGTATCTGCCAGTATCCAGTCTATGCGTTCCTGCGGATATTCCGGGTCAATGGGTACATAAGCACCACCACACTTCAGCACAGCCAGTATAGCGATGATCATCTCAGGACTCCGGTCAAGGCATAAGGCAATGGGCATGCCAACTGCGAGTGGCGTCTGGTTTTTTTTGTGATACTCTGCCCGAATGTGATGTGCTAACTGATTGCTTTTTTCGTTGAGTTCACGATATGTCAGTTGAAGGTTTTCGCAAATTAAAGCAATATTGTCCGGAGTTTTTGCTGTCTGCTCTTCAAATAAATGATGGAGTGTTTTGTTATGTTGATAGCCTTTATAAGTTTGCTTCCATTGGGAAATTTTTTTATGGTGTTCCTTACTTATAAATTTCTTCATACAAACAACTTTATTTTTCAAATATAATAAAGTTTCAATAAATTCGACAAATTTCTTTTTAATTAAAGAAATTTTATTATCAGAAACCAAAGTAATTAAAGCATAAATATGCTTAACTTTAAATTAAACACAGCCCTATCAAAACAGTTAGATAATAATTTAATAAAATTGAAATCGAAAATCTCCATAACTTATAAAATAATTATTGCTTTGATAATTTGTGTAACAACATCATCTTGTGCAATACATATGAAATGGCCATTTATATGCTTTAAAAAAAAATGCATTGTTCAATATTATAAGATAAGAGAAATCAAACATGCAACAAAAAATATCCTTGCGGTAAATAAAAGCAATCGCTACAAAAAGAGAACTAAAAATAGAAGAGAAACTGATAAAGGAGATTATATAGGAAAACGTATAAAACTTAACAATGAAATCGTTGTTGGAGAAGATTCTATTACGTCATTAAAAAAAGACTCAGTATTATCTTTAAGTTTTGATCGAAGTCGCAATTTGGATACTCTCATAATTTTAAAACAATTTACAGAAGACAATTCCATATTGATGAGTGATAAAGAATTCCTAGCGGCGTTTTTTATTCGAATTCACAATAAAGACAGAAAGTCTATTATCATAATTCAGGAAACAACGGATGACAGGTATAGAAGATATTCTTTACGACTTAAGCGGTTAAAAGAGTATTTGATTTTTCTAAATATTAACGCTGAAATTTTTATTGAAAGAAATATCCAGCCGACAGAGAATAATCATAGGAACAAAATTGAAATTAAAGTCAGCTAGTTTTATTGATATTCCAAAAAAATAAGAATAAATTAACCTGTTAATCATTTTAAAGTTGACCATGTAGAATTGTGATAAAATTTTTAATTCGATAATCAAACCTGTGCTACTACCCTTAAAAGTCACTTCTTTTATGGTCTATATATAATAAAAGTATTCCAATTGTCATTTTGCTTCATTGGATAGTGAGCAGATGGCCTAGTTGCGGAATGTGAAATATTAAAATCAGACCGATTATTCAGGTAAGGTCGCTGATGGTTATCAAGAAGTATATCCGAAAGCACAATACATTTACAATCCAGCGTCATGAGAAAGGCTATTCAGCAATAAAAGTTTCCTAAGCACACAGCGCTTACGATCTTCCTTTTTCGCATTGATCCTTACCTGCTCTTTCATGTTATATGGAATCAGTTTCATAGTAAGCCTGCATACATCTTTGTAAGAAATTTTGTATGGCTGGAATTTATAATGATCATATCAGACGAAGTTAAAAATGTTGGCTAAGTTACAGGGTTTTTATGCGATAGCAGCTTTTGATAATCTTGCCAATGTCTTCAGCATTATCATAGATAAAAAAATGATTTCCTTTCAATAATTTATGTGTAAAATCCGAAGCCGTATAGCTCGACCAATTGGTAATGTAATTACTGTATCTTTCCAAATCTCCCATAATAGCATAAATAGGTACATTGATCACTGATCCTGGTTTGAGCCCGTTCTCATCAACAATCTGAAAATCGGCTTTGATAATAGGCAAAAAGTATTCAAGTAGCTCTTCGCTATGCAGAAAATCGACTGACAAACCACCCAGCTTTTTCAGCCCTGAAACAAAATCTTTATTTTCCAATAAATATCGTTTTTCATTTGCGCCGATCGCAGGCCCTGGGTTTCCACTTACGATTAAATACTTTGGACTTTTATTCTGACTATCCAGCATCCCAGCCACACGGAAGGCCAGCAATGCCCCCATGCTATGGCCAAATAGTATAAAATCTGTGTTCTGGATCTTTAGGGCCACCTGATTGAACAGGTCATTAGCTGCAGACTCAAAATCATTGAGCAGCCGTTCGTCGCTTCTCATACCTCGGCCCGGAAGCTCAACTGGTTCAATCGTAAATTCTCGTAAATAAGGTTCCAAAAAGCGGTAGGAGTAACTGTTACCTCCTGCAAAGTGAAACATAAATAACTGTGGCTTCATAAGAATAATAAGGGCTTTCTATAAAATTGAGCTAATTTGTTTTTACTTGATTTTGATCTTTTCATCTTTCACTCTATTTTTGATCAGGTAGTTCCTCAGTCGACGTGCCTTCATAATACCCAATCTTTTCTTATTATCAATATCCTCTGAACTTTCCAGCGTAATGATGAGAAAGATCTCTATAATGTTTTTAACTGAATATTTAGTCAAATAATAATTGATCAAGGCCTTATCTTCTTTCGACTGGAAAAGGAATGAAGATTTGATATAGGCGCTATCCTTGTTTATCCTTTTTTCCGGATGATCCTCTTTATAATGAATGATCATTTTAATATAGTCGGCCACCTTCGTGGTGTCCCTTATTAATGAGTCGAGTTTAGATTCACTAATTTTATGATTGGAAACATCTGGTTTAGATTTCCTTTTTTTGGCATTCTTCCTTTTTATTTTCGTTGTTAGTATTTTGAATTGTTTTTTTATTCCGCGTTTTCCACCTGTCGACTTCAAGCCTTTATTGAACTCAGCTCGGATGCATTCTTTATTAAAACAAATGAAGGGGAAATAAGAGTGTATAGCACATGAGGATAGAAAAAAAACACTTAAAAAATAGAATATAAAAAATTTTCTACACATAAATTTAAAGATAACAAAAATTTATCATTTCGGATAAACAAATCATAGACCACAATATCGAATCAAATTTTACAGACTAATAGAAAAAAATTTACCGTGTACAAAATGCTTATATAAAAATTGTATTTTATGTCAAAAAAACATTAACTAATAAATTTTAAATAAACACGCTTCTTAATCGTTGTATCGCTTTCGGATTGTAGCTGTAATTCTCCCAAACAAATTTATGAGCGTAGGAACCAATTTTTTGGCGCTGCTCCGTGTTTTCTATCAACTGACTAACCTTTGCTGCCCACTCCTCTTCGGAAACCGCTATAAAGCCGTTTTCGCCCTCTGTGATTATCCTGTTAAAAGGGTTCATAGCAGGTGCTATCACCGGAACCATGTTGACCGAAAAATCCAGGTAACGTAACCAGGCTTTACCTGCCACATTAAAAGCATTATTCACAAAAGGTAACAGGCCTATATCCAATGCCAGGCTGTTCAGCTTATTATGATAATCGAAAAACGGAACCGGTCGCTCGTAGATTACCGGAAGATCTTTAAGGAGGCCATTTTGTTCGGCAATCTTTTCATTCCAGCCATAAATAATAAGCTCTATCTTTTCCTTAAATGTATTGTGCAAACTCACAAGTGCCGGTTCAATCGTTTTGAAATCGTTTACCTGGCTGGGGTCAAGGATCAGGCCAATGCGTACCCGCTCATTTTGGTTTCGCTGAATGCCGCTTATTTCGTCAAACGTAAAATTGGAAAGCAGGTTGTTATACCGTTCCAGGTATAGCTCCAGCTCTTCGGTATTTTGCTCTGCCAGATGGCCATAATAATTCAGGATAGCACTGTTAGGAGCTGTAAGGATATCAACTTTAAAGAAATTACCCAAAAGTTTATCTTTCAAATCTGGTCTTAATTTGCGATAGTCGGGATGATAGTCAGGCAGCTCATGGTAATTTTGATCTACGTCCATCACAAATTCAATATCGGAGTTAATCTCACGCATGTTTCGGATGATGTATTCCACATCGGTAAACAATACAGGCATTACCACATAGTCAGCCCATTTTACCAACCGGTAATCAATCGGGTTATCGTAATCATCAAACAATTTATTAAAATCCCATTTGTGAATATCGCTGATAATGGCCGCATGGGTATCTGTACGGTTCAGCTCCAGGGCAGGCAATATCAACCGGTAATAACTACTCTCGTTAGAACAAGCAGAAAGAAATAGTACGTGTACTTTTCCATCGTCAGGATTATAACCCGGATATTTTTTCTTAAAATCTTTTTCTGTATTGATGTGCGCATACAACGCTTTTACTGTTTTCATAATTTTATTTTCTAAATATTTCTGTTTTAGTTCCTAATTCATAGCGTTCAACCGCTTGCCCGGTTTTCGTTCCATAATTATTCTGATAGATCTCTACTGCCAATGCTTTAGCACCCCATTCTGCAACACGTTTATGAAACCTGGCTAATCCAAGCTGCATATCGCGCGAAGCGGAGTATTTACTTCTCCAGTCAATCGAATAAAGTGTACGCACATTGCCATCTGCAAACCATACCACGAGCTTGTGGTAAGAGTCTTGCCCTAATTTCCAATTACTCATTTTTTTGAGATAAGAAGTGAGCTACTAAATCAACCGTAGATATTTTTTTACGGTATTTTGCGCCTTCATACAGGTGAGCGCCTAATGTGCCTTTTACATCACAGATCACCACATTGATTTGTGCCAGGTCAATATGTTCGGTTTTTGCAGTTTTACGCAAATAATCTTCCAATGCTGCCTGGTGCTGCTCGGAATAATCCTGCCCAAAAAATTCAAGGATAGATCGTACTGTAAGTGCTTTGATGTATTTCCCTCCTTCGTACAGATGAACAAAAGATTTATCATCGTTGTACTTGAACAGCAATCGTGCTTTATCAATTTCTACATTGTTTTGTGTCGCGCTATGATCCATGAAGCTGCGAACACGTTTGTTTACCTGGTATTCAGGTGTAAATTTTTCAAACATAGTTTTATTTTTAGGATTAATAGTTTTTCATTTACAGGTATTCACCATATTGCTCATAAGAACGAAGCTCCTCGAACAGATGATGTTCGCTCATGCCCTCATAGTCCTTCCAGTCAAGCACTACAGGAGCAGGATATACGTCGTATAGCTCTTCTTTGCTGTAGTCCGGAAATTCTACTGCAATGATTTTTTCTTTGTTCATCAGCTTTTGTACCGCTTCATAAATTGTCAGGTTGTAATCGTTATGATCTACTACCGTTGTTTTTCCATCTGTTGCTTCCATGTTTTTTGATTTTATGAATTAATATTTATTTGCTCGTAGGTTTCATGCTTCAGTATTGCTGCGTGAAAACGCTGTAAGAGTTCAGGACAATTAAATTTGCCAATGGTATTTTCGCTTTGCCGAAACAGCTGAAGCCGGGGGACACGTTTGGACGGTTCTTTTTTATCGTTATTGACATAGCTGCGGATCAACCGGCTAACAACTAACTCACGCTTTACTTCTGCTTTTCGTTTTTGATCGTCGTAAAACCATTTTTTCGTGCCAACAAAACCATTGGGATTATTGGTGTTGAAGTAGAGATAGGGTAAAGTGACAAAACGTTTACCAGGATCTTTACGGAGGTATTTGTCCACCAGCGCAATCCGCTCAATGTATTGGCTATGTACTTTGGAAAGATTTTCGGTAGCAACCGGTTCGTATAATTTGTAAATAAGCTGTTTCGCTATTTGTACCTGGTGTTCGGTTAAATCAACATTTCTGTAAAGCAGGTTTCGGCTCATCATCCAAAACAAACTGGTGTAAGTAATTAGGGAATTGTCGCGGACGGCATCGGGCGCCGCATTCCTGTGGCCCGGTTGCGCCGCCCGCGAAACAATTTCCCCTGCTTCTTCTCCAAATTTTTTTTCAAAAATTTGCTTTTCATTTTTTTTCTGAACAATTTCCCCTGCGTTTCCAGTCGTGTTTCCAGTCATGTAACCTGAATTGCTCAAACTCGTGAGCGGTAGCGAACTCCTTTTTAACTTATCAACGGGTATTATTCTATTATTTTTTATGTAACTATTGTTACTGGAATATGTATGTGGACAAATTGTCGTTGATGAATTTGAAAGTGCTGTATTCAGTTGGTTTTGAAGAGGTGCTTCTAAATTGTGTTTCAGTTGTTGTTTAGTGTTATCAACAGATAATTTCTCTCTTATCAACAGGATTTCTGGGTTTATCAACAGCTCGTAATTTGCATTAGAGCCGTGAAATGTTTTGTTGGTGATGATACCTGCTTCCCTTAATCGCACTATGTGACGTTGAATAGTGCGTGAGCTGCACTTCACTAATTTGGCCAGTTGATGATTGTTTGTTTGAAGTGTTGGCAAATTATCTTTTGTGAAGGGCTGAACATCGGCAGCTTTCAGCAAAGAAATTCCATAGATGCGAATGATCTCTTTTGCGGTCATTACAGCGCCCGTTCGCAGACGTTGTGTGCTTTTCTCCGTTCGTTCGTTAAAACGGTCTATAAAATTGTCTAAGGCTTTAAATGCCGTTGGGTAGTGTATTACTATCATGCAGTTTTATTTAATATTCACCGTAAAGAATGTAGCGGTAGTTGCGTTTAATTTTCTTGATGAATTTTGCCAGGTAATTTAAAATATCTTCTAATAGTGTAATGACGATCACTATAAGTAACAGCATGAAGTGTAATATGGTTATGAATGGATTAAATCGTGTCATATGATAGTTATGAGTTATTGTTTAAAAGAGATCGTCGGCGCTTGAACGTTGTATTCATGTGCTGGTCCAGGAGTTTTATATCTTCTTCTATAAACTCAAAAAGTTCCTGCTTCATTTCCGAAAGCGTTAGATACGAAATGCTATTTTGTTTTTTTAGATCAGGATATTTTACCTGTATGGCTTCAATGAAACTTGTAGCCCGATATGTATCTACAAAACAGCACAGCGTTTTAAAACCGTTGGCAACGTCCGGTGTATCGGTTGCCTCTGCTTTATTAAACTGTCCCAGGACGGGGGAGTATTCTAAGCGTATATTCATATTATCGAATTTTAAATGCCACATACACCGTTACACTCAGCGTTAAATAAATCCAGTTGATTAGTTTGTAAATCCACTTTCGCTAATGGTGTCGCACTACGATGTAAATACACGGGTTGTTTTACTCCTTTTTGTGTGCTGTTCCGGATTGCTTCATCCAGCATGATTACCTGTTGCCATTCATCCGGGCTTAATGTTTTTAATTCCAACCAGCGTTTATCAGATTGAAAAGGACAAAATGTACAAGCGCTTTTTGGAGGAATTGGATAGCCATTTGTTTCAAGCCATTGGGTGCATTCGGAGCGGCGAAAAAGAGAAGTGTACTCTGTACGCTGAAAATCGTTTTTGCTTGTTCGCAAGTTTAAGAAGGGATAGACATAAGTGAGCCAATTGAATGGCGAAAACTTAGCTCGTTCTTTCTCTTCAACAGTAATCCCCATCCACACTTCTGTTTTAGGCATTCGCTGTCTTGGTTTTAATTGATACAAGGTTCGTATTCCTCTGAAGATCTCCTGGACCTTATACTCATTAGTACACTGTCTTCGAAGTATGCCGATCTTTCCCTCTTCATTTCTTGTAAATGCAGGAATGGATGCAAAACGTTTGCGAACGCCACTTGTAGTAGCCATCAAATCATTGTATAAATTATTTCTACCAACCTGGATGATTGGAATGCCTTTATGCTGCTTTGCCCAGTTTTTAAGCCATTCAAAAAAGACATAAGTTGTTTTATTTTCTGAACCAGTATCGGCGAAAATGGCATAATCAGCTCTCTCAATAATATTGAGCGAACTCATTAAATATAATACCGTGCTTTGTTGACCAAGACCCAGCGATATGATTTTATATCCAATGTTTTTGATTGTATTTGAAATAGTCTTCATGTGTTTTTAAGGTAGAATTAACCAAAGCGCATAGCTGTTTAAAAGTTGTTGCGCCCTGGCTTTTGAGGCTTCCAGGCCGATACACTTTTCGTTGGCAATGCCATTAATATCCGTGCGTACTAAATATTCATCGGTGTCAGCATTATTCAGTGTGATAAAAAAAGAAACATGACTTAACAACCCATTTGTTGTTGCTCTCCAAAGACAATGTTGTGTACCTACATATTCCCAAATCAAAGGTTGTATCTGCATAAATATCTGTGTGCGTATTGATGTTATATTGTTTAAATAATTTGTCTGAGAACCCGGTAAATACCAAAAGGCTTTAGGTCGAGGTTTGTCGCTTCTCGTATCAAGCGCACGTTTCGCACCCATATCATACCAGGGAGTTCTACCAACGGCTTTTCCTTATCCAGTTCGGCCACAAACACTCGATTGTTTTTTGCATCAGCTCTTTCGGATTAGTGACGAGCCATGTTCCAATGCGGGATCCTGATGTAAATACTTCACCTTTTTTTTCTCCCATTGGCAAGGGCCAGCGTTTCATTTCGTTGTCCAGGTCACGGCCTTCAGGAGAAAGCACCTTGAACCAAACTCTGCTACGGTTTTCTTCGTGTTTCATGTATTAGTATTTTGGAATGTTTTTTTGCAGATAATTAAGAATACTTTGTTTGGAGTACATGATGAGTTTTTTGCCATGCTTGGAAAACTTGATAGCATCGTGATCGCGTAGCTCCTGCATTTTTGATTTGCTCTTTACACCAAGAAGGGTTTTGGCTTCTTCAGTACTGATCCAGTCATCGGCTGGCTTGGTAGCTTCTTTCAGAGCGTTATGAAACATGTTCATCAGCTCTGTTTGCATTTTCCAGTAGGCTTCTTTTTCAAAAACTATTACTTCCATCGTATATGAGTTTATTTATCTGATCTTGGGTTATGATTTAATATCCTGTCACGTTCGTCCTTTATTTTTTGCGAACGGTTGCGATCACGCTCAATAATTTTTAATGCGGCCACATAAATGCGCTCCTGTAAACTGGAACGGATCTTAACCCCGTTGAAGAACCTATAAACAGTAGGTCGGGAGATGCCGGTTTTTTCCGAAATCTCCATAATGGCACTCGACGGTAACTCGTTGACAATCATATCAACATCGGTTTGTGTAAACATTTTTATCAGTCTTGTAAAAAAATATTGCGTTTTAGTATATATTTACTGTATATTTGGCAATAAATATTACCTAAACGGAAACAAATATATTGCATAAAAGGTAATATTTGCAAATTTTATTTCTTTATTTGAAACATTTTAAACCTAAAGCGTTATGAAACAAGGAATTAGCAGCAAAAAAAAATCTGACACATCTATCAAACGAATTGTTTCAGCACAGTTTTTCAGAACTGTTGAGCAGGCTATTGATAATGGCCTTGCAAAAAATCAACGGGATTTTGCAATACGCATCCAGGAAGAACAGGCAGAATTTTCTAAGATCAAAAGCGCAGATAACAACCGCTATGTAGATATTGAAATGCTTTTCAAAGCCGTAAATATATTGGGTTTGAACGCGAACCATATTTTGGTGGAGGATGGTGATAAGACAGAGAAACTGCAACGTGAAGGAGTTACGATTAATGGTGGCACAGCTCATGGTAATAATAACATTATTATGACTGGGCAAGCTGTTTCCAACAGCGGAGATGTTTACTATAACGTGGAGAAGCTCATTCAGACCTTACCAAATAAAGACAAGAAAACCATCCTTGAAAAAATCGGAAAATTGGAACTTCAAAATACTGGCTTAAACAGCCAGATTGAAGATTTAAAAAAAACGATTGACCACTACGAAAGAGAAATCGAGAAAGATAAAAAGCTCATTGAAACACAAGAGAAGATTATTAAGATGATGGAAAGCGCATCCAAGAAAAAATAGTTGCCTTTTCTCCAATATTTAATACCGAATGACAAAATCTAAACAACATAGCAAAAGCTCATTCCTGGGCGATTTCAAAGAGAAAAATCTTGTGAGCCACCGTTTCATTGAAGCATTCAATAAAATGAAACAGAAAGGGATATTTGATACCTACGAAGATTTTTGCGCTCCTTATGGTTACACCAGGCAAACAATGGCTAAGATTGCAGCAGGAACACATGAAGCTCCAGCAATTCTTCTATGGGCGATGGTGGAAGAATACGGGGTAGATGCCAATTTTTTCTTTAATGACAAGTTACCTTTAGATATAAAGAAAACTTTTAAATAATCTGGTCAAAGATCCGCTTCGTCAACGCACCTCCTATAAATGTAAAAGGCAAACACAAGCCAATTGAAACAATCTTATACCAGGCCGGGAAAGGAATCACAAAACCATTTAAAATAGCAAACAGGCTTACAATGATGCCGATGTAGATACTTCGCTTTATTTTCTCATCACCAATAACCAGCGGTAACATTCCGCCCATATAACAGGCCATGACATTAGATGAGATCAATACGATGTAGAAGGTAGCTGGTAAGCGATTGATCGCTTGTGTAAATAGATCATTATTCAGGATCACTTTATTGGTAGGTGAAAAATAAAGCATACCAAACAGGTTTTCAAACAGGATAAAGAGGCAAACCGTTATAATAGAACCAAGAACAACAGATAGGGTATTAAAAGTTTTCATGGGTAAGTTGATGTGTTTGTCCCGAACACGATTAATTATAAAAAATCGGCGTGGGACATTAATCTAATTGTAGTCGAGGTACTGGTATACCCACACACAAAATAAACTAAGCCCACGCCTTGCCGTGGACATTCAGTTCATTCTTTGTGTGTTTTCAAATTACCAGTTTTCGACTACAAAAAAACCAAACGCCAATAGGATTATATATGTCGGTATATTCTTACATAAATTTCAATTTTGGTGGTATAAAGATACAATGCTTAAGTGCATTTACAAAACAGGTAATGGATAACATCAGGAACCCAAAACTGTCGATTTTGCGCCCAAAAGAGTAAAAAAGCAATTATTTTTGGCATATTCAGGCCATTGCGTTACTACTTTTTTTAGCTATAATCTTTTCGTATATTGTATATTTTAATATAGATAATCGAATTAAAACCGATTATCTGTTATTTATACATCAATTAATGTAATAATATTTGTAAATAATCGGACATTTTCCGATTTTTGTATTAAATTATTACAAATGGAGTTAAGAAAAATAGCCAAAGATTTAGGAGAAGCTCCGTTTTCCAGGCATTTAATTCTGGAAATGCTTAAGGATTATAAGAGGCCGAATGACAAGATAAGTGAACTGGTAAAGAAAGGCGAATTACTCTCTATTAGAAGGGGTTTATACATTCCTGGAAAGGAAACTGATCTTCCTGTTCCTGCTCCGTTTTTAATTGCTAACCATCTGAGGGGACCAAGTTATGTATCTTTGGAAACAGCATTATCTCATTGGGGACTGATACCGGAAAAGGTATATGAGATCACTTCAGTAACACTAAAAACCTCTAAAAAATATAAAACACCTGCCGGGAGATTTAGCTATTACTCTCTTCCTTCTCCATATTATTCATTTGGGATAGAGAGTGTACAACTCACTCCTAAACAAACCGTTTTAATGGCTTCGCGTGAAAAAGCAGTTTGTGATAAAGTAATCCTGACATCAGGCATTACACTCAGGAGTACAAACCAAACGATGGATTTTTTATTGGATGATATGCGTATGGATGAAGATATACTACGAACATTGAACAGATCAGTCATCCACTCGTGGTTAGATGATGCACCTAAAAAAAGTAGTCTTATAATGCTTATTAAAACACTGGATAAATTATGATCAAAGAATGGATAGCAGAATATAAACCGCAGAATGAAGATGAAACCTTATCCGCATTGCGAGAGATCATGCAGGAGATAGCTCTTGCAGGTTTATCGCGAACCGATTTTTTTGAAAAAGCAGCGTTCTATGGCGGTACAGCACTTCGTATTTTTTACGGACTTGATCGTTTTTCAGAAGACCTTGATTTTTCGTTGCTGAAATCAGATCCGGACTTTTCTTTAGAATCCTACTTTGCGTCTATCGTAAATGAATTTGAAGCACTTGGAATGAAAGTAAGCATCAAAGAGAAGGATAAAAAAATCAAGTCAAATGTTGAATCTGCATTTCTGAAATCTGAAACTATTTGGAAAGAATTAGTGCTTGAAGATATTGTTAAGCAAGCAGGCATACAATCCAATAAGCAAATCAAAATTAAAATAGAAGTAGATTGCGAACCGCCACTTGGTTTTACAACTGAAGAAAAATTATTGGTACGACCATTTTCCTTTTATGTAAAGTGTTTTACACTGCCAAGTTTATTTGCAGGTAAAATGCATGCATTGTTATTCAGAAAATGGAAAGATAGAGTGAAAGGAAGAGATTGGTATGATTTGGAGTGGTATATAAAAAAAGGCGTTCCATTAGATATCAGCCATTTTTTACTCAGAGCTAAAGACACTGGGGACTGGAAAGAAGAAAAAATAACTCAGGACCAAATCATTGATTTACTTAAAGAAAAGATATCGTCTGTATCGTTTGACAATATCAAAGAAGATGTCGTAAGGTTTATTAAAGATGATTCTGCTCTTGAAATTTGGTCGCCGGAATATTTCAATAACTTATTAGAGAAGTTGAAGTTTACTTGATTTTAAAGTTAGACTAGAATTATAGACTTCTTTTTCTATTGATTAAATTTCTGTCTAAACACGATGATGTAGCACTTTTATGGCATTTATGGCCTATCTGAAAATTCTCCAGTTATTCTTCTAAAATGAGGGAGTAATTGGGGAACAAATGGGGGACTAAATGGGGAAGTAAAGTATCTACGCTCAACTTTCCTAAAAATCCTTTTGCTTATTATTCAAAACATAAATTCTGGATTAGCTTCCCGGATTTTTCGGAAGATAATTAAAAAAGAAAAGCACTCCGTTTAGAGTGCTTTTTCGTGAAGTGGGAGTTGAGGGATTCGAACCCCCGACCCATTGCTTGTAAGGCAATTGCTCTGAACCAACTGAGCTAAACTCCCATTATTTTTAAGAACTTTTTTCTTTTTACCTTGTACAAACCTTGTACCGGGCACCCCTCTTTTCTCAATTTCGGTCTCCGCAAGGGTTTCAGAGGCAAAAAACCTGCTTGTAAGGCAGGTGCTCTGAACCAGCTGAGCTAAACTCCCTTTTTTTGAGTGTGCAAATTTAATACTTTAATATTAAATTAACAAATTTATTTTTTAAT
>Ga0209460_1000836_pt1 | contig 23005 bp, 18 predicted proteins | sample EBPBio132013_DNA_FD_185868 | JGI IMG/M metagenome (GOLD analysis project Ga0209460, IMG submission 185868) | Wastewater treatment Type I Accumulibacter community from EBPR Bioreactor in Madison, WI, USA - Reactor 2_5/13/2013_ DNA (SPAdes)... | ecosystem: Engineered > Bioreactor > EBPR >... | reverse complement strand
TCGGTGGAACCGATGCGTTTTTTGACCCGACCGTTGATTGGGACGATGTAATCCTGCCGGATGACCTCAAGAGCGAACTCGCGGGCGATATGGAAGCCTTTTTTACGAAAGGTGTCGATATTTACCGCCAGCTCAAGCTCGCGCCCTTCCGCAAACTGCTGCTCGCGGGTGTTCCCGGTACGGGCAAGACGATGCTGTGCGCGGCGATGGCAAAGCTCGCCATCAGTCACGGGCGTATCGTGGTGTATGTCTCCGGTTCTGACCGTGATGGCGCGTCGTTCGAGAAAATCCAACGGGCATTACAGGCGGTGACGGCGGCGCGGTATCCGGTGCTGCTGATTGTCGAAGAAATCGATGCCTACTTGCAGGGTGATGATAAGGCGCGGGTGTTGAACGTGCTGGATGGGGTCGAGTCGCCGAACAACCCCGAAGGTGCGCTGCTGCTGGCGACCACCAATTACCCTGAGGTGATTGACGAACGCATCGCCAAGCGCCCCGGTCGGCTTGACCGTATTTTTGTTATCCCGACCATTCAGGACGATGACCACGCCGAACAAATGCTGCGGCACTATATGGCTGACCAGTGGCAGGACGATCATATCGCTGTCGTGCCGGAACTCATCGACCAGCCGGGGGCATTCGTGCGCGAGGCTGCGCTGCACGCGCGTATGCTGGCGGCGCATGAACACCGTACCGAAGTGACGCTTGAATTCTTGAAGCAGTCGGTTGACAGCTTATTGCGCCAACTCCGCGCGGGGAATGATTTCCTGCGGGATCGCCGACCGATTGGCCTCAGCAACAATGGTGGTAAAACCAAGAAAACACCCCGCCAAAATCCCTTTGGTTTTCGCGACTAACACTCTTTAGCCTTATATAACACTCCTAAAAAATCAACACTTCCTTCAAATGTAAATATTTGTAGCGAATGTTTGTTTTTTCTAACATTTGTTTCTCAGACTGATTGACGTGAGTGTTGCAATTCTGTTACACTCTTAATTATGAACAAGATTTTGTTGTTCAAAATTGTTCGTAAAAATAGGAAAAGGAGACGCACAGTGAGGAATTTATCTGTAATTGGTGTCAAGCCGGGAATGCTCCGGGGAGGGCGCAAGATGCTGGCGCTCCTCTTGCTGGTCGGGGTATTGTCGCTGGCAATCGTACCGGTAGCGGTCAACGCGCAAGCGTCCGCCACCGCGTCTACCTCTGGTTTTGGCGCAGCTTTCGGCTATGCCCAAACCATTGGCCCGATTGCTTACACGCAGGCCGGTTCAATTGGTGATGGCTTTGCTTCGGCGACCGCCTTCACACCGGTTTCGTCCTCGTTCTCGACCGTGTTTACCAGCGGCCCGTCGGCAGCTTTTGCCACATCCATTGGTACACCGTTCGGTTCGAACGCCTTCGTACAGGTCGCCTCGTTCTTTGGCGGCACGGCCTTCGGTACGGCTTTCGCTTCACCGTAATTTTTTGCAGATCACGTAGGGGGCATTCTCGCGGGTTTGCCCCCGCGTATGAAAGTGACCAACTTGACTCGACTGCATCCTACTTTGCATCGGAAGATTTGTTTCCTCACTGTGCTGTGTTTCACCCTCTTGCTGCCCGCGGTTGCCAGCGCGCAGCAGGGTCCGGGTGCAGCCTTCTTTAGCTATAAGTGCGGCAGTGCCTCAATTAGTTTTTTCATGTATGGCACGCCGGTTTTACAAGTCTCGTTTTCCGAGATTGCCTCGCCGCTTTCAACCGCGCTGGCGACGAATCAAAATCAGCTCATTAAATCAACCGATGAGATTGCGCTGTGGGCGCTGCATTCCGATGAACTGCAACTCCACCAGATCAAAGATCCTGATCTCACCCGCTTTGTACTGCCGTCTACCGTTTGCGGCCCATTGGGTGCAGCGCCAGTTTCCGCTGGCAGCACATCCGCGCAGGCGATTGCGATTGTGCAGTTGAATGGGCCGGGGCAGGGGATTGCGGTAGCGCAGGTCAACGCGGCAGGGCAGGTGAGCGCGTTTGCCGCCGTAAATGGGAACGGTATGGCTTTGGCGGCTGCACAGTCGGCAACGACGGCTAACGGCAGCACGCCCGCAGCTTCCAGCGGTGCGTTTCATATCGTGGCGAAAGGCGAGAACTTGTTCCGCATCGCCCTCAAATATGGAACGACGGTCGCTGTTCTCGCCCAACTCAACAATATTACCGATCCAACCCGTATCTTCGTCGGGCAGAAAATCGTACTGCCTTAAGCGCCCGGTGTCGGGGTGATTTCGAGGATTGGCGCGGTGACGGTGATGAGGCCAAGCTGTGTTAAAAAGCTCAAGCTGTCGTAAACCTCAAAACTTTCGGCGACCAAGCCTTGCTCATCAAACCGGAAGAAGGTGATCGCGGGTAAATCCAGCGGCTGCCCTGTCGGTGGGATGGATGAACCATCGGCGTTCACATACTGCCCTGTGAAGGTGCCTTTTATTGTGTACAGTGCTGCCGTCCAGTTGCCTTCCGTCACGACTTGGGTCACGGTTTCTGTCAAATCAGGCAGCGCCCCGCGTAACCGCTGCAAGTCGGCGGACATCCCCGCGCGGTCGAGCGTGCCAAACGGGTTATGGGCGGCGAAGTCGGCTTTGAACGCTGTATCGATATAACCCCAATTGGCCTGATTAAACGCATCAAAATAACCCTGAACCAACTGCTTATTCTGTGGCGACATGCCTACATCCACCACCGCAGGATACTGCATGGGCGCAACCGGGGTGAAACCGAGAGACGGTAGCACACCAAGCTGACCGAGGAAGTTGAGGTTGTCGAAACCATCCCACTCCTCGGCGATTTTACCAGCTTCATCGAATCGATACAGCAGATGTACCGCAAACTCAATCACCTTGCCATTCGGCGCAATTGGCAGCGCGTTCGGCGAGACGAACTCACCGGTAAATGTACCGGTCAACCGTACCCGTGCCGCCGCGAAGCTGCCTTCAACCAGCACGATTTCGGTCGCCGCTGTTAGGTCTGGCATGGCCGCCCGCAGCGAGAGCGCCGAAATCTTGAGCGCGTTAATATCGGTTTCCGCCGGATGCCGCACGAAAGTTGGCGCGAACTGGGTGTCGATGACGCTGATGTCACCCGTGGCGTAAATACTATTGATGATGTTCGTGACCGTATCTTTAAGTGTTGGTTGGGCGTTCGCGATAGGCAGGCTGAACACCCCGACCGCCACCATCACCAACAGCGTTACCAATGTGAATTTGCGAAGCGACATACGCATGACCTCTCTAGCTATTAACAGGTAAGCAATTTACTGGCAGAACTGGTTGAATAAGTCTTGGAACGTGGGTGGCGCACCGGGCGGTAGCTGCCCGTTAAAGCCGGTGCAGTCAATCGTCATCCCCGGCCCGACCGTTGCGGGCGGTGGCACGGCGGTGGCTTCCCCGCTCGGTTCGCTTGTTGGTTCGCTGCCCGTGTTCTCGCTCCCCGGCGCGACACTCGAACTACCGTTGTCCACGCCGCAGGGAATGACCAACGCTTGCCCGACCACGATCTGATTAATGTCGGTAATGCCGTTGGCTTGCGAGATTGCATCAATACTTGTGCCGTAGCGCAGGGCGATGCGGAACAGGTTTTCCCCCGGCTGTACCACATGCGTCACCCCGCTACCGCAGCTTGCGCTCGGTAGTGGCGTGCTGGTCGGCAGGGGTGTCGCCGTGGGTGGTGGCACAGGTGTGGCCTCAATTAAACCCAAGCGGCTCAACGCATCTGCCGCCACAATCAACGTGCGTGTTTCCGCCTCGGTGCTGGGGCGCGCCGCCGACCAAAACAAGATGGTGCCGTTGTTATCCATCACGCCCGCCAGCGTTTGCCCACCCTGCGCGGTCGCTCCACCGACAACCGTCAGCGAGCCGTTATACACCAGCGCCTTTATCGCATTGGCTGACTCTTGCTGGAACACGACTAAACCCAGCGCGTTCATATCCACGCCGTTAATTTTGAGGGATGCCACCGTATTCGGCTGGGTCGCAATCGCCGCCACAGATGGGGCTTCAGCGCATCCGCTCCCCCCGAAGCCGCCCTTCAGTTGCAGGCTGGTTGGCACGGTCGGAGCGAGGGACATTTCTGCCTCGCCCATCAGGATAATGTCGACGCTTTCGGTTGTATCGGCAGGGATCATATTCGCCAGCGCCAAGCCCCATTCGCCGGTTGCGGGGTTCGCGCCGGTTGTGGCTAGGCTGGCGACCGAACTGAGCGGGATCTGGTCGGCAGGAGCGCTAAAAGGTGATGTGTTCGTGCTGTTGGTCTCGGCTTGGACATTCTGGTGTCCGTAGCAGGTCATCCCGCTGTCGAGGTCAGCACAGTTCGTGCCGAAGCTCGTCAGCGCTTGTTCAACCAGCGTGATGCAATCCAGTTCCGCTTGGGCGAGAAGGGTTTTTGCGGACAGGAGCAGAACACAGACTGTAATCAAAAACGTGAATCGTGTAGAACGCATACCGTATCGACATCCTCTACATGGCAACTATGCTCAGGATATAACAGCCTGCATATTGGCGCAAATGAGAGGGTTAGTCGGTCGGTTTCGGTTCGAGGATCAGGTAATTGAAGCCGTTCATCGTAATCGTATCAGTCTGCGTGTAGGCGCGGCTGATGGCTTGCAGCACCACATCTGGGTAAAACTGCGCTCGAAGGATGATGAGGCCGAAGGCGCGGTCATCAATCATCTGGACGAGTTGGCTGCCATCGTATAACCCCTTCTTTTCGAGGTTGAGAAGCTGTGTGGGGTTGGTGATGGCGGGGCGGTCAGCCAGCAGCGTGAAGGCTGCATCCTCGCTGATAACCGGTTTCTCACTTGCGCGTACCAGCTCAACGATGCGCCACCCTGCGTCAATATCGGCTTGCGTGGTCAAATGCCCGATGTTCGCGTAGCCGGTGGCGTACTGCCCATCCTGTGTGCGTGCCGAGTCGTAGAAGCCGTTCATCGCGTTCGGCGTAATGTTGAAAATACCTGCGATTTGCTCGAACACCGGCATATTGGTCGGCATGTGCAGCACCGCTCGCCCGTAACCGAGGTAGAGCAGCGGAACGACCACCAGACTCGCTGCCAGCAAACTCGCGCGGTAACGCTGGAACGGCACGACCAGCCAGAGCGTCAGGTAGTTTGTGGGGAACTTCCACCCCGCCACACTCCGCGCCGCGAAGATACCGCTGAGGATGCAGGTCGCCGCAATCGCCGTGCTAAAGTAGCTGTCACCGCCGCCCCATGTGCCGGAAGCCGCCCCATTAATGCCTACCGCCACCACAAACCAGATGGCATACAGCGACAGCCGATCCCAATACAACTCATAGATGACCAGCAGCACGGCAGGGACAATCAGGAAGCCGTGCAGCCCGAACCACTGTTTGAACAGCGCAATCGTCTGGATGATCTTGAGTTCATTAACGTTCGCCAGAATCGCCTGCCGCCACCACTCGCCGTTCGTCACGATATTGATGCCGACGAAGATCGCAGCCCCCGCCACGGCCGCCATCAACCCCCACACAACTGCCCGTCGTGGCTGACGGATGAACAGGAACAACCCCGCCGCGAGTGCCGTAACGATAGCGAGCTGCTTGGTGTACCCCCCCGCGATAATCAACCCTAAGCCGAGTGCCAGCCGCCACCGTCGTTTGCGAACATCAGTGATTTCGTTGGCGTGTGCCAGAATAACCACCGCCGCTACCTCAAACAGTACCATCGTCGCGTGCTGCCGGAACAGCGGCCCAATGTGGTATACCGTGTTCGAGGCTAAGAACGCGAGGCCGGAAACAATCGCAAGCCAGCGGTTTCGCCCTTCGCGGTAGACGGCATAACCAATCAGCGAGGCGGTAACCAACGTGCCGAAGAAGCCTAAGAAGCGCCCGTAAGCATAATTCGTGCCGAACACGGGAACCAGCGGCGCGGCGATAATATGGAACAGGGGTGGGTAGTTACTGGAGTAAAAAGGAAAGGCTTCTGTATTGCGGTAAGGCCACTCGCCCTGACTGAACATGATTGTGTCGACCAGTTCGAAGCCTTCGCCCTGATCGTAATCAAACGGGAACTGCATCAAGTTCACCGCGTACACCACATACACGACGAAATAAAAGCCCAGCAAGCCGAGCGCTAGCGCCATCAGGACGCGGTGAATACGTGTGTAAATTATTGGGGTTGTGGGCATCATGCGGGGGAATTACCTAGTGGAATGAGCGTTGCACCAATCAGCACCACTACGACACACAGCGCGAAAACCAACTGCTGCGCGGGGCCGATTTCGGCGATGGGCTTGTGCCGCAGAATGTTCAGCACCATGATGCTGGCGAAGCCGCCTACGCCGCCCAACACCATCAGCCAACCGAGAAGTCTTTTTGTAAACGTGAAGTCATTTCTAAAGAAGCGCACGTATTTCCTCTGTGTGCTCTGTGTCTCTGTGGTGAAATCTTATACTCGCGGCAGTATATCACATTCGTCGCGCAACCCTGTATCATTTCGTGCGTATTAAGAGATATTCTGTAATGTGTTCGCTGAGACTTGTAGACTAAAGACGTTGAAATGCTCCACGAGGATGGGTTTAGAATGACTGACGATCCGATGCGCCCCGCTGATGACGAGCGTGTGTCGCGCCTTTCCAGCGCTTCCCGCGTGCAGACCGAAGATGAACTCGTTTACGAATACGAGATGCGCTATCAAGAGCCTCGCAAACGCAAGATGATGCCGCGCAGCTACAGCACCATGAACGTGACCGACGAGGAAAAGCTCTGGGCTTCGATTGCCCATGCCAGCATTTGGGTCACCATGTTCAGCGGCTTTTTCACGGCAGGTTTCACCATACCCATCAGCATTTTTATCCCGCTGGTGATCTACCTCATTTACCGCAAGAAGTCGGATTATGTGGTCTTCCACGCGCTGCAAGCCTTCGCCCTGCAAATCATCGCCACAGTTGGGGTGATCGCGCTGGCTGTCGTGGGTGGTCTAGCGTGGGGTATCGGCATGGTGATTGCCTTACTCGCGATCTTCGTCCTCGCGGGCATCGTCCTTGTGCCGTTGTGGGGGATTGTTGGCATTTTGTTGGCGCTGGTGGTGTTCCTCGCGCCGTTGGGTGCGCTCCTGCTCGGCACGATTGCCGCCTTCCAAACCTACAACCGCCACGACTACCGCTACCCGTTCATCTCGCGCTGGATTGACCGGCAGCTTGCGGGTGGCTTCCTGAATACCGCTAGCTAAAACTCTCAATATCCGTTTGACCAATGCCGGAATTCATTTCCGGCATTTGATTCCCCCAACCTTACTATTTGTTTCTAGCAGTAGTCGTGCTATCCTTTCCCGACTGCGCGATGAGTTCATAACGGACAACCCCGTTCACTCACCGCAGCCCATTCTTATTTATTGCGTATTAATCGACGTATCGGTTCAGGAGTAGCTACACTCATGTTGAAGTCACATACCTGCGGGGAATTACGCGCCGAACATGCCGGGCAAGCCGTAACACTGGCTGGTTGGGTCAATCGTCGCCGCGATCAGGGCGGTCTCATCTTCATTGACCTGCGCGACCGCTGGGGAATTACGCAGGTGGTGATCAATCAGGAAACGTCGCCTAATGCTCACGCTATCGCCAGTGAAGCCCGCAGCGAATTTGTGCTGCAAGTCAGTGGCAGTGTTCGTCCGCGCCCAGATGGCACGAGCAACGACGAATTACCGACAGGCGCAATTGAAGTTGTTGCCGACGAGTTGAAGCTTCTCAATCCGTCGAAGAACCCGCCGTTCTACATCAACAAAGAGGAAAATATCGAGGAAGTACGCCGCATGGAGTACCGCTACCTCGACCTGCGCCGCCCGCGTATGCAGAACAACATCGTGCTGCGTCACCGTATCATCAAGTTCGTGCGTGACTATCTCGACAACCAGCGTTTTGTTGAAATCGAAACGCCGATTCTGTTCAAGACCACGCCGGAAGGTGCGCGTGAATTCTTGGTTCCTAGCCGTTACCATCCCGGCAAGTTCTATGCACTGGCGCAAAGCCCGCAGCAGTTCAAGCAGTTATTGATGGTGTCGGGTTACGAACGCTACTTCCAAATCGCCCGCTGCTTCCGTGACGAAGACCTGCGCGGCGAACGCCAACCGGAATTTACTCAGCTTGACCTTGAAATGAGCTTTGTCGAACGCGAAGACGTGATGCAGCTCATTGAGAATATGATGACCGCGCTCGTGGAAACGGTGGGTGACAAGAAGCTGCTGTTCAAGCCCTTCAAGCGCATCACTTTTACCGAAGCGATGGAAACCTACGGCTCCGATAAGCCTGACCTGCGCTACGGCCTCGAAGCCATCGACATCAGCGAACTCGCAGGCAAGAGCGCCTTCCCGATTTTCCAGAGCAACGTAGCCGACGGTAAGCCAGTGAAGGTCATTTGTATCCCCGGCGCTGGCAAGGTCAGCGGTACGCAGTTGCGTAAGGATACTGCCGAACTCGAAACGCTCGCGCGTGGGGCAGGGGCGAAAGGCTTGGCGTGGATGGCGCTGCCGGAAAACGAAGCCGACGAGGTAAAAGGGCCGATTGGCAAATACTTCACCGTTGACCAGAAGTTGGAACTCTTCGAGAAGGTCAACGCCAAACCCGGTGACATGCTGATCTTCATTTCAGACTCGCGCAAGGTCGTATACGCCGTGATCGACGCGGTTCGCCGCACCATTGCCGCCCAGCAGAACCTCGGCGACCCGAATATCTTGGCCTTCGTTTGGGTCTACGACTTCCCGCTGGTCGAGTGGAACGAAGACGAAAAGCGCTGGGACCCGTCGCATCACTTGTTCACCGCGCCGGTTTGGGACGATGTGCAGTATATGGATACCGACCCCTCGAAGGTGCGCGGCCAGCAGTACGACCTCGCTTGCAACGGCTACGAAGTCGCGGGTGGCAGCATCCGTATTCACAAGGCGGATTTGCAAGAGCGTATCTTCAAGCTCATCGGTCAAGACCTCGAACACGCCCGTAAGCTGTTCGGGCATATGCTCGAAGCCTTCCAGTATGGTGTCCCGCCGCATGGGGGTATCGCGTGGGGTATCGACCGTCTCGTGATGTTGATGACCGGCGAACCCAACATCCGCGAGGTGATTGCGTTCCCGAAGACCCAAAACGGCTCAGACTTGATGGTTCACGCGCCATCACCCGCGACGCAGAACCAACTGGACGAGGTACATATCGGCGTGGTGCTGCCGCCGGAAGAAGACGAAAAAGCCTAATCAGGCAACCATCGTAAATCAAAAGGGACGGTTATCCGTCCCTTTTTTGTTTCGATTTAGAGCAAAGCTTTGCGCCCTCTAACTCGATCTGCTGCGAATTACGTCAGCGCCGGTACCGACAAGCCGATGCGGTTCGCGATCCCCGCGCCGTATGCCGGATCAGCTTTACTGAAGTGTCCCAGCACTCGCACCAGAATGAACTCTGGCACACCCTTCATTGAACCCGCGATGTTATCCATCAGGCGTTCTTTTTCCTCGGTGGTCAGCAAACGGAACAGGTCACCGGCTTGGGTGTAATCATCGTTGCCGTCGCGGTGGTTATAACGCGCACCATCGCCATCCACCGGGAAGGGCGCTTGGTCATACGACGCATCCGCTTGCTGCGGCCCGTTGAAGCTGTTCGGTTCGTAATTCAACTTGCTGCCGTGGTTGCCATCATGCCGCATAAACCCGTCCCGCTGGTAATTTTCTACCGAGGAGTGCGGGCGGTTGACCGGCAGCGTTTCGTGGTTGCCGCCAAGCCGGTAACGGTGCGCGTCCGTATAAGCGATGATACGGGCTTGCAGCATCTTGTCCGGCGAGAAGTCGATACCCGGTACAACGTGCGCCGGTGCGAACGCCGCCTGTTCGACTTCCGCAAAGAAGTTCTCAGGATTGCGGTTCAGTTCCAGCGTCCCAACTTCGATCATCGGGAACTCGCCGTGCGACCACACCTTCGTGATGTCAAACGGGTTGTAGCGGAAGGTTTCCGCCTGCTGCTGCGTCATCACCTGAATGTAGAACGTCCACTTGGGGAAGTTGCCTTCATCAATCGCGAGGAACAGGTCTTCCGTCGCGTAGTCCGGGTTCTGCCCTGCCAATAACTCCGCCGCTGAGGCCGAGAGATTCTGGATACCCTGCTGAGTCTTAAAGTGGAACTTGACCCACACCCGTTCGTTGTTCGCGTTGATGAAGCTGTACGTGTGGCTGCCAAAGCCGTCCATGTGGCGGTAGCCATCCGGTGTGCCGCGGTCGCTGAACAGGATCGTCACCTGATGCAGTGCTTCCGGCGAGTGCGACCAGAAATCCCACTTCATCGTGCCAGACTTCAAGTTCGTCTGCGGGACGCGCTTCTGGGTGTGGATGAAGTCAGGGAACTTCAGCGGGTCGCGAATGAAGAACACGGGCGTGTTGTTGCCAACCATGTCCCAGTTGCCCTCTTCGGTGTAGAACTTGATCGCGAAGCCGCGCGGGTCGCGGTCAGTATCCGCCGAACCCTTTTCGCCGCCGACGGTCGAGAAGCGCAGGAAACAGGGGGTTTGCTTGCCCACTTCGCTAAAGACCTTCGCTTTGGTATACCGGGTGATGTCTGCGGTGACCGTCAGCGTGCCATAAGCACCTGCGCCCTTCGCATGTACCACCCGTTCAGGAATGCGCTCACGGTTGAAGTGCGCCAGCTTCTCGACTAGGTGGAAATCCTGAATGAGTACCGGGCCACGCGGGCCAGCGGTAACCGAGTTCTGGTTGTCGCTTACGGGATACCCCGACGCTGTGGTAAGAATATTGGGATTTTGGTCAGACATACGTTCTTTTACCTGCTTTTCTTTTAGCTGATGAAACTGTAAATGTTGATCGACTGTCGCATCCTGATCAACGCTCAAACATCGATATTGCGGTGATTATAACATGGAGTTTTTGCCTGTCATTAGGGACGCTTTATCAGCAGGTTAAGACCCTGCCTCAGATTAAGGTCAGCCTTTACAGTAAAGGGTACCTCTGGTATAAAAGATACTAACCTGCTGTGCCCGTGATGGCGCAATGCGTTTGAGCCAACACCCATATGACGGGCATCAAAAGTCTGATGATTCGGTGATAGACCTGCGCGGTTAAGACCAAGTTAGCAGTCAGGTGCCCACCCTGCGAAAGCAGGTTCAAAAACATCGCGGCACACGGCATAGCGGGAACCTTGAAAACAAACAGCTTACGACATCAGTAAGCTGTTTTTGATTCATCCATGCCCTTGTTATGTGTGTTGTAATGATTCCCTCTCGCCAAACTATCGGCAAGAGGGTTAAAGACTACTGCGAGTAATTGCTGCCGAATATCTCGACCATCAGGTCGCCCAACCGCGCACGGTCAGGCACCAGCACCGCCGCGCCGCCCGCCGTCATGTACGGTACCGTGTAGGCGTTGTCGATTACACCCGCCTTGATATTGTCCTTTTCAATGTCCTTCAAATACCACACCAGTTGGATCATCTGGTCGAACGTCAGCCCCGTGCTGACCCCTTCGCTAATCGCGTTCCAAATTGTCGGCGACTGGGCGATCAACTGCGGCATCATATCGAGGCTTAACACCCGGTCGCGGATGGCGTACAACACCGCTTGCTGGCGTTCGGCGCGGTTGAAGTCGCTGTCACCGTGGCGGGTGCGGGCGTATTTCAGCGCCGTCTTACCGTCGAGGTGTTGCAAACCCGCCTGAATATAGAATGGATCGTAACCGTAGTTCATATCGGGGTAGCTCGTGTCGCTGATCGCATACGGCACATCAATATCCACCCCACCAATCGCGTCGATAATCGAGATGAACGTGTTGAAGTCAATCGCTATGTAATCATGGACGCGGATGCCGAGGTTGTACTGTACCGTCTGCATCAGCAGTTCCGGCCCGTACCCCGGTCGTTGGAGTTCACCCAGCACCATCGGCGTGTTCACGCGCTGCGGTTCGCTGTAACCCGGAATCGCCACATAAAGGTCACGCGGAATGCTCAGGATGCCGAGCGTTTTGGCAATCGGGTCAATGCTCACCAGCATCATCGTGTCGGTGCGGTAGGCCAGGCCCGTTTCACCCGGTCGCCTATCCAACCCCACCACCAGCACGGTAAAGCGCGTTTGTCCATCCCACGCCGAAAGCGTCAGGTTGCGCCCGTCGCTCAGTGTAATTTGCTGTCCGGTCTGGACACCGTTCGCGCTCGCAACTTCAATCGGGGTTGGCAGGGCTATCACCGCCGTCGGGATCACTTCCTGCTCACTTTGCGAAGCCCGCAGTAAGACGAAGCCGCTAAAACCCATCACCATAACGATACCGAATATCGCGACGGCGATCACCACCCACGCCCACTCGCCACCTTTACTGCGTGATGTAACGCGGCGGCGGCGCATCCGTTCCCGCGCAGCCGATTCACTCATCGGCGGGGCAGGGGGCAGCGCCTCGTTATAATAGGGCTGCCGTACTGATGGTGTGTTGGGCATCGTCGGTGCGGGCGGCGGTTGTGAAGGTCGAGAGACATAAACCGGGCGATTATTGACCATCGTTTGCTGGTCATCCTGCGTCGGTGAGTTTTGCATAGGTATCCATACTCATTAGGATTAGTGAACATTGCATAAGTAGAGTATAGGGCGGGTAAGAATATGCGTCAATGGCGCTTGATATACGATAACCCTGCTAATGGTGCGTGGAATATGGCCGTCGATGAAGCCATCATGGAATCGGTCGGCGCGGGCAATTCACCGCCAACCCTCCGGCTGTATGCGTGGCTGCCATCGTGCCTATCGCTGGGCTACGGGCAGCGTGTCGCTGATGTTGATTTCGCGCGTACCGATTATTATGGGTGGGATGTCGTTCGTCGCCCCACCGGTGGCCGCGCCATCCTGCACGCCGATGAGCTAACCTACAGCCTTTCTCTCCCTGTTGATGACGATCTTGCTGCGGGTACGGTGGTCGAAAGTTATCAACATATCAGCGCCGCGTTGGTAACGGGTCTCATTCGCCTCGGCGCGGCTCCGCAGGCCGATAAACGCGCGGAACGGATAGAAAGCGGCCCCGTCTGTTTTGAAACGCCGTCACATTACGAAATCACGCTCAACGAACGGAAGCTGATTGGCAGCGCCCAGTTGCGCCGTCGTGGTGCCGTTTTACAGCACGGTTCACTGCCGTTGTGGGGTGATATTGCCCGCATCTGCGAAGGCTTGATTTTTCCCGATGATACCGGGCGTGAGTCAGCCATTCACCACGTCCGCCAGCGGGCCATCACATTGGAAGAGTCACTTGGTTACGCGGTCACATGGGAGGACGCAGCAGTCGCGCTCGTCAATGGTTTCGCCCACACCTATGCGGTTGATTTCTCAGCGTATCACGCAGCCCTGACCGATGACGAATATAACCGCGCCGTACAGCTCATGACCGAAGTCTACGCCACCCCCGACTGGACTCACCGCCGATAACTTCTAAACCGCATCATTGTAAGGGCGCAATGCTTTGCGCCCTGTCACCGACCACAACAATGTCTTTCGTAGGGAAGGGTCTCAGACCATTCCGTTCTTCTGCAATGGAGATGACTTTTAAGCCCCTCCCTGTTACTACGGCTAACAGCGGAGGGAGCCTGCGACCGTGCTGATGTGGGGTTGGGGTGGGGTCGAATGAACTCTCCATCACATAATGCGTCCCACTTTCCCCCAAAAACTTGACAAAAACCGAACAAATGTTTACTATCTTGGGGTTGCGTATAGTCATTAAGGAATAATATCATGACCGACTTACGACAGATTCCCTTATTCCAAAACCAACCGGCTGCACCCGCTGACCTCAATATTCATACCGAACTGCGCTACTCCATCCCATTGTTCCAGCAGCACTTACTGAAGGAAGGTAAATCACAGCACACCGTCAATGCCTTCACTGCCGACCTCCAACTCCTCGCCGAAAATACGGGCGGCGAAACACCGATAGGGGAGTACACCACCAACAAGCTCAATGACTTCCTCGAGTGGCTCGAACACGGTCGGGGTGTGCCGTGCAGCCGCAAAACCTACGCTCGCCGCGTGACCACGCTCAAAGTCTACTTCAAGTGGCTGCTGAGTATCCACGCAATCGCCCACGACCCGGCGAAGGCGGTTCTCCAGCGCTCCGGCCCCGCGCCGCTTGCTTACGCCTTATCGCCGCATGAAATATCAGCCGCGTTGGTTGCCTCGCGCGGCATGAAAAAGGGCGATGAAGTCGATACCCGCCCCGAAATGCTGTTCAGCCTCATCCTCGACACCGGCATCAAAAAGGGTGAAGCCGTTGCTCTCAAACCCTCAGATATTGATCGTTCGAACCGTGAAAAGCCGGTGCTGATGGTCAAGCATAAGGTGAAGAACGTCTATAAGGAACGCCGGATCGACCTTGATCCCGATTGGGTGCGCCTGCTCGATGAGTACCTCAGCCAGTATGTCCCTAAAGAAACCATCTTTAACTGCACCGCCCGTAACCTTGAATACATCCTCTCGGACATCGGCGAAGCGGCAGGTGTTCCCGCTAAAATCTCATTTGAAATGCTGCGCTGGTCAAGCGCGGTGCGCGATATGAGGAATGGGCAGGAAGAGGATTACATCCGTGATAAGCTCGGCCTTAGCCCTATCAGTTGGGCAGAAACCGGTTCCAAAATCAAACGCTTGCTCGAACTTCAATCCAAGTCGTAATTCATATCAGGGCGCATGTCTATGCGCCCTGATTTTCCTCTAAACGCTTTGCGTTCTTTGTATCTTTGCGCCTTTGCGTTGAAGGCTCTATTCCTTACCCATAATGGATAATCGCCGCCCACTCGCCAACCTGATGCTGCAAATAACGGTCAAGCTGCCCCAGATTTTGCCGCAGCACACCACTGAGTACCTTGTTCATCACCACGCGCTCAAATAAGCGGCTCGCTTTGCCCCAATGGGGCATAAACCGGAAATCAACCGAGAATTTCACCAGTGTTTTCCCATGAATGGGTTGTAGTGTCAACGTCATGGTTGAAGGTAAATTGACCGACTCGGAAACGTGAACCTGTCGTGTCATCGGCTCAAACTCGGTAACATGCCACGGGGTCACCTGAATCGCCCACGGCAGTTTGTTGTAATCGGTATAAATGCTGCCTTTGCCAAATGCGCCCCGCGTCACAATCTCAGCATGTTGCAGTCCCGCAACCCACTTGGCGGTGTTATCAATATCGTTGAGCGTATTCCACACCGTTTCAATCGGCGCATTGATGATTTGACTGGCTTCAGCGTATCCCATGTTTCCCTCCACTGTTTATACCTAAAGCATAATCAATTTCCCGCTGCCTCTCGCCCGACATGCAGCGTAACTCCCCCTCCGTCAAACGACTGAGAGAACTCTTGTCGAGATAGCGATGTAATTATTGTAGGGACGCGAGACAGCGCGTCCGCGCCACCTACCATCAGCATAACTAGCTACCGGACACCAAACAAAGGTTCGAAGGATGGATAAGAGGGATGGGGTCAGAGAGGGCTAAGCAGCGCTCAATGAAGTCCCAGCCCCAGCGAAAGATGCTCAAGTCGTGGCGGTCATGGCGATCGACTAAATCAATCAGATGGCGGATTTCGACCTGACGACCGACAGCCAAAAGCCAGAGATACAGCAAGCAGACAATGAGGGTCAAGCGTCCAAGACGGAGGAAGGAGCGCAAATGGCTGCTTTCCAAATCGAAGCCATGACCTTTCAAGTCAGCAAACATTTGCTCGATCCACATACGGCGGCGATATAAACGGACAGCGGCTCGAACCGTCCTTTGGTTGGTTGCTAGAAACCAGGGTTGTTTTTCGCCTTTACGCCAATAGACGACCAAATGGGTGAGTTGGTCATGGGATTGGGTCAGCCAGGTCCAACCGAGCCAGCGACAACCGGGCGCGTCCAGGAGACTGTCGAGACGTTGCCATTGACCATTGCCCTGCCACCACAGCAAATGGTCACCGGGTTGACGGAGGGCATAATCCCAACCCCATGCCTGTAAGTGGGCAATCAGAAGGGATCGTCCGAATTCACTATCACCGACTAAGGAGGTTCGTACCCCGATGGGTAGCAACTTCCGAACATAGGTCAGGAGCGCGATTTGGACACCGGTGGAGGTGTGTCCGCGTGTCCCAATCGCCCACATCCAAGCGATGGGCAGACTGCGTCGTCGATAGGCCACGCTCACCATCACCAACCGAAAACCAAAGGCGATTTTGGTACTGTCGATAATCAGGTGAACGGCTCCACCGCTAGCGGCTGACAGTAAGGTGAAACGCGCAAACGGGTCATACCATGCACGCACTTGCACCAAGGGATTATCCAAAAAGCGTCGAAAGCGTTTGACACTGCTCAATTTCTTGGCGCGTGACGGCATTTTTCGGGCGATGTGATCCAGTTGGACACTGCGTGCCAGAAATAATCCGCGCATCATGAACAACAGATTGGCTAAGCGTGTGTCGCAGCTATCGGGTAAGGTTTGCATGATGAAGCTGTGAAGGCTACTATACAGTTGAGGAAGGCCGATGGATGTCATGGCTATTTCTCGCTTAGTTGTTTGTTGGTAACTTCAACCTTAGCGACTTTTGCCTCTCTTTCCAACCCCTTCCTCTTCGCTCTTTTGTTCAGTGTCCGGTAGCTAGTCAGCATAATCTTCTTGCTTGACAGTTTAGAACTTATGAGCTAAAATTGGAATCGGGTGAATACAAAATGGGTTGTGACCCGTCTACTGGGTTGCAACCCACCTTTGAAACTTAGAAATGGTTTATAGTCAACGTTAGGAAGCTAAAAGCAATGTCCTACTTCACCTTAACGCCCATCGAAAGCGTACTCCAAATGCAGCAGCGCTTTTGGGCGGCTTTGCAAAATCAATCGGCTGAAGAATTTGAGTCCGTCTTAGCCGAAAACTATCGCTGCGTCTCACCCCTCCATGCCGATCAAGGCCGCGCCGAATTTATCCACACACTCGTGTCCATTCCGGTCACGGTCGAATCCGTCACGTGTGATAACTTGCAAGTCGATGTGTGGGATAATGTTGCGGTACTTACAGGAATACAAATCTCGCGCCTGTCCCTGCCGAACGGCGCATCCGTCAAAGATAAGATCGCGATAACCAATATTTTCCATCGGATCGGCGAGGATTGGAAAATGGTTTTGTCCCATGCGGTTGCGCTGCCGGATGCCGAATGATACGCGGCGAAATTTGCACACCCGGCGGCTCGCTCCCTCATTCCCGCCGCAGCGGCACCCCTTTATGCACGGCGGCGGTATTCTCCCTCACATCCGCTGCACTTGTGTCATTTCAGCGCCGCGCTCCCTCACTTCCGCCGACATAAAATGTCAATTCAGCGGATGTAGCCGAGCGTCCCGCCAGCCAATTCGGCGGAATATCGTGCAAAATGTGCAAATTCTGCAACTATTATAACAGTCGAATATTCTTAACTGTTGATCCTCAATAGCTTTTGCCTTAGCTGGAGACTGGAAGCTGACGACTGGTGACTAAAGACGATCACCTAATACACCTTAAGCAGTAACCCCTTCAAATACGCCCCCTCAGGGAACGTCAAAGCCACCGGATGGTCACTCGCCGGCCCTAAATGCTTGAGGATTTGCGCCTGCCGTCCACTGTCCGCCAGCGCCCCGAACACGATCTTCTGGAACAGGTCTGCGCTAATCGCTCCAGAACAGGAGAACGTCATCAAATACCCGCCCGACTTCACCACCTTGAACGCATTCAGGTTAATGTCCTTGTATCCCCGCGCTGCATTATCCACCTGTCCCGCATTGTGCGCGAACTTGGGCGGGTCAAGTACCACAATATCAAACTGCTTCTTTTCGTTCACTTGGTCGTGCAGGTATTCAAACACGTCCGCCTGAATAACTTCATAGGCTTCGCCGTGTGCGCCCTCGTCAAAACCGTTCAGTTGAATACTCTGCTCCGCCAGTTCGAGCGCTTCATATGACGAATCGACATTCGTGGCTTTCACTCCGCCTTCTGCCAGCGCATGAATACTAAATCCGCCTGTATAGCTAAATAGGTTGAGTAAGTCACAGTGTCCGCTAAAATCTTGGGACAGGACATCCCCCAAAAGCTGTCGGTTTTCGCGCTGGTCAAGGTAAAAGCCAGTCTTATGCCCGTGATAGACATCGACCAGCATTTGCTTACCATATTCCTGAATTTCAAGAGGCTTGGGTGGGCTGTTACCCCATAGGACACCAACCGAGTCTTTTAAGCCTTCTTTGCCACGCACATCCACGTCACTGCGCTCAAAAACCCCGCTGGTCTTGGTAATCTCAGGGATCATCTCCGCGATCATTTGTTTGCGTTGGTCAATACCCAGCGTCAGCGCCTGTAGCACCACCCATTCCTCATACCGGTCAACCACGAGGCCGGGGATATAATCACTCTCGGCGTTCACCATGCGGTACGCCCCACCATCGTTATCCCCGCGCTCGTAGGCGATATGGTCAATCCCACGGCTGTCAATCGCCCGCTTGAGCATCTTGCGCCACCACGCCTCATCAATCGCTTCATCATGCCACGTTAGGATGCGTACCTGTATTTGGGATTTCGGGTTCCAATACCCCCGCGCGAGGAATCGCCCCTTCTTATCCGTCACCGTCACAATCTCGCCGGGGGTCGGGTCGCCCTTCACTTCATCAATCGCCCCGCTAAAGATCCACGGGTGTTGTTGGATAATCGGCTTCTCGCGTCCGGCTTTGATAACGATAGTAGGGGAGGTCATAGGTTGCTTTCTCGTGGGATAATTCAAAACGTGAGAAACCAGCCTAACACAACCATGTGGGAAAATGCAGGGCAAATGTGGGATTCGCCCTGCGGGATAAGCGTGGGATTATGCGGGATTTTGTGGGTTAGGTGTTGGATTGTGTGGGATTTCCACCAATCATTTCCAACAACTGCTCCTCGCTGATGATCGGTACACCCAGCGTCCGCGCCTTATCGGCCTTGCTCCCCGGTGTATCGCCCATCAGGACGTAGCTCGTTTTCTTGCTCACGCTGCCGGATATTTTCCCACCGTGGGATTCGATCAGTGCTTCCGCCTGTTCGCGGGATAATGTGGGTAATGTCCCGGTCAGCACGAAAGTTGACCCTGCCAGTGAGTCTCCTGCAACCACTTTCTCAGCATTTTGTGGGTTAATGCCCGCTGCTTTGAACTTATCCAACAACTGCTTATGGCGCGGTTCTTGGAACCATCCCGCGATGCCAATGGCTAAGATCGGGCCAATGCCTTCGATGTCATCAATCGCCTCGACCGAAGCATTTTCCAACGCCTCAAGCGAACCGAAACGGTCAGCCAATACACCCGCAACCACACCACCGACACCCTCTATCCCCAATGAACCGATGAGCTGCGCCAAAGGTCGTTGCTTGGCCGCCTCAATCGACTTCATCAGATTATCGATCTTCTTCTCGGCAAACCCCTCAATCCCATCGAAAGACTCACGTGCCAACGTGAAAATATCTGCCTCATCGTGAATGAGTTTCCGGTCGATGAGTATTTTGACCGTCTGTGGCCCCATACTCTCAATGTCCATCGCCCCGCGTGACACGAAAAACTCGATACTGCGGAAAATCCGTTCAGGGCAGTCAGGGTTCGGGCAGATGTAATCGACAAATCCTTCGGGCTTGATGATGCCTGTGTTACAACTGGGACAGTTCGTTGGAGGTGTAATCGGGGTTTCGCTGCCGTCCCTCGCTCCGATGACTGGCCCGATCACATAGGGGATAACCTCGCCTGACCGCTTCACAATCACCGTGTCGCCCATGCGAATATCCAACTTGGCAATCTGGTCGTAGTTGTGCAGGCTGGCATTCACCACCGTCACGCCACCGATAAATACCGGCTCAAGCTGCGCGGTTGGGGTAACGCGCCCCGTACGCCCGATGTTCGGCGTAATGCCAAGCAGTTTCGTCGTCATTTCCTCGGCTGGGAACTTATAGGCAATTGCGCCGCGTGGATCTTTTCCCGCATAACCCAACTCGGCCTGTATCTTCAAATCGTTAATTTTGAGGACAACGCCGTCGATCTCAAAATCCAACGTCGCCCTGCGGGATTCCCATGTGGGTAACTGCTGGATAATGTCGGATAATGTTGGATAGTATGCAGCTTGTGGAGCCGTTGAGAAACCAAAATCCCGCAAACTATTGAGAATATCCCACTGTGTATCCCACTTTATCCCACTGACCGCAACCACTGAATACAAATAGGCGATTAAGGGGCGAGCAGCCGTAATCCGCGAGTCCTTCTGCTTGAGCGTGCCGGACGCGGTATTACGGGCATTCACATACAGGGGCAGTTCCGCCTCCGCTTGCTTCTTATTAAGCGCCACGAAGTCCTTTTTATGGAACATCACCTCGCCGCGCACCACTAACCGTTCTGGCGCTTTTGGCCCGTTTGGATCAACCGGAATTTTGAGTGGTACATTGCGGATGGTGCGGACGTTTGCAGTTACGTCATCCCCTAATTCGCCATTGCCGCGTGTTGCCGCCTGCACCAGATACCCGTTCTCGTAGGTAATGACAATCGTCAATCCGTCGAGCTTGGGTTCGAGGGTATAGCCAAGCTGCGTTCCGGCGGGCAGCATACGCAGGTTGCGTTCTTCCCACGTCTGTAAATCAGCTTCACTAAAGGCATTCGCGAGGCTCAATATGGGCGCAGGATGCCGCACCTTAGGGAAGTCTTCACTTAGGTCACTTCCAGCCCGTTGGGTAGGGGAGTCGGGTGTAATGAGTTCAGGGTGTTCCGTTTCCAACGACTTCAGTTCATTGAACAACTTGTCATACTCGCCATCGGTGATGACCGGGCTGCCGAGGACGTTGTAACGGTAAATGTGGTAATTAAGTTGGTCGCGCAGTTCGCCTGCGCGTGTGCTGAAATCAGACGACATTCTATAAACCTCGAAAGCAATTAGGCGAAACGATTTAAGACACAGGTTAGGGCGTTATGACTTGATAAAGATCGGTCGTTCCGTCATTTTCGGCTGCCCATCCGGTAACACCGCTTCTGGGGTCGCTCAACTGCCACCAATTCAAGCCGTTGGATTGGCGCGGCCCATCCATGATGACATATTCCTCGCCGGGGTTGGCGACCTTGACCACACCGCTCTCCGTACCGTAGTTGTTCCGAATATTGATTCCCTGATTACCAACAATAACGACGCGGCTGCCAATCGCGATTTCGGGTGGTTGGGTTGGTGTCGCGGTGTAAACAATCGGTTCAAGGGTTGGCCCCGATAGCATCATGCTTCCGGCTTCTGACTGTACAAATTCCGGTGGCAAGGTTGCAGTCGCCAGCAGAGAGGGAATGGTGACTTCGGGCATGGTGGAAGGCACTGCCGATACAACCACAAACTCCGGTGGTGCGGTTGGTGCTGAACGCCCGCCTAACGCCACAATCGCCACCACGATACAGGCGACCGCCCCGACTACACCCACGAGCATCAGCAAAACCGACCATAACGGTAATCGGAGTGGTGAGTTCTGTCGCGACCGGGCAACGTTCCTTCTTGCCGGTGGTGGATAGACTGATGGCTGTTCACGTTTCGCCTTCTGCGGCTCGTTCATTACGGGTTGAACGTGCTGGCGTGGCGCGAGTGAGCCGGTATCACGTTTAGGCTTCTCCGGTGGGGTCGTGTCTGGGGTGGGGTTCAAGCGTACATCCTTCACAGGTTGCATATAACGGGTCTGTTCTTGAACGGTTTGTACCCGCGTCACCTCATCATCCGGTAACTCAGGCGGTAGAAAAGGCTGAGTTGGTTGATTATCCCCTGTATCCTTTTTCGGCTGCGGAGTTGGTTCATCAGGTATGCGCCGTCGTTCAGGCATGTTTATCGCCCTCGGTTTTGTGTCCAACTGATAAAACGGTCGACGGGCCACGTATTGATGACCGATTCGGCTGTTACCCAGCCGCGCCGCGCTGTCATCACGCCGTAAATCATCAAGTCCATATGATCGGGTGAGTGTGCGTCCGTATTAATTGACAGCGGAATACCCATTTCCACCGCCCGCCGCGCGAACTGCGCCTCAAGATCCAGTCGGCGCGGGTTTGCGTTGATTTCGAGCGCGGTTCCATTCGCCTTCGCTGCTTCGAAAATCGCGTCCATGTCTAGGTCGGCTGGTTCACGGTCAGGAATATACTGCGCCCGTGGATGCCCTATGAGATCGACATGCGGGTTATTAATCGCGTTCAACATGCGCTTGGTCACTTGGTCGCGCGGCTGCCTTAGGCTGACATGCAGCGAGGCAATCACGAAGTCCAACTTTTCTAGAACATCATCTGGGAAGTCGAGGCCACCATCGGCGTTCATGTCCATCTCGGTGCCATGAAACACACGGATGCTGCCGCCGAGTTCCGCGTCCACTTTCCGAACGTCTTCCTGCTGGGCGAGTAGCCGCTCAATCGACAACCCGTTCGCGATACCGAGGCTGTGGGAATGGTCAGTAATGACAATATATTTCCGTCCCCTCTGCCGTGCTTCCTCTGCCATCTCGCGGATGCTGCGTGTGCCATCGCTGGCGGTGGTGTGCATATGCAGGTCAGCCTGCATGTCGTCAATTGTAATCAGTTTGGGCAGCTTACCTGCTTGCGCCGCTTCGATCTCGCCGTTGTCCTCGCGCAGTTCAGGTGGTATCCACGGTAAGCCGACCGTCGTATAAACTTCTTCCTCGGTCGCGCACAGGATTTTCGGCGCATCCTCGATTATGTTGCCTTCTTTGTCCACTGGACTGAAGGCATGTTCATTGAGGCTGTACCCTTTTTTAAGCGCGATTTCGCGCATCCGAATGTTGTGGGCTTGGCTTCCAGTAAAGTAGTTAATCGCTGTACCCCACCGTGCTTTTTCCAACACGCGCAGATCAACTTGTAACCCATTCAGCAGTTCGACGCTGCTTTTGGTCGGCCCGTGACCGAGGATACGAGCGACTTGTTCCATCGCGACGAAAGCATCCATAATCGGCGCGGCGTTATCACTGGCGACCAGCAGGTCAACATCGCCAATGGTCGGTCGGGCGCGGCG
>Ga0209460_1000832_pt1 | contig 23066 bp, 21 predicted proteins | sample EBPBio132013_DNA_FD_185868 | JGI IMG/M metagenome (GOLD analysis project Ga0209460, IMG submission 185868) | Wastewater treatment Type I Accumulibacter community from EBPR Bioreactor in Madison, WI, USA - Reactor 2_5/13/2013_ DNA (SPAdes)... | ecosystem: Engineered > Bioreactor > EBPR >... | reverse complement strand
AACCCCGCCTGGCCGCCGACGGAATCGTTCTGGAGTCGGTGACCCTGGGCAAGGTAGACCTGCCGCGCGACTACCGGTCAGGCATGGAAACCCTGCTCGCCGAAGAAATCGCCAGCGAAAAAATGCGCTACACGCTGGAGCTCAAGGACAAGCAGGTCAAGCAAAGCGAACTGGAAGCCCTGGCCCAAAAGGTGCGCCGGGAAACCGCTGCCGAGGCCGCCGCCCAGGAGCGAATCATCGCCGCCAGGGCGCAGGCCGAAGCGATGAAGCACGTCCTGCCCTTCAAGCAGAAAGAGATCGAGCAACGCGGGCTCGAAGCCGAGGCCGAGAAGGTGACCCGGATCAAGCGCGCCGAAGCCACCGCTCAGTCGCGTCGCATTGAGGCGGCGGGCGAAGCCGATTCGCGCCGGCAGCTGGCCGACGCCGAAGCATACCGGCAGGAGCGCATGGGAAAGGTCGCCAGCGAACAGCTGGCGCGTGACGGCGCGCTGATCGACAAGCATCCGCTGCTGATCCAGAAAACCATGGCCGACAAACTCTCCGACAAGATTTCGGTGATCATCGCGCCCCCGCCCCGCGACGGCGGCTTCATCGGGGCCGCCCTGCTCGGTAGCGGCCGAGTGACGCCTGCGCCATCAGGACGCTATGAGGCGCCGGACGCTCGAGCCGCAGAAGACAGTTTCGAGGGAGGGCAATGACCATGCTCGCCACCGCACTCACCATCATCGCCATCGTCACCCAGGATCAAGCCGGCCTGCGTGCCGCCCCGAGGGAAAGTGCAGCCCAGCATGCCGTCTTGTGGCAGGGTGACAGCCTGGAAATCCGTGGCGCCAAGGGCGACTACCTGCAGGTCTACGACCATCGTCGGGAACGTGCCGGCTACGTCCGCACGAGCCAGGTTCGGCCGCAGTCGCTGAAACCGGAAAACGCTCCCGAACTGCTTGCCGTGGTCCGTTTTCTGCGCGATACGCCCGGGGCGGAAGCCCTGGGCATCAGCTATGCCGCCGCCTATCTCAAAGCAGCACCCGCCGAAGCCATCGATGGCGAAGTGTTCGACGCGCTCGGCACCTTCGCCGAACGTCTCGCCCGAAGCGCCAGCTCGCGTCGCGCAAAGAGACCCGACAGCGCCGTTGGCGAACATCTCGAAGTCGCCGCCGCTTACGGCGTGAACATGGTCAGCGTCGAGCGCGACGATCAAGTCCAGCTCTGCTACGACGGCGACGCCTTCCGCCGTGTCCTCGCGCTGCCGGCGAGCGATCTGCAGAAAGCCCTGGCGGCGCTGGCGCTCACTCGTCACGATTGCGTTTCCCCGAGGCTGACGCCGGTCGAGCGCTTCGCCCTCGACAACTGGCGGGCCGAAGTGCTGGACCGGATCGACACGTCCCAGCTTCCGGACGTCCTCAAGAACCGCCTGCACTTGCGCAAGGCCGGGGTGTGGGCAAGTCTCGCCTGGCAACGGGCGAGACGGTCCGAACTCGGCACCGCGGCTGTGGCCGAGGCAGGTAACCGCGCGGTGAACGAACTGGCGGCGATCAACCAACACGAGTTGGCGGAAAGCGATGCCGCGACCTACAGCGACGCCGCGATTCGTGTGGGCGCTTCGCGCTGGGCTACCGAGCCCGGGCTCCCGCTCGAGCCGATCAAGGCGTCGGTCGGTCTCGGGATCGTCACCACTCCCGGTGAGCCAGGCGAGACCTGCGTTCATCTGGTCGATGCGCGCCACGACGTGAAGAACCCGCTTCTCAGCCGCTGTACCTACGGCATCGTCTGGTCGGCATCGGCCGTTGCACACCCCGAGGGTGCCGCCCTGACCCTGGCCGTTCAGCCGCTCGACACCTGGCGCGAGATGTGGGTTTTTCGCCAGGAACCGACGGGCTGGATCCTCGATGTCGTACCGCCGGCGACCGACACCCCCGAACTTGGCTACGTCGAATTCGCCGGATGGGTGCCGGGCCGCACGAAGATGCTCGCCGCCCGCGAGGCGAAGGTGGACGGCCGCTACAAGATCAGCTTCGAGTTGCTGAACCTGTCCAGCCTGGAGGTCGAACGCTGGGCCGACAAACCTTCTTCGCTGTCTGTCTTCTACCGGCAGCAGTCTCCGGCGTGGAAGGCGGGGACCGTGAGCATTCGCTGAGGTTTTCTGGAGGCGACTCGCATCAAAGCTGCCGGGAGTCCTCCTCGACATCCTCCTTCAGGCGATGGATCGCGAACGAACGGGTCGCGGTCCATCGCCTGCTGCCCGTCGGCAGGCTTGAGTCGTGTTCGTCACGCCAAACAGCATTCGTTCTGTCGAGGGGCGATGACCCTTCCCTTGCCGGAAGCGGGAGGAGACTCTCCGCTCATCGGCGAAAGGGCGCGGGTTGCGGATAACTTCGGGCCGAAAGGCCCGGGGCGTCTATTCCGGCTGGTCAAGAATCATGGCGCGTTGATACAGATCGACGGTCAAGGCGGCAAGGTGTTCCGGTGTCGCGCGATCGCCCTGCGCTTCGAGGACGGCCTTCAGGATACTTTCGAGTACGACGGGGTCGAGTGTCGGTGTTTGGAGTCCTTCAGCATCGCCGGGGCTGCCAGAGGCAGTGGTGCTGGCCGCGAGGATTTGGGTAGTGGCGCGTCGGCCGCATCCTGTCGCGAGCCAGTCAAGGGTGACGCCCCCAGCGGTGGCAATGGCCAGAGCCTTGTCCAGCGAGGGCATTCGCCCATCGCTGATGTACGCCCGGAGGACGGATTCCGCGAGGCCACATCGCTTGGCAAAAGATGCTACCGACCCCGGTCTGATGAGCACCTTCAAACGGGCTGCAAGCGCGCCTGATTCGACTGCAGGGATTGACGGTCGGTCGTTGCCCTGTTCAGACGCCGTTCCATCCGGCGGTGGCTCCCCATCGGTTTGGGTCATGTCGCTCCTTTCCAAACCAGCGCTTTTGAGGCCGGGAAGGCAGAGGACCGGGCCGGGTACAGTCGAGGCGAGGGCCGCTGGTTGTTCGTGTCCTGCATTTCTTTTCACGCACCATGTACTCGCCAGCGCCCTGATCATCGCCGTCCCGGATGATCGGTCAAGGCCGGTGCTGGATTCTCGGCTCTATATTAGCGCTGCAGTGGTATGTGACAGAAGCCCGCGATCGTCTGCCGGTAACCCGTTGGCGGACCTTACTGAGTCCCTCCAACCCGCATTCGCTGCAGCGTCAGTAAGAAACTCACGCCATCGTCCACGTTTCGAACGGCGATCGTCCCGCCCATCTTGGCCATGTACGTCTTGGCGACGAAGAGACCCTGGCCGCGGTTGCCGTTGGCGCCGGCTTCCGCGTGCTCGGAGACGCCGTACTCGAAGATCTTGTCCAGGAAATCCTCAGCAATCGGCTGGCCGACATTGTGAATGATCACCGTCGCTGTGGTCTCCGTGCTCTCCAGGGTGAGGGTGATCGGCGTGCCGGGCTGACGGTAGCGATCCGCGTTCTTGAGGATGTGCGAGAAGACGTCTTCGAGGGGGAACTCGTCGGCGCGTACCCACACCGGTTGGTACGCAGCGGCGCAACGCACGTCGACAAAACCGGCGTTGTCAGCGACATTTCGCAGAAGCTTGGCAATGTCGATCGCCTGCACCTGCAAGGCCGAGGACTGAAAGGCTTCGCTCGGACTCGCGTTGCCGTAGAGCACACGCACCGCCTGCTGCATGCGATTGATGTAGCGGTAGCTGGGGTCGTCGGCGTGGCCATGCAGCACCAGGAGCGATTGTAGCGGCGACATGATTTCGTGACCAACGGCGTGCCACATGTCCCGTTCCTGCTCGGCGCGTATCCTTTCCCGCTCGGCGTCTTCCTTCACTCGCCGCAGCAGGTCGTTGAGGCAGTTGGCGAGGATGCCCAGCTCGTCGCTGCCGCGGAGATCCGCCAGATCGAAGCGCTGTAGGCCGCCTACGCCCTTCACGCTCCTGGAGAGCGCGCTGGAACGTCGCGTGAGACGGGATATGCGCCGGACGACGCCGGTCTCGATCACCAGCCACGCCAGCGCGATGGCCAGCAGCATGGCACCGACAAACCAGGAAACGCGCGAGGCGACGGCGCTCAGGATTTTGTTCACACTGCGCGCATCCCCGTGGAACAGAATTCGATAGCTGCCCATGGGCGTCACCACCTCGTCGGCGAGTTCGACCGGGGCGTCGTAACGCTCCACCGGCAATTTGCGAATCAGGCGGGTGAGTAGTGGCGAAGGCTCCTCCAGGACCTCGTCCTTGCCATGCAGTTGCACCAGATGGGTAGGCTCACCGCGGTCGGCCTTCTGAATCGTCAGGGTTTCGCCGGGCAGAAGAAGGCCTGTGAGGTCGTTGAGGGAAAAGGGCGGGACGGCACCGTCGGCGTTGCTGTCAAAAAGTGCCGGGCCGTCGCCGGGCGGCAGTACTTCGACCTGGACCTCGAATTGGTCGAGGTCCGGCGGCGGCCACTGGGGCTTTTCGGGCTGGAAGAGCGCGTCGCGCAGCGCGTCGATCGGCAAGCGTAGCGAGAAGAACGATTTCTTATCGCAGTTCTCGTCGCTCTCCCGGGTGGCGTCGAGGCACCGGCCGCTCTGCCATACCCAGCCGCGGAATTCCTTCACCGGCATCTCGCCGGTGTAGTCCCGGTCGTCGAGTTCCACGTAACCCGTGAAACGACCCCGCATCCCCAACGCTCGCCGACGCTCGTCGCGGCTCGGGACTTCGAAGGGCGCGACCCAGCGGTAGGTCTCTCCGCGCAGGCTGACCACCACCCGTAGGCGGTGAGCGCCATCGAGGAATTCGTTACCAATGCGGTGAGGCAGCAGCGTGCTGCTGACGAAAGTGCCCGCCGCATAGATGAAGCCGCCGGCCCAGGGATTGTTGGCAATCGCGACGCACAGGCTGCCGTAGTTCTTGTACTGGACCAGGCAACCGGCCATTTCCACGGCATGGCGGACCTTGCCCTGATCGTCGAAGTCGATGGCCGAGAAGGGCAGCATCACCGGGCGTAGCGGTGTCACGGGACCCTCGCCGCGCGGCGGGTTGAGAAGTGCCAACTGGCCAGCCGGGTGGCGCAGGCGGGCGACGATCTGTTCCTTGGTCTTGGCGAAGCTCGCCTGATAGTTGTCGTAACTGCGCTGCTTTTCCTCCTGCAGCACTGCGACCGCCATGGCTACCACGGCCAGCGCAAGCAGCAGGAAGGAAGTCCGAAAGAGGATGCGCAGCCGGAACGACGCCAGCCAGGCCAGCGGTTTCATTCCGGCGACCTCACCGAGGAGGCGTAGCGATGCGCCAGGTTGCTGCCGAAGAATATCCTGCTGTCCATCGCCCGCTTACCGGTCGCTTGCGCCGGTGGCGATCGGGTCTGACCATCGGAAGCCGCGCATGGGGATGTTCTCGATACGGTCGAACGCCTCGTCCAGTTCGCGGAAGGCCTCGCGGATGCTGCTGATGTGTTTACGGATGTTGTCCCGACTTCGGCCGCTCTTGACCACCTGGGCCAGTTCTTCGTAAGAGACCACTTCGCCCCGTTTCTCGTAGAGCGCAGCGAGGATGCGCTGGGCGGTCAGTGGCAGGTTGATTCGTTGTCCCCGCCACAGGGGCGTGCTTTGCCGCAGGGGATCCATAGAGAGTTCGTCGCTGGCAGCCAAGGGCGGCTTGACGCTTTCACGTTGTCGGACCGCGCGCAGGATTTCCAGGAAGGTATCGATGAACTCGGCTTCCTCGAAGGTGGCCTTCTGCAAATAATCCCAGGCATCCAGTGCCTTCATGATGCCGCGGTAAATGGTGGCGGGCATCGCCGATACCACCAGCACTGGTGTACCGCTGGCGCGCTTGTTGATGGCGTTGATGATCGCAACACCCGCGTGACGCTCCCGCCCCAGTTCGATATCCAGCACCACCAAGCCGTATTGCTCGCGGGCCAGGGCCGCTTCCGCATCGTCGCGGGTGAACCACTGCTCCACGGTGATGTCCGCGTGCGCGGAGAGAATCCATTCCTTGAGTTGATTACTGGTGGGAATGTCGTCTTCGATGACGGCCACTTTGAACATGGGGCGCTCCGATCCTGTTTTGCAGAAGTATCGCTATTTTTGACGGAGAAAGCACCGCCGTCGTGTGAAGGTTTCTTCACACGTGTGACGGTTTGTTCACGCGTCGGAAGAATCGCGAATGTTGCGGAAGAAACGGGTTGGGCGGACGACCGAAGTCGCCCGGTGGCGGCATGGAATCCTCCAGCGCATGTCCGGCACCATGGGGCCATGAGCAAACGGCGGGAACCTGGATCATGCCGCCGCAAGGGGGTCAAGAGCCCACGCCCCGGAAACGCATGACAGGGAAGGGAGCCACCATGTCGGATCGTCTGAGGAACCTCGTCTTTATCCCGCTTTACATCCCGGCAATGCCGGCCGTTACCGATGCTCTGACCGGCAGATGGCCTCTGTCGTTATTCAGCGCGTTCGGGACGGGGCAGGAAAACCTGGCAGTGGTACCGCAGGAACACTGCAGGGAGACCAAGCGGATTTTGAGCGTCCTTGACCACGATCTGTGCACCGCTAGAGCACCTGAGCGCATGCCAACCGAACGTATTCACTGTCAGGTTCGAAATGCGACCGGGAAGGACGCATCTCGGCCGCAAGGGGAGGCGGCTGGTGCCTACGATTGCACCCACCATGCCTTATTACATAAGGATTGGTTGGGCTGCAGCCTTATGGAAGAAAAAGCCTGCTCATTGGCCTGGAATTACCCCCTGGCGGACGTCCTGCGAGGCCTGGAAGCCGGCCAAATAGGCGAAATGGCCGTCCTTGGTAACCGGGAAGGGCGCTTGGCTTCGGTTGCAGCCAGGGTTCTACGATATCTCGGGGTCGGCGTTTTGGCCGATTTTTCATAAGGATTGGTGGGGTGACGAATCCTTATCTTTAAGAGGGGGCACGGACTACCGATGGAAGACCGGATCAGGGACGTACGAGCACTGCTGCAAGCTCAGCTGAAGGACGTGTTCGAGCAGGCCAGAGACCTGGGTAATCGCTACCTGCAGGAAGTCATGGAGGCGAACACCAGCAAGGACTGGAGCCAGAAGAACACGTTGCAGTTTCGGGTTCGGCAGCGGGGCAATGCGCTCTCCATCGAGTGGTACCTGGTCAATTGGTACGGCAGGAAGGCGCAAGGTCGCGAGGCACGCCGAACGTACATTCCGAAGCGCAACAGCAGTCGGCGTCGGGATGCACAGGTATTCGGCTACCGCCTGGAGGACCTGCTTCGACACACCTCGGGGTGGGACGATGACCTGGTTACTGCCGTAGAGAGCGAGGCCAGCGAGTATCGTCGGCAAGCGCATTACCTTGCCGACCTGCTCGTGACGCTGGGGCGCCTGGAGCGGTTTGCGAAGGTGCCGACGCAGTCGCAGGACGAGCGGAAGGAGTACGCGTCATGAACAAGCCCCCTCGCTATCTGGTGACCGACCAGTTCGATCTCGGGATGCTGGCCTCGCTGCCCGCGGACATCACGCTAACGGAGATTTCCCTCGCCGACGTTTGCCAACGCATCGAGGATGCCGAGCGCGAGCAAGGGCAGGGGCTTCATGGCGGATGGGCCGCTGCCGTGAAAAACAAGGAGGCGGTCACGCTGGTGCCCAACGGGCCGATCTTGCTGGTCGCCCGGTGCGTGGAAAGCGACCAGGGGCTGATATTCAAATGGGTGCAGGTCGAAGTCATCAACTGACTGTTTGCGGTGCGGACGGCAATAGTGAGCGACCGGTTTATGGTCCAGTGGTGCAATCAACGCGAGGTGGGAGCGGCGAAGCCGGGCCAAGCTTGTCGATGAAAAACCCCCAGGGTGTGATCCATCGAATTTCGTCTGGGTCAATTCATTGAACTGACCTGGGCTAATCGGTTCAAAGAGGCGTTTATCGTATCGAATCAGCCCGCACTCGACTAAAATCCTATAAGTGGCGCCTTTTCGGCGTTTCGCTTCAACCAGTAACCCCTCTCAGGAGATTCCATGCCGAACTACCAGGAACTGATTGCCCAACGCGACGAACTCAATCAACGGATCGACGAAGCCCGTAGAACCGAAGTGGCAGAAGCGATTCGTCGGGTGAAAGGCATTATCCAGGAATACGATTTGACTGCGGCCCAGTGTGGTTTTGGCGCGGGCGCTGCAGGGACCCAGAAAACTCGTACCCCCGTCAAAGCCAAATACATCACGCCCGACAGAACAGTCACCTGGAGCGGTCGCGGGAAGCTTCCGAATGTGTTCAAGGCGCTGGTTGAAGCAGGTCACCGGATGGAGCATTTTTTGCTGAATAAGTAGTTCAATGGATTCGTATGATCGCTTGGTGGGTAGCGTTCCGTCGTTTTCTGCACAGAAGCCTCCATGGTGAGAATCCACACTTTCGCGCAGCAGCCACGAACGGCTCGGTAGAACGTCGATCGCATTGCGTGCGACATGGGGGGCAGCATTTCAAGCGAAATGCCGGCGGTCGTCGATAACTACAAAACCAAATCTCGATTTCTCAAGCGAACCAGGATCATTTGAGTAAGGATCGGGAAGCATTTCTGGCAGCACAGCAGCGAGACGCACTCGGCGAGAACGCTGACGATTTCGAAGACGCCATGGCACGGAAACGGACGAAGAACACGTCGCCGAAACGTAGGAAGCGTGCCGTTTGCCTCCAACGGCTCGGAATGCATCATCCTACTCGCCGGGAAGCCGAACGGCGGAGAGCCTTCGCTACCGCTGCTGTATCAGCATCGCATACCAGACCTCCCGAGAATGCCGTGCTGAGGCGCGCCCGACTTGTCGTCGTGGCCCTGTTGGCGGCCTGAGCTTGTTCCCACTTGTCGCCGTTGCGCCCTCCCAAGCTGCCTGAGCGACGGCTACACAGCAGTTCCGGCAGTTGGCGGCGCAGGCTTTGTGCGAGGATGCTGAATGGAACGAAGCTTCGACCTCATTGTTTTCGGCGCCACCGGCTTCACTGGCCACCTGGTGGCCGAGTACGTGCAAGCGACCTACGGCGCTGCAGGTGAGCTGCGTTGGGCCCTCGCCGGGCGAGATGCCGCCAAGCTCGCGAGGGTGCGCGATGCCATCGGGGCGCGCGCCGCTCTGCCTCTGCTCACCGCGGATGCGTCGGATGTCGAGGCGCTGGCCGCCCTGGCGGCGCGCACCCGTGTGATCCTGACCACCGTCGGCCCGTACCAACTCCATGGCGAAACGCTGGTGCTCGCTTGCGCGCAGGCTGGCACTGACTATGTCGACCTGTGTGGCGAGCCAGCCTGGATGGCGAAGATGATTCCCCGCCTGCAGCCGATGGCTGCGCAAAGCGGCGCCCGAATCGTCTTCTCCTGCGGCTTCGATTCGATCCCCTTCGATCTCGGTGTGCTGTTCCTGCAAGACGAGGCACTGCACCGCTTCGGCCGTCCCCTGCCGCGCGTGCGAGGACGCGTGCGGGTGCTCAAGGGCGGGCCGTCAGGTGGCACCATCGCCAGCCTGCTTGCCACCATCGAGCAGATGCGACGTGACCCTTCTGTGGCGCGCACGATGGCCGACCCCTTTGCGCTGACGCCCGGGTTCAGCGGCCCGGCGCAGCCGGAAGGTGAATCGGCGAGCTACGACCAGCGCGCGCAATCCTGGACCGGACCCTTCGTGATGGCGCCGATCAACACCAAGAACGTGCACCGCACGAACGCATTGCTCGGCCATCCCTGGGGGCGCGACTTCGTGTACGACGAACGTATGCTGACCGGCGATGGCGCCAAGGGCGAGGCGCGCGCACGCCGCCTGGTGCGCCAGGCGCGGGGGCAGAACCTGCTGCTCGCGATGGCGCCGACCCGCGCCCTGCTGCGCCGCTTCGCGCTGCCCAAGCCTGGCGAAGGGCCCGACGCGCAGGCACGTGAGAACGGTCGCTACGAGCTCGTCTTCATCGGCGAGACGACGGACGGCGCCCTGCTGCGCGCCCACGTAATCGGCGACCGTGACCCCGGCTATGGTTCGACCTCGAAGATGATCAGCGAGAGTGCTCTGTGCCTCGTGCAGGATGTGGACGGGGCGATGACTGGCGGTGGCGTCGGGACGCCCGGTGCGGCCATGGGAATGACCCTCGTACGCCGCCTGCAGGCGAACGCCGGGCTCCAGTTCACGATCGAGGACTGAGGGCGCGTTGCGCTCGATCGTTACACTGGTCGAGCTTCAGCATGTGCATGCCGTGCCGGGCATCCGAGGCCGTCGGGTGACATGAACGCAACGCGGAACCCCCTCGCGCAGTGCGCGAGGGCATCGCGGCCTGATCAGCGATCGGGCGAGGTCGCCCGAGGCGGTAACGCGTCCTCAAGCCCCTATCGCCTCCGTCAAGCGGAAGCGCAGGATGCCGAGAGCATGACCAGGTGGGAGCAGGGTGATGGCTTCTCGTTCTACGCCAGCTTGTGCGTTGTCTGCTGAATCGACTCAGACCTCGGATTGCCTCGTGGAGAGCGCAAGGCAATAAGGCCGCAGGGGCAACCCTGCAGGATGTTTCGATCAGGCGCCGCTCCCACACGTTCGTGACGTTATGGGAAAGCAGTGACGGGTGGAACAGGCGCAAGGGTACAAGCGGGTCGTCGGGCGGGATGTTCACCGGGCGAAGATCACGGTCGGTGCAATCACGGAAGATGACGCTGGCCAGACGAGCGTCGAGTTGGCCGTGTTCGGTGGTTTCAAGCGTGACCGCCAGGCGATGGTGCAGTGGGCGACCGCTCACGATGCCGAGATGGTGGTCATGGTGGTCATGGAGGGCACCGGCATCCACTGGAAGAGACCGCCTGCGGCGCCGGAGCAAGTCGGGATCGTCGCGACGGTGGTCAATGCGCGGCATGTAAAGATCGTACCCGGCCGCAAGACTGGCTGGGCGGACGCGCAGTGGCTGGCGATGCTGGCGCGGGCCGGTATGCTGCGCGCGCCTTTTGTGCCGCCGGCACACTTCCGGGTTTTGCGCCACGTTGCGCGGCAGCGCCAGCAACTGATCTGCGTCATTTCGAGCGAGAAGAACCGCGTACACAAGATCCCCTCTGACGGTGGGATTCGCCTGTCGGTCGTGGCAAGCGACGTCCATGGCGTCGCCGGGCGGGCGATGGTCAAGGCGCTGATCGCGGAGCGCTCTCCCGCCGAGGCGCTGATGCTGGTTGAGGGTGCTCTTTCACGGTGATAGGCTATACGTGTCGTTGACTATACTGTCGTTAGTACCGCCGGATTTCCTGTCCGTCAATGTAAGGAGAGAAGTGATGGCCGTTTTTGCAAAGTACGATGGAATTGATGGCGAATCTCAAGACGACCGGCACGGCAAGTGGATTGATGTCCTGAACGTCGATTGGGGAATTCATCGCCCCGGTGGGGGCGCAACAGGCCAGAGCCGCCGTCGCGGCGCTGCGATCGTCGACGACTTGACCCTGACGATCGAATACGAAAAGGCTTCCCCGAAGTTGCAAGAGTCGTGTCTGAATGGAAAGGTCATCCCGAAGTTGGAAATCGAGCAGACCGCGACCTACGGCGGCGCTCGTGAAACCTACCTCAGGTACGAATTGAAGAACGTGATGGTCACCAGTATTCAGGTGAGCGCCTCAGGCAACGACGAGGATGGGCCACCAAGAGTTGTCATTGGGAACACCTTTGAGAAAGTCACGGTGACGTACACCGAGTACGATAATGCCGGTGGCAAAAAAGGTGACATCGAGTACAGCTGGAAAGTCGAAAAGGGCGCCAAGTAGTTGCCGCTGCGAGAGTGTTCCGACCGGAGTGGGTACGGAAAACTCCAGGGCGCGTGCAAACGCCACCGTCACGCGGGTATTGGCGATGACGTGGGACGGACAGCTGCCGGTCATGAAACGGAGCGCGGGGCATCAAGCGGAAACCGCCCGCCTTCAACGCTGCCCCGCGCAGCGGATTCGACGAACAGCGATGGCCGAAAGCATCACCAAAGACGTTGGAGACCAGTGATTTTTTTTATCCGGGCTGACGATGATGTTCCATCGCCATCCAGTGCTACTGGCCGATCAACCATCGCAAGTAGTGCCAAGTGTCAGCGCCAATGGTTTTGCGATTGAGCTGTACGCTCTTTCTGGAAGGAGGGGCCTTTTCGGTGCCTGACAGGACCGTGCGAATCTCGTGGTGGCCGCCCCATTGGTCGTATCTGCTCCTTCTCGCTGCCGTGCCGGCAATCACTCAAGCAGGAGATAAGCTCATGGACATGGCGATCACTTCAAGTGCGTTCGCGCACAACGGCTCGATCCCGAAGCTATACACCTGCGAGGGTAAGGATATCTCCCCGCCACTGGCGTGGAGTGGAGTGCCGGCTGGGGCAAAGAGCCTGGTCCTGATCGTGGACGATCCCGATGCGCCTGATCCCGCAGCACCACGCATGACCTGGGTCCATTGGCTGCTGTACAACCTGCCTGTTGACAGCGCCGGGCTGCCGGAGGCCGTGCATTCGTTACCGGCAGGCTCGCTCGATGGACTGAACGACTGGCAGCGCGCTGGCTACGGCGGTCCCTGTCCTCCCATTGGTCGGCACCGCTATTTCCACAAGCTCTACGCGCTTGACGTTGTGCTGCCCGGCTTGAAAGAGCCGACCAAGAAGGCCCTGGAGGAGGCGATGAAGGGGCATATCGTTAAGGAAGCGCAGTTGGTTGGCACCTATCAGAAAGGGCTTTGATCTCACTTCGCACGAAAACCTTGCTCGCGTCGATTGCGCCGTTCTGATGCGGGCGGCGCTTCTCGACCCGCGAAACCTCTGGCTGTCGGCTCAGCGAGCTGTCGCAGAGCCCGTAGCGACGGACTCCAAAGGAGGGCCGGGATGTCGTCTGACTGCGGGCATCGCCTGGAATCTCGGAGGCGCTATCACCACCCTTTGGCAACGCGTCGGTCGAAGACTGACGAATGATACGGGCGCCGGCATTGCCGGCCACTTGCGGTATGGGCGGCGCGTACAATTGTCGCACGTCGCTGTTCTTGGCACTTCCGTTCGCCGATGCAGGACTCCCCGGGGAATAACCAGGGGCGGGCTCGGTTTTTTAGTGGCGGCAGATTGACTCCATTCCTTCAAGGGACGACGTGACGCAAGACGACCACGCTCCAAGCTGCTCGCCGCTCGCTCAATCGGTGACGCGAGACGGCAAGACTGTTCAAATCGATATCTACGAGAACGGAGAAGGTGGCTGGATTCTGGAGGTGGTCGATGAACACTGGAACTCCGTCGTTTGGGATGCCTCGTTTGCCAGCGACCGCGAAGCGCTCGACGAAGCCCTGAACACTATTGAGCATGAGGGAATCGGGGCGCTGATTGGTTCGCCGAGTGGTGAGCAGAAGGCGACGGATGTGTATCAGCCGCTTTCTGAAGCGGAGCTTGACGAACTCGATGGCTTCCTCGCCGACGAGTCTATCGAGGACAGGTCGATGGATGTCTCGACGATGGAAGGGTTCCTGACCTCGATTGCTATCGGACCACGCACAGTGCTCCCATCGGAATGGTTGCCCTGGGTGTGGGATATCGAGGACGGCCAAGCCGAAGCCAGGTTCGAGAGTGAGGAACAGGCCAATCGAATCCTGTCGCTCGTTATGCGGCACTACAACGCGGTGGTCCAAACGTTCCTCGACGAACCTGTATCCTTCAAGTCTATTTTCTGGCGTGGCGATCAATGGGGTGCGGCCGAGTGGTGTGAGGGCTTCATTCTCGGCTTTCAGTTCAGCAAACAGGCATGGAGCCTGCTAGCCGTTGGCCAACCTACCTGGTTCGCACCCTTCCTGCGTCTGGGTACCGACGAGGGTATTCACCTCACCAATAAACTCGGGGATGCGGAGAAGTGGATGAACGAAATCGAACCCTCGCTCGGGAGAATGCACACCTACTGGAAAGACAAGCGTGTCAGGCAGCCTGATGGCCTCATCCAGGATGAGTTTCGCCTCGGAGGGCGGAAGGAGGTTGCGCCGGTAGTTCGTGGCGGGCCAAAGGTCGGTCGCAACGATCCGTGTCCTTGTGGCAGTGGCAAGAAATTCAAGAAGTGCTGCGGCGCCAACGACGCTCTGGCCGCCTTGCATTGAGGAGCTTGAGATGACGACGCCGCACCCACTGTTTCGTTGAATCAAGACTTCGCAACGGGGCCGAGAGGCGAGGGGTAAGCCGAAGACAACTCCCTGCGGTCACCAAGCGTCCTGCCCGCAGCGCCCGATGCGCGACCGCCACTCCGCTGAGGGTCACGGCTTGGCCGGCCCGTTAACGCGGCACCTTCCACAACGAGCGGTATGCTTGGCAGGTCATGCCATGCGAAAGGTGACTGACCGGATAGGACCCAAACCTGCCACATGACGCTCGCAAATGCTTTGGCAACCTGCTGACTACAAAGTGGCCGAATGCCCTGCAATTGACGATGGCCTGCGTTTTGTGAACCCGGGGCGACGTACGTCTTACGGAACAAGCTTCTGATTGCGCAAAGTGCGACGGTAAGCTCCAGCCGCGATCGCGAGCGCGACGACAAGAAGCGCCGCCGCGACTGAGAACGTCATGCGCATACCGCTGGCAACGGCCTCGGGGCGTGCCGTTGTTAGGTCGGTCGTCGCCGATGCGAGGGCGAACACAGCGCCCATGACTGAAGCCCCGGTAATCAGTCCCAGGTTGCGTGACAAGTTGAGCATGCCGGAAATGGCGCCGCGCTGGTCCGGGCCGACATCCGTCATGACGTTGGTGTTGTTGGCGGTCTGAAACAGCGCGTAGCTGGCGGTGAGGACGACGATCGGTGCGACATAGCCAGGGATGCCCAAAATCGTCGGCAGCATGGACAGCGTGAAGGCGCCCGCTGTCATTCCGAGGAGCCCCATGGTGATCATGCGTGGTGGCCCAAACCGGTCGGCCATGCGTCCGGCTGGCACGGCGGTCAGTGCAGCGACAAGCGGGCCGACGGACAAGACAAGTCCAACATGCGCGGCGTCGAGCCCGAGGGTACGCGAAAGATAGAACGGCCCGACCACCAGCGTCGCCATCATCACCGTAGAGACGAGCATGCTCGTGGCGAGACTCGAAGTCAGCGCGAGATTGCGGAACATCGCCAAGTGAATCAACGGGGACGCTGTCCGTTTCTCGGCCAGCAAGAAGAGGCCGGCTCCAAAGACAGAAGCCAACAGCAGAGCGACGTTGAATGGGCCAAAACTGCCGCGCCCGGTCGTCATGGCTAGCGCATATGCCGCGAGTGTCAGTGCCAGCAGCAGCGTGCCCAAATGGTCGAAGCCGGGGCGCTCTGCTTTCAGTCGCTTTCGATCATTCGGCAGGTAGCGATGGACAAGGAAAAGAGCCAGGATACCCAGTGGCAAGTTGATCAAAAAGATGGCCCGCCACCCGAGTCCGGCGATCAGAATGCCGCCGAGTGATGGGCCGAGCGCGGTACCTATCGCGGACATCGTTCCGAGCAGCCCAATGGCGCTACCGGTCTTTGCCTTGGGAACGGTTTCACCGACAAACGCCATGGTGAGCGCCATCATGATGGCTGCGCCAAGCCCCTGCAGAGCACGGGCAGCAATCAGTAACCCGAGCGTGGGGGCGACGCCGCACAGGCTTGATGCCACCGTAAACAGGAAGATTCCGGCGAATAGCAGCCGCTTGCGGCCGGTCATGTCACCGAGCCGGCCGACACTGACGATCGTCGTGGTGATGGCGAGAAGATAGGCGAGGACGATCCACTGGACTTCCTGAAAGGAGGCATTGAATGCCTCCGCCAAGTTTGGCAGCGCCACATTGGCGATGCTGGTGCCGAGCGACGATAGCAGGACGGCTAGCGAAAGGGCTGCGAGCGCCCAGCGCACCGATGCTGCCTGTCCCGCGCTTTGAAATGCCGCTTCATCTTGTCCTGCAATGATTGCGTTCATCATGAACTCCTTGTCGTGACGACTCCCGAATCGGAAGTGTCACAAACATAAACCTTCACGTGCCATGGCGGAAGGCGCATCATTTGCACTTTATTCGTGCGTTGGACGCCATATCACAACGAGGCCGTACTGAGGCGAATGTATGTCGACACCCGATCTGAACCTGCTCGTCACACTTGATGTGTTGCTCGCCGAAGGCAGCGTTGCGCGCGCTGCCCGACGGTTGCGGCTCAGCCCGTCGGCGATGAGCCGGGCACTGGCGCGATTGCGAGAAACGATGGGCGATCCGTTGCTGGTCAGAGCCGGACGCGGTCTCGTCCCGACGCCGCGGGCGATCGAACTACGCGAGCGGGTCAGTCAGCTCGTGCAGGATGGAAAAGCCGTGCTGCGCCCCACCGAGACGCTCAACCTCAAACAGCTGGATAGGACGTTCACGCTCCGGACCAGCGAGGGCTTTGTGGAGAACTTCGGAGCGGAGCTCATTGCCCGCGTCGGCGAGGAAGCACCTGGTACGCGGCTTTGCTTCGTGCAGAAGCCCGACAAGGACAGCACGGCACTGCGCGACGGGATCGTCGATCTGGAAACCGGCGTTGTGGGGAAGACGACGGCTCAGGAACTGCGTGTGCAGACATTGTTCCGAGACCGCTTCATTGGCGTTGTGCGAATGGGGCATCCCTTTAGCCAGGGTGAGATTTCGCCCTCTCGTTTTGCGGCCGGCAGGCATATCGGCGTTTCGCGCAGGGGGCTCGGCGAAGGCCCGATTGACGAAGCATTGAAGCCACTTGGGCTGGGACGGCAGATCGTCACGATTGTCGGAGGCTTTTCGACCGCGCTGGCCCTGGCTCGAGCGTCCGATTTGATCGCCAGTGTTCCCGAACGACACACGGGAAATCTACGTGCCGGAATGCATAGCTTTCCCCTCCCGGTCACCATCCCGGAGGTCACGGTTTCATTGCTCTGGCACCCAAGGCTGGATGCCGATCCCGCACATCGTTGGCTGCGCGGCCACGTCAGGGATGTCTGCGCGGTATTTCGCTGAAATGACTGGGGCGACCGCCGATAGAGTCGAACGGCGGGTTCCGGATCAGTGTGTTGTCGTTCGCAGCAGCCGAACTTGCGCTGCGGCTACGTCGCCCGCCGCCCGACAGCTGCCGTTGAGCGATGGGATCTCAAAGCGTCGACGCGCAAGTCGGCGAGCTCACTTGGCGACCGCCTCCCATGGCCAACAAGTCGACGATCAGCGGAAAGCGGCAAGTTGCTGCTCCACCGCCGACCGCTGACCGTCGCGACGTCGAAGATAGAAGGAATGGTGGGGTCGGTAGCGGAAGCGCTCGTCTCTCTGAGCTCCCTCCGGCAATGGCAGCCAACGCAAGTCCAGACGGTAGAATGCCGACCATGACTCGCGCTGATCTGATCGCCGCCATTGCCTCCCGTTTCCCGACGCTGACGGTGAAGGATGCCGACATCGCCGTAAAGGAAATCCTCGACGCCATCGGGCTCGCCCTGGCGCGCGGTGATCGTGTCGAAATCCGTGGTTTCGGAAGTTTCCGCCTGAACTATCATCCCGCGAGGACCGGGCGCAATCCACGCACGGGAGTCGCGGTTCCGGTTCCTGAAAAGTACCTGCCACATTTCACTGCTGGCAAGGAACTGCGGGAGCGTGTCGAGGCGTCAGTCAAGGACGCACCGCTTCAGCAGGCCGCCTGATGCACGCCCTTGGCAGACTCGACGCAGCCGGCGCTAAGCCCGTTCGCAGTCGATTCGCGCGCCGCCTTGGGTAGCCTCACCGCACCCCACCATGCCTGACGCCGCCGAATTCGACCGCCTCGCCGGCCTCGTTGAACGCGTGACCTTCCACAACGAGCAGAACGGTTTCTGTGTTCTGCGCCTCAAGGTGAAGGGCGAGCGAGAGCTGATCACCCTGATCGGCCACGCCCCCGTCGTCTCGCCCGGCGAATACGCCTCCGCTTCCGGCAACTGGGTGACCGATCGCGAGCACGGCCGGCAGTTTCGCGCCGTCTTCGTCAAAATCTACCCGCCGACCACCTTGACCGGCATCGAGCGCTATCTCGGTTCAGGCATGGTCAAGGGCATCGGCCCCGTCTATGCCGGCAAGCTGGTGAAGGCCTTCGGTGCGGCGGTGTTTGACGTCATCGAGCAGTCCCCGGAACGTCTTCGTGAAATTCCCGGCATTGGGGAAGTCCGCGCCAGAAAGATCACCTCCGGCTGGGTCGACCAGAAGGTGATTCGCAGCATCATGGTCTTCCTGCACGCGCATGGCGTCTCCACCTCCCGAGCCGTGCGCATCTTCAAGACCTACGGCCAGGGGGCCATCGAGATCGTTCAGGAAAACCCCTATCGATTGGCCCAGGATATTCGCGGCATCGGCTTTCTCTCGGCCGACACGATTGCCCAGAAGATCGGCATCGCCAAGGACTCTCCCCTGCGAGCCCAGGCCGGTATTTCCTACGCGCTCACCGAAGCCTCGGGCCAGGGCCATTGCGGCTTGCCCTACGCCGATCTGGTGCCTCTGGCGGTGAAGCTGCTCGACATCGCGGAATCCATCATCGAAACAGCGATCGCTCAAGAAGTCGCCGACGAGGTATTGCTGCCCGACACCGTCGAAGGCCAAGCCTGCGTTTTCCTGGCGCCCCTGTACTACGCCGAGCAATCGATCGCGGCCCAGATCCAGCGCCTTGACGCGGGCGGGACGACCCTGCCTGCCTTCGAGGCCGACAAAGCGATTCCCTGGGTCGAGCAGAAGCTCTCTATCCAGTTGGCCGACAGCCAGAAAGAGGCCATCCGCCTCGCCCTGTCTTCCAAGCTGCTGGTGATCACCGGCGGACCCGGCGTCGGGAAGACCACCCTGGTGAAGTCGATTCTGACCATCATGACCGTCAAGGGCGTCAAACCCCTGCTGTGTGCGCCAACGGGAAGGGCGGCCAAGCGTTTGTCCGAATCGACCGGTCTGGAAGCCAAGACGATCCATCGCTTGCTGGAGATCAATCCGATCAATGGCCAGTTCAAGCGCAACGCGGACAATCCTCTCGAATGCGATCTTCTGGTGGCCGACGAATGCTCGATGATCGACGTGCCGTTGGCAAACCAGTTGCTCAAGGCCGTGGCGACGCGCACGGCGGTGATTCTTGTCGGTGACGTGGATCAACTGCCCTCGGTGGGCCCTGGCCAGTTCCTGACCGATCTCATTGACTCGGGTGTCGTCCCCGTTATCCGCCTGACCGAAGTGTTTCGCCAGGCAGCCACCTCACGAATCGTTCGCAGTGCCCACCAGATCAACCGAGGCGTTTTTCCCAGCCTGCCCGAGAAAGGAGAAGCATCGGACTTCTACCTCGTTGCCGCTGAGGAACCGGAAGTCATTGCGCAAACCGTGGTGGACTTGGTGCAGACCCGCCTGCCGAGAAAGTTCGAGGTTGATCCGATCCGCGACATTCAGGTGCTGTGCCCGATGAACCGGGGGATCACCGGCGCTCGCGGTATCAACCAGGCTTTACAGGCGGTGCTCAATCCGCCCGGCGAGCACAGTGTCGAGAAGTTCGGCAACCGCTTCAGCGTCGGCGACAAGGTGATGCAGATCGAGAACAACTACGACCGGGACGTTTTTAACGGCGACATCGGTTTCGTGACCGGCGTCGACCCGGACGAAGAGGAACTCGCCGTGGCCTTCGATGGCCGGGTGGTCAGTTATCCGTTTGGCGAACTCGATGAGCTGGTGCTCTGTTACGCGACGACGATCCACAAATCACAGGGTTCCGAGTACCCGGTGGTGGTCATTCCGATCTCGACTCAGCACTACATGATGCTCAAGCGCAACCTCATCTACACGGGGATCACACGTGGCAAGAGGCTGGTGGTGCTGGTCGGGCAGAAGAGGGCACTGGCCATGGCGGTCAAGGGTAAGCAGGTGGAGCGGCGCTGGTCGAAGCTGAAAGAACGGCTGGTGGCGACGAAACGGTAGTCGCGTGGCCACTTTGGCGTTACCACGTAACAGCCTGCGGGCGTCGCTGCGGTGGCCAATGACCCCCTCCCGGCCAGGGGAGCAGACGGTCGCGGCTTTTCTTAAAAGCCGACATTGACTTGGAGCGATCAGCCGTAAGCGGTCATTCGGCTGCGCATCTCACTTTTTTCGCTGGACCGGCCGCTACTCGACGCGAAGCAGCCGGTTGGCGCAGGATGGCGTCCGTCGGCAGTCGGCCAATTGCTGTCGTTCGATGATTCCGACAAGCAGCCATCTGAACGGCTGCTGTACTTCGCAAGCTGCCAGAGGGCCAATGCACACAACTCGGCCACCGCGGTCATTGGGGCATGCACCTTGAGCGTCGGCTGTGTTCCGTATTGCCGACGTTCGACCGGGTTCGCGGAAAAAGTCTGGGTCGGCGCCTCCGGATGACCGCTCGCGACAGCGGACATGTCTTCCATCTTGCGGTAACCTCGCATTTGTCATGGACATCCCTCGGATGAGGGGCGAGGTCACATCTTGACTTCAGCACGACGGCAGCACCGCGGTTTCCTCCGTATAGCGGCTTCGTCCAACCCTTCGGTCAAGAGGTACTGCGGAACCGGCGTGGCTGATTTCCTCAATCGTCTTTGCGCCGCAACCCGTTACCTCTAACGTTCGACGTCTTCCTTCAAGTAGCCGCTCAGGTTGACATGCGTATCTATACGGATACACTGAGCTGATGAATGCTTTTCTTCGTTCGGATGAGTTTGACGCGTGGCTCGCGTCGCTACAGGACAAGATCGGTCGTGCCCGGATCATTCACCGCATCCGCGCAGCGGAACACGGAAACTTCGGTGACTGTAAGCCTGTCGGCGAAGGCGTTTCCGAAATGCGTGTCCATTTCGGGCCGGGCTATCGCGTGTACTTCACTCGTCGAGGCGATGTGCTCTATCTGCTCTTGTTGGGAGGAAATAAATCGGCCCAAAAGCGCGACATCAAGCGCGCGATTGAAATGGCGCGAGCCATTGAGAAGGAGTAATCATGACCAAGTACGCCCATTTTGATGCTGCTGACTATCTCGACGATGAAGAAACCATCGCCGAGTATCTGACTGCGGCGCTTGAAGACCCGGACCCCGATGTTTTTCTCACTGCAGTGAGGGACGTCGCACGAGCAAAGGGCATGACCCAACTAGCTAAAGATGCAGGCCTGGGCCGCGAGAGTCTTTACAAGGCTCTCACACCGGGCGCCAAGCCACGCTACGACACCATGCTCAAGCTTCTGCACGCTCTCGGCGTCAAGCTTTCTGCTTCGCCTGCTCACCCATGAATTCCGGACGCCGAACGCTACGGATCCAGGGGACAGCCACAAGCTGCGCTTGTGGTTCCCTAGCTTCGCTCGGCCGCGCCTGATCTTCGACGTTGAACTTCTGCTTTCCTCGACGTCGGCGCTTGCCTCTGGGTCGAAAGCGTGAGTAGCGTTTTTCTTAGTAAGCGGTCATCCGGACTCGCCGACCCAGCACTTTTCCGTGACCCGGCTTGAACGGCTGCAATGCGCAATTTATCTGACGCTCAAGGCGCGTGCACCAATGTCCGCAGTGACTGAGGAGCAGGCCGACATCAGATGTCTGTGACCGGCAGCTTTATGATCGGTAAGCCGCCACCGAGTATGATAAATTCATCAGGCGGGTTTGGGTCGATCGCTGCCAGTGGCCTGAAGAATCTGAACGACTGCTCTCAGTCAGATCCCGCCTTTGGCGCTCGGCCTCAGCAGCAACTGTTCTGGCTGGCCGCTTGTGGTTTTGGAGCGGCCACTGAGCTTTAGTGGTTTGGTGACGGCAATCGACCCATTGCAGTCACAGGCACGCAAGGAAAGCCGACGTTCAACGTGCCAGCTCAGGGACGCGCCGCAAGCGGCGCGTCCCTTGGAGCGGGGGGTTGGGCGTCACTTCAGTAGATGGAGACGAGAGTCGCATTGCCAGCGCGTACCGTGTGCTCAAAGAAGGCTCGAAGTGCCTTGACGACACTCCACAGCTCTTCCACTTGCCGCTGCCGTTCAGTCGCTTCGGAGGAAGCTTGCCAATAGATTTCAGCCGCTTCAATTTTGCTAATGATGTAAGCGGCGTCCAGTGTCTGGAACGACTGAGTATCGAGAAAAGTGGCGACAGCCCGTGAAAGCTCAGGGACAAGGAGGCGGGTTGGCCCATAGCCCTGGTCTGGCCCGACGTCCTCTCCCCCGGACATGATAAATGCGGCAGGCCACTCGCCTTCTGCGTTGCTACCCGAAAAGAGGAAATGCAGGATGTGCCAGGCTTGATTGAGTTCGAAGGTGTCGCTTTCGGCGATAGGCTCGAACTTCCGCCCTGAAGGAGGCTCTTTCGGGGACTTTCCGAAGAGTTTTGACAGAAAGCTGACCCTCGGAAGAGTCGTAGTAAAGCCAAGTAGCTCTCCGACAGCATCAGGGAAGTCTTTCAGCCTTGTGGCCTGTTCTGGCGTGATTCGATACAGGCCGCACAACATGCTCATGACGACGATCCTCCGTGGGGTAGTGGTGACGCCCAACGTTTGAGTTGGACGGCGAACGGTTCCGAAAGTCATTGCCGTGGCGGAAGCTCTTTGATCAGGTTTTGAACAGACTGACGCATGCCGGAAACTACGGCGTCGTGCCGACCCAGAATTTCCTGTGCGCTCGGGAATAGTTCGGGCTGAAGGTAAAGCAGAGGAAGATCCTGGACGGACACGCGTCGATCTTTGCGTCCGAGAATTTCGGTGGCCTTGGTCAGAAGGCTCTCGATGTTCTTTCGGATTCGCGGGCTGCTTTGCGCTCCAAGGATAGAGGCAAGCGTTGCCTCCAACTCCTTTTCTGTAGGGGCCTCTGGCAAGAAAGGCGCCGCGATTTGCGCCAAGGGCGCCATGTTTGGTGCAGGAGCCCGATAGGCAAGAAGTGTGTCGAACGCCATTAACTGCCGTGCGCCGCCGAAAGCAAACCAGTCCTTTATACGTGACCAAGGAGTGCCCAACAGGGCCGCACCTTCGCCCCAATGAGAGCTGACCGGAGAGGCGACGTTCACCTCTAGCCAGTCGATTGCCTCGGGACAGCCAGTGTAGGCGACAAGAAAAGAATTGGACGAACGCAGACTAGCAGCCTGTCGGACTTGATTCCGGCCAAGTCCGCGAATTTCACTATGCGGAACAAAAAAGCCGGATTTCCTTGATTTTCTGGCTTTTCCGAGGGTTTCCCCCTCCTTTTCCCTACTGTGGACGC
>Ga0209460_1000830_pt1 | contig 23093 bp, 16 predicted proteins | sample EBPBio132013_DNA_FD_185868 | JGI IMG/M metagenome (GOLD analysis project Ga0209460, IMG submission 185868) | Wastewater treatment Type I Accumulibacter community from EBPR Bioreactor in Madison, WI, USA - Reactor 2_5/13/2013_ DNA (SPAdes)... | ecosystem: Engineered > Bioreactor > EBPR >... | reverse complement strand
ACAAAGACACCTACAAAGTTTCCGGCGGACTTCACGGCGTGGGTGTTTCCTGCGTCAATGCACTTTCCTCAAAGTTGGTTGCAACCGTTCACCGGGACGGTAAAATCCATCAGATTGAATTTCACCGTGGAATTACTCAGGGCAAACTGAAATATCTGGGTGAAACTGAAAAACGGGGAACCACCGTTACCTTCCTTCCTGATTCTGAAATTTTTCAGGAAAGTGTTTATCACGCAGACATTCTCATCGACCGTCTCAGAGAACTGGCTTTTCTGAATCCCGGTTTGAAAATTAATTTTATTGACGAGCGTGATACCCCGGTTGAAACTCTTTCTTATTGTTATGAAGGTGGTCTGATTGAATTCGTGAGATATCTCGACGAAACCAGAACCAGCAAAATGAAGGAACCGGTAAATATTCTGGGTGAACGTGACAATGTCGTGGTTGCTGTCGCCTTTCAGTACAACGATTCCTACAATGAAAATGTGTTTTCGTATGTGAATAACATCAACACGCATGAAGGCGGAACTCACGTAACCGGTTTCAGAAAAGCGTTAACCCGTACGCTCAATGCTTACGCCGGTAAAAACGATCTAATGAAAAACGCCAAAGTTCAGCTCACCGGCGATGACTTCAGAGAAGGTTTGACGGCTGTTGTTTCGGTGAAAGTGCCTGAACCGCAGTTTGAAGGTCAGACCAAGACGAAATTAGGTAACTCAGAAGTTCAGTCAATCGTTGAAACGATGGTGAACGATAAACTGGCTGAATTTCTTGAAATGAATCCGGCAATCGGAAAATCCATTCTTGAAAAAGTAATTCTGGCTGCTCAGGCCCGTGAAGCTGCACGCAAAGCCCGTGATCTTACCCGCCGTAAATCTGCTCTCGACAGCATGACCCTTCCGGGAAAACTGGCCGACTGTTCAAATGCAAATCCTGCTGAAACCGAAATCTACATTGTGGAAGGGGATTCTGCAGGCGGATCTGCAAAAATGGGCCGTGACCGTCGTTTTCAGGCTATTCTTCCGCTGAAAGGTAAAATCCTGAACGTTGAAAAAGCCCGTCTTGACCGGATTCTTGAAAATGAGGAAATCCGGAATATTGTAACGGCTATGGGTACTTCCATCGGAAATGATGAGTTTGATATTGCAAAACTTCGCTACCACAAAATCATCATCATGACGGATGCTGACGTTGACGGTGCCCACATCCGCACGCTTCTTCTGACCTTCTTTTTCCGTTATTTCAGGGATTTGATTCTGCTCGGACATATTTACATTGCTGATCCGCCTTTGTACAAAGTGAAAAAAGGCAAGTATGAGAAATATGCCTGGACGGAAGCTGAACGTGATGGATATGTGAAAGAAATCAGCGGTGAAACCGGTCGTGATACGAATATTCTGATCAACCGGTTTAAGGGTCTCGGTGAAATGAATCCGGAGCAGCTTTGGGATACGACCATGAATCCTGAAACCCGTACGCTTCAGCTGGTGACGATGGATAATGCCACCGAAGCTGATCATATTTTCTCGATTCTGATGGGTGATGTGGTTGAACCCCGCCGTGCCTTCATTGAGAAAAATGCAAAATACGTCAGAAATCTGGACGCCTGATTTTTTAACTTTCTGCCGGCATGAAATGCTCATTCCGGAATGATTTCATTTTTTTACTGAACTAACTTTTTATTATGGCCAACGATCGCATTAAAATTAACCCGATAGTCGATGAGATGAAACTCTCTTATCTCGACTATTCCATGTCAGTGATTGTATCACGGGCATTGCCTGACGTCAGAGACGGACTTAAACCTGTTCACCGCCGTGTTTTATATGGTATGAGTGATCTTGGAATGGGTGCCGGACGTGCTTTCAAGAAATCTGCCCGTATTGTCGGGGAAGTACTTGGTAAGTATCACCCGCACGGTGACAGTGCTGTTTATGAATCAATGGTTCGGATGGCACAGGATTTTTCTCTCCGGTATCCGCTTGTAGACGGACAGGGAAACTTTGGTTCTGTGGATGGTGACAGTGCAGCTGCAATGCGCTACACTGAAGTCCGGATGAAACGGCTTGCCGAAGAAATGCTGAAAGATCTCGATAAAGAAACTGTCGATTTTCAGCCAAACTTTGATGATACGCTTCAGGAACCCCGTGTTCTCCCAAGTGCAATTCCTAATCTGCTGATCAACGGAGCTTCCGGTATTGCCGTTGGTATGGCGACCAATATTCCGCCGCATAACCTGGGTGAAGTTATTGATGCCTGTCTGGCCATGATCAAAAATCCGGATATTGAAAATGTGGATCTGATGGAGTTCGTGAAAGCTCCTGATTTCCCGACCGGTGGTACGATTTACGGAATGTCAGGTGTTCGTGAAGCTTACCGGAGCGGCCGTGGCCGTTGTGTCATCCGGGCAAAAGCCAATTTTGAAACCCGTGCCAACGGTCGTGAATCTCTGATCATCACCGAAATTCCTTACCAAACCAACAAAGCCAGCATCATTGAAAAAATTGCTGATCTCGTTAAAGAGAAAAAAGTTGAAGGTATTTCAGACATTCGTGATGAATCTGACCGTGATGGTATGCGCATTGTCATCGAACTGAAAAAAGATGCAATGGGTACCGTCGTCCTGAATCAGCTTTATAAATACACCCAGCTGCAAAATACATTTGGTATTATCATGCTGGCTCTGGTTAACGGTGCGCCAAGGGTTCTTGCCCTGAAGGAAATGATTCACTACTATCTGGAACACCGGATGGATGTGGTCGTTCGCCGGACAAAATATGATTTAAAACAGGCTCAGCATAAAGCCCACATTTTAGAAGGGTTGAAAATTGCCCTTGATCATCTCGATGAAGTGATTAAACTGATCCGTAATTCTCCGGATACAGAAACAGCTCACGCCGGTTTGATGACCAGTTTTGGTTTATCTGAAATTCAGTCAAAAGCCATTCTGGAAATGAGACTTCAGCGTCTGACCGGACTTGAGCGCCAGAAGATTGAAGATGAATACCGTGAACTGATGATACTTATCGGGAAACTTCAGGAAATTCTGGGTTCAGTTACACTCAGATGGGATATTATTGCTCAGGAATTAACTGAAATCCGGACCAAATATTCAGATGGCCGCCGGACCGAAATGGTTCAGGCTGACGATGAATTTGATATGGAAGATCTGATCTCGGATGATGAAGTGGTGATTACCATTTCTCACAATGGGTTCATGAAACGGGTTCCGATTACTGAATACCGGTCACAAAACCGTGGCGGACGTGGAATCACTGCTGCTGCCGTTGGTGATACCGATTTCATTGAGCACATGATCGTGACCACGAACCACAATTATATTCTCTTTTTCACGAGTCATGGCCGGTGTTACTGGCTGAAGGTTTGGGCTGTTCCTGAAGCCGGGCGTCAATCCCGCGGACGTTCAATCGCCAATCTTCTTGAAATGCGTGAAAATGAAAAAGTGGCTGCATTCATCACAGTTAAAAACTTTGATGAACCCGGCTTTATCATCATGGCAACCCGCAAGGGAATCATCAAGAAAACGGAGCTCGATTCTTACAGCAATGTGAGAAAGGGCGGAATTATTGCCATCAACATCCGTGAAGAAGATGAACTCATTGAAGCACGTCTAACCAATGGCGAGCACAATGTGATTATCGGAACGAAAAACGGAAAAAGTATTCGCTTCCATGAATCTGACGTCAGGGATATGGGACGTACAGCAACTGGTGTGAAAGGTGTGAACCTGGGTGCCGGAAATGAAGTTGTTGGAATGGTAACAACAGATCGTTTGGATTCTTCATTGTTGGTTGTAACTGCAAAGGGAATGGGTAAACGTTCACCGTTGGATGAATACCGTGTTCAAACCCGTGGCGGTAAGGGTATTGCAACTGTAAAAGTTACTGAAAAAACCGGAAATCTGGTTTCAATTAAAGAAGTTGATGATACAAAAGATCTGATGATCATCACCACTGGTGGTACCATCATTCGTCAGTCGTGTGATCAGCTTCGTGATATTGGAAGAAACACTCAGGGTGTCAGACTCATCAGATTGCAGGAAGGTGATTCAATCGCCTCAGTTGCTGTGGTGGTGAAAGACGATACTATTGTTGAGGAAATCGAGAATCCGGGTTTACCCGATGATCCGAATCCAGGAGAAATAGTCAGTTAATTTAAAATGCCGGTTTATCCGGCATTTTTTTTGGCATTTTTCGTCAACCTGCTCAAAAAAGTACAAATTCATATTTTATTTGTATTTTTGTTTTTATAAAACCTGATATCCACCCCCTCTTCAAACAAGAATGAAACATAGATTTACTATTCTGATTTGTTTTGTTCTGTTTTTCGGGTTTCCTGCCTGCACTCCCCTCCAAACAAAAATTGAGTACGAATCTTTTCGGAAAAAGGAAAGATCAGTTCTTGAAATTCAACTTGTCATTGATCAGCATGTTCCTGAACTTAGAAAAATTCACAGAGAATTACTCAGAAGCCGGCAACTCGGATTTAAAGAAGGGGTTATCGTTTTTCAGTTTGATATCAAGCCGGATGGATCAGTAGATCATTTTCAGATCATGAAAAACACATTTTTTCCACTGATCGGCGAAAGAATTAAAAAAGAAGTTCTGACCTGGAAGTTTGAACCTGTTTTTTCAACTGAAGTACAAAGGGTAGAATTACCGCTTGCCTTCACTGATGATTAAAAAAAAAGCCAGTCTTGCGGACTGGCTTTTTTAATTAAAGATCTTTTCAGATCAGCAATCGTAATAGAAAGCGTATTCAATTGGGTGTGGATACATGGAAGCAGGTTTAACTTCTTTTTCCATTTTGTAACTAACCCATTGTTCAATAACTTCTTCAGGGAAAACTCCGCCACGGGTCAACCAGTCATGGTCAGCTTCCAGGTTCTTCAATGCTTCATAAAGAGAAGCAGGAGTTGAAGGAACGTTAGCCAATTCTTCAGGTTTCATATCGTAGATGTCTTTATCAAGAGGTTCACCCGGATGGATCTTGTTGATCACACCATCAATACCGGCCATTGCCATTGCAGCAAAAGCAAGATAAGGGTTACAGCTAGGATCAGGACAACGGAATTCGATACGTTTTGCTTTTGCAGAGTCACCGGTAACAGGAATCCGAACGGAAGCAGACCGGTTACGTTGTGAATAAGCAAGATTTACCGGAGCTTCAAAACCCGGAATCAAACGACGATAAGAATTTAAGGTCGGGTTGGTAAGGGCGAGAAGAGCTGGTGCATGTTTCAGGATTCCACCGATGTAGTACATGGCAGTTTCGCTGAGGTTTGCATAACCATTTCCATAGAACAGAGGTTTTCCATCTTTCCAGAGAGATTGGTGGCAGTGCATTCCTGAACCATTATCGCCTTGAATCGGCTTAGGCATGAAAGTAACAGTTTTACCTTCATTATAGGCCACATTCTTGATCACATATTTAAACAGGCTGATGTTGTCTGCACAACGGGTAAGCGTGTCAAATTGAATTCCAATTTCGCACTGACCGGCAGAAGCCACTTCGTGGTGAAGAACTTCAACAGTCAAACCAACATCGCTAAGAACGTTTGCCATCTTCATACGAAGATTTGCCAGTTTATCTTTCGGTGCAACAGGGAAATATCCTTCTTTCAGACGGTGTTTGTAACCCAGGTTAGGACCTTCATCCCGGCCGGTATTCCATTCAGCTTCTTCAGAATCTACTTCATAGTAAGAAAAGTTGGAAGACGTGTCATACTGAACATTGTCAAATACAAAGAACTCAGCTTCAGGACCAAAAAAGACAGTATCAGCAATTCCGGTTGAACGGATGTAAGCTTCAGCTTTTTCAGCAATACCACGGGTGCAACGCTCATAGCGTTCACGGGTGATAGGATCGTAAATATCACACATTAATGAAATGGTGGGTTGATCATAGAAAGGATCAATAAAAGCCGTTACCGGATCAGGAATCATGAGCATGTCAGATTCATGAATCGATTTCCATCCGCGGATGGAGGATCCGTCAAAAGGTTTTCCTTCAGTAAAAGTTGCTTCAGAAAACTGTGAGATCGGATAGGTGGTATGCTGAAGACTGCCGATAAAATCCATAAACTTAAAGTCAACAAACTTTACGTTATTAGCCTTTATCATTCCCATGGCTTTGGCAATGGCGTCGTTTTTGCTCATAAGTGCTCTCCTTTGGTGATTAAAAAATCAGTCTGGGAGGGGAATAACAGAACTTTCCTTAATCGTTGATAAAACGATACTGGTTTTTGTTCCGTGAACACCGTCCCAGGATTGAATCTTACTTAAGAGCCATTCGATTTCTGATGTATTCCGGACTTTAATTTTCAGCAGGTGACTGCCTTCGCCGGTAATCGAGTGGCACTCTGTTATATGCTGAGTCTCATTAATTGCTTTGGTAAATGATTCGTAGTACTTGCTTCCGTCAACATTAACGGTAATGAAAGCACTGATATCAAATCCTAGTCGCTTGGCATCAAGAATGACTGAGTAACCCCTGATGATTCCCTTATCCGTCATTTTTTTCATTCGCTCACTGACGGCAGGAAGGGAAAGGCCGACTTCGGCAGCAATCTCATTTCTTCTCCTCCGACCGTTTTCCATCAGGATTTGAAGTATTTTTAAATCTATGCTGTCAAGTTTTTCTATCATCATATAACTGATTCCTGCAAATTTATTAAGTTAAAAAGTAAAAAACAAGATATGGTCTTAAAAAGTTAAGTGTAATTCAATTACGCTTTATAATTGAAAGGATAAAACAAGCCAAATGCCCTGTTTTATTGCGATTCTATTAACAATTTCATAAACTTAATTGGCAATTTACGAAAATTATTTAAATAGTAAATAACAAACAGCTAAAATAATAAGCTCACCTTTGATTAGAATCCAATTAAAAACAGAGGAAACACTCTTCTGAAAACAACAGTTGAAAAAAGATTTTATTCATGTGGATAACTTGTTGGTAAATGAAAAGGATTGGCAATTCAGTAGTTTGCAATACACATTTAAAATGTAACAATGCACTCATAAAAAATTATAAATATTAGACTTAGGTTGAATACAAGATATGTTGATAACTTTTCCCGGGGGTTCTACGAAAATGTGCACAATTCTTGAAATCTGGTTTCTCTGGCGTAATTTTGTTCACAGTTGCAAATCATCTGCATGAAATCAAATTTATCTGAAAAAACCGTTTTTATGGTCAATGCTACCGATGCTCGTGATGTATGGCAAAAATGTCTCAGCATCATTAAAAAAGAGATTACAGTTCAAACTTATAAGACGTGGTTCGAACCCATTGCTCCTGTTAGTCTAACCGGAAATGAACTGATGGTTCTGGTTCCAAGCAAGTTTCATTATGAATGGATCGAAAGTCATTTCGTCAATATTTTAAGGAAGTCAATCACTCAAACTCTGGGCGCCTCTTCCATTCTTAAATATCAGATTGCCAGAGATGAAGATGAACCCGAAGTTCTGGTTCCGGAAGGAAGAATACCAGACCCGGTTTCAGTTCCTGATCTTCGCTCACCAGCCTCAAACGGAAATCGTATTTCTTACGGAACAAATCCGAAACCATTAAACGATGATCTGGTTCCAAATAATCTGAATGAAAAGTATACCTTTGATACTTTTATCAAAGGGGATAGCAATCAGCTCGCCCGTGCTGCAGCTTTTGCCGTTTCTGAAAATCCGGGTTCAAACTCATTTAATCCCCTCTTTATATATGGCGGTGTAGGGTTGGGGAAAACCCACCTGATTCAGGCAATCGGGAACAGGGTTTCAAAATCTGGTAAAGTCAAAAATATTCTTTACGTTTCCTCTGAACGGTTCACCGTTGATTTTGTAAATTCCATTCAGCATAACCGGGTTTCTGAATTTTCAACTTTTTACCGAAATGTTGATCTGCTGATTGTTGACGATGTTCAGTTCTTTTCTGGAAAAGAAAAAACCCAGGAAGAATTTTTCCATATTTTTAATACGCTTCACCAGTCGGGGAAACAGATTGTACTGACGTCTGACCGTCCACCAAAAGATATGAAGTTTTTTGAAGAGCGGTTACTCAGTCGTTTTCAATGGGGACTTGCTGCCGACATCCAGGCACCCGATCTTGAAACGCGGATTGCAATTCTGAATCACAAAGCAGCCCAGCAGGAATTTGTTCTCGATTCTGAAGTGATTGAATTTATTGCAGTGAACGTAACCAATAATGTTCGGCAGCTCGAAGGTTGTCTGGTTAAACTGATGGCTCAGGCCAGTCTGACCGGTGCGAGTATCAATCTTGGTATGGCCCGGGATGCTTTGCGTGATATTATCAAACCGTCAAAAATCAATTTGTCAATTGAATCAATCCAAAGAATTGTAAGTGAATATTTTGGAATTTCGCATGATTTGCTGATTGATGGCACCCGGAAGCAGGAGATTGTTCGCGCAAGGCAGATTGCAATGTATCTGGCAAAAGAATTTACCCAATCCAGTCTGAAAACCATCGGTAATCATTTTGGGCGTCGTGATCATACAACCGTCATCCATTCTTGTGAATCGGTAAAAAACCAGGCCGAAACCAATGATAAGTACAAGAAAACATTGGATGACATCCGCAGAAAAATTGAAATGAGCATGTAACCCGCTTCCATCACTTCAAAAACGTTTATAGTAAATGAAATCACAATTCTTTTTAGGTATTGCCGGCAATATTGGTTCAGGGAAATCGTCGCTCACGACGAAGCTTGCCAAACAATACAATTTTATGCCCTTTTTTGAATCGGTTGAAGACAATCCTTACCTGTCTGATTTCTATAAGGATATGAACCGGTGGTCTTTTCATCTTCAGGTTTACTTTCTTTCTTCACGGTTTCATCAGCAAAACAAGCTGGATAAACTTAATAAATCGATCATCATGGATCGTACGATTTATGAAGACGCCGAAATATTTGCAAAAAACCTGAATGTCATCAATATGCTCGATGACCGGGATTATAAAAATTATCTGGCACTTTATGAAGAGATGACGTCCTTTCTGAAGGTTCCCGACTTGCTGATTTATCTCAGAGCATCGGTACCAACATTGGTGAGACAAATTCAGCTTCGGGGAAGAGAATACGAATCTTCCATTTCCATTGAATATTTGAACCGGTTAAATGAGTTGTATGAAACCTGGATTTCGAATTATGACAAAGGCCCGAAATTGATCATCGAAACTGATGATTTGGATTTTGTAAACCTGGAAGAAGACTTCGGGAAAGTCTTAAAAATGGTAGATGGCCGTCTTTTTGGTATGTTTCCGATGTAATTCTGATCAAATAATGAATAAATGAGACTTATAAAATAGAGAACTCTTGCGGTTTGCTTGAAAAAATGCTAAATTTGCGGTTCTCTGAAAAAAGTGAAGTAGTGGAGTTTTAAATAAAATGAAAAGAACATTTCAACCCAGCAACCGGAAAAGAAGAAATAAACACGGTTTCCGGTCACGGATGGCAACCAAGAATGGTCGCCTTGTACTGAAAAGAAGAAGAGCTAAAGGAAGAAAACGCCTGAGCGTAAGCGATTCAAACTAATCGCGGTAAGGGTTGAGCCATTAAGCAATTTGGTCTCCCCCGAACCAAAATACTCAGGGGAAAAATCGCCTTCCAGCATATTTATGAAAACGGGACTGTGTTCAGCAATCCCGTTTTTGTTTTACGCTTTATGGTTGTTCCGCGTCCAGCAAATGAGTCAGAATTTTTCAAAGTGGCGTTCTCGGTCAGTAAACGATCTGGTAATGCTGTTTTCAGAAACTCGGTCAAGCGCCGGATGAGGGAAATATTCCGTTTGAACCAGGGGCTGATTACCTTTTCAATTAAAGATGATCAGCAGTTAACCCTGGCTTTCTATTTCCGGAAGCGTAAGTCTTCCGGCCTACGCTACCAGATCTTGGAACAAGCGATGGTGGATCTCATCAGGCAACTTAACAAGGTTCATGAGAACAATCCTGATCGTCTTGATTAAGTTTTACAAGATGGCCATTTCGCCATACTTCCCGCCTACCTGCCGGTTCACCCCCACTTGTTCCCAGTATTCCATTGATGCTTTAACGAAATACGGAGCTTTTAAAGGCTCAGTCCTCTCCGTAAAAAGAATTTTCCGGTGTCATCCGTTTTCACACGGCGGACATGATCCGGTTCCATAAACAGGAGTTTGTATGGATCGCAATAATACCATTGGTTTAGTTCTGATTTCTGTCATTTTTGTTGGTTGGTTTTACTGGTCATATTCCCAGCAGGAAGCTATTGTCAAATCGAAAAAAGAAACTATTGTTTCTGATTCTTCTTCAGTTAAAAAAGATACAGCAACCGCACCGGTTACTGCCAGTCCTGTTATTGCGCCAGTTTCAGCAAGTGATACTCTTTTTGCAGTTGGTGATACGGCTGCAAGTACAGTTACCATTACAACCCCCGATTATACGGCTATCTTATCTGGAAAGGGAGCTGTTTTAACTTCCTTTCAAATTGATAAATATCTGAATCATGGCAAACCGGTTGAACTGATTTCTGAACCTAAAACCGGTAATCTGAATTACCAGCTCAAACTCGCAAACGGTTCAGTTGTAAATACCCGTGATTTAACCTTCAAATTAATGAATGATATATCTGACTATGTTCTGAAAGGCGATAAAGATTCTATACAGATCGCATTTTCATCGAACACAGTAAACAATCAGGTCATACTTGCCACTTACACTTTTCATAGTTCGGGTTATGTGATTGATCACAAACTCGTTCTGAAAGATTTTCAAACGGTTCTTACATCCCAGCAAATTCTGCTAGAATGGAAAAATGGAATCGCCTATTCTGAACCCGATAAAGTTGCAGAAGCAACCGGTGCCGAAGCTTTTTATCATGCTGAAGATAATCATGATTATCTGAACGCAACAGCGACCGATGTTGATGAAGAATTGATTTACGCCAAATCGTTTAACTGGACTTCCATCCGTACCAAATATTTTGCAGTGGCCCTTGAGAATGTTGACAAGAAAGCCAACTCAGCGAAAATTTATGGGCGCACCTATAATGATGCTGATGAAAAACCTACTGAAATTTATAACATGATTCAGTACATTCCCTATAACGCTGAATCGTATTGGGAAAAATCAACACGTATCACGCTTACTCCTTTAGATTATTATTATCTCAAAGGTCTCGATAATGAACTTCAATCGATGATGTCATTGGGAATACCTTGGGTCGTAAAACCTATTTCTGAATATTTTGTTCTTCCTCTGTTTATTTTCCTGAAAAATTACCTTCCTTCATGGGGACTGGTCATTATCATCTTTACGCTGATTATCAAGCTTCTTCTTTATCCGCTGACTCAGTCACAGACTCAGGGAATGAAGAAAATGGCAACCGTTGCTCCTCTCATGAAAGAGATGCAGGAAAAATATAAAGACGATAAAGAAAAGCTTCAGCAGGAAATGTTAAAGCTGTATCGTGAACATGGTTACAATCCGCTTGCCGGATGTTTGCCCATGTTGCTTCAGATGCCAATTCTTTTTGCACTTTATACGGTTTTTGCAAATGCAATTGAGTTTCGTCAGTCTGCATTCTTATGGATCGATGATCTTAGTTTGCCTGACATGCTTTTCCATCTTCCGTTTACCATTCCGTTTTATGGAAGTCACTTTTCATTATTCGCATTTCTCGTAGCCGGATCTCAGATTATCCAGATGAAAATGCAGCCTCAAACAGACAAAACCCAGGCAGCTATTATGATGTGGGTTTTCCCTGTTATGATGCTCATGATTTTCAATAATCTTTCTGCCGGATTGAACATGTATTACTTCCTGTTCAACGTGCTTACCCTTGCGCAACAGTGGTTCTATAACCAAAAAGAATCCAGTCTGCTTTCCAATTCAGTTACGGTAACAACCGGGAAAAAATGAATTCACTGGATGATCCGATTGTAGCCCTTGCCACGCCGCCGGGTGTCGGTGGCCTGGCTGTCATCAGGGTTTCTGGTGTCGGATCTGTTCAGCGTGTTGCCCCTTTTATCCAATCTGCAAAACCGGTCACCGGTCTTCCTTCCCATCACGTTCAGTACGGACATTTCAAAACCAGCGATGGCCGTCTTCTTGACGAAGTTCTCGTCACCTGTTTTCTTGCCCCGAAAAGCTTCACCACTCAGGATACGGTAGAAATCTCCTGTCACGGAGGTCCGGTTGTTGTTCAGTCTATTATTGCTGAACTTACTTCCTCGGGAATCCGGCATGCTGAACCCGGAGAATTTACCAAACGTGCTTTTCTTTTTGGCCGGATTGATTTGGCTCAGGCAGAATCCGTAGCAGATCTGATCCATTCCTCAAGTACACTTTCCCAGCAGTCTTCTCTTTTTCAACTCTCGGGAATTTATTCTGACCGGCTGAAAACGATTCGCAAAGATCTGATTGACTATATTGCACTTCTGGAACTGGAACTGGACTTTTCTGATGAAGATGTAGAATTTGCATCCAGACAGAAACTGATTGTTCAGCTTGATTCTATTATTGAATTTATTGGCCGGATTACGTCGACTTATTTAACAGGCCGGTTTATCAGAGAAGGTGCCCGGATTGTGATTGCCGGGAAACCCAACGCAGGCAAGTCGACATTGCTGAATCTTTTGCTGGGCCATGACCGTGCAATTGTTTCTCCCATTCCGGGAACAACACGGGATACGATAGAAGAAACCCTGAACATTGAAGGAATTCCGTTCAGGGTTATCGACACTGCCGGCATTCGTGAAACCGAAGATTCAGTTGAAAAAATCGGTGTCGAACGGACTCTTGATTCTATCCGCAGAGCCAATATTCTAATTTATATTTTTGATATTGGATTGGGTCTTGATCATGATGAACTTGATTTTCTTGATAAAGTTAAATCAGCCAACCAGGAAATTGTAATACTCAAAGCCGGGAATAAATCTGATCTTGCCGGAATGAAAAATGAGGGGAACGATGTTATTCCCATCAGTGCTTTAAAAGATGATGGAATTTCTGAGTTAAAACATGCAATTGTTTCTAAAGTTCTCGGAAATAAATCGTTGAACGAAGCCTCAGAATCAGTCACCAACGGACGTCACTATCAGGCGTTAACACTTGCGCTTGAAGGCGTTAAATCTGGGCGAACCGGAGTTGTCGATGGAATCAGTCAGGATTTTATTTCCGCTGACATCCGTCACGCCATTAATCAGATCGGGGAGATCACAGGGGAAGTTACAACTGATGAAATCCTCAATACCATATTTGCTAATTTTTGTATAGGGAAGTAAGCCGTGTTTGCCTGGGATGAAGTTTATGATGTGATTGTGGTGGGTGGTGGTCATGCAGGCTGTGAAGCTGCATGGGCTCCGGCAAAAATGGGACTTCGCACTTTACTCGTGACGATGAACCTGAATACGATTGCCCAGATGTCGTGCAACCCGGCAATTGGCGGAACCGCAAAGGGGCACCTCGTCAGAGAAATTGATGCACTTGGTGGAGTCATGGCCCGAATCATCGACAAAACCGGAATTCAGTTCAGGATGCTGAACCGGAGTAAAGGTCCAGCCGTTTGGTCACCCCGTGCGCAAGCTGACCGGACGCAATACGGTGTTGCCATGAGAGAACTTCTCGAAACCGTTCCCAATCTGGAATTTCGTCAGGATTCCGTTTTTGATATTCTGATTGAAAATAATGTGGTCAAGGGAATTCGCACTTCACTGGGTTTAACGATCTACGCCAAAACGGTTGTGCTGACAACCGGCACGTTTATGAACGGAACCATCCACGTTGGGATGACAAACCTGAAGGGCGGAAGAAGCGGTGAAGCAGCAAGTTTTGGAATTACCGATACGCTTCTCCGGCACGGATTTGTCTCAGGCCGATTAAAAACCGGAACTCCGCCAAGGGTTGATAAACGTTCAATAGATTATTCAAAAGTTGAAGTTCAGCACGGTGATACACCGGCGGAACCTTTTTCGTTTTATTCAAAGGGAATCACAAATCCGCAGATTCCCATGTACATGACTTCGACAAACGAAGAAACGCATGCCATTCTTAGAACCGGTTTTGATGAAAGCCCCATGTTTGGTGGCAGGATTCAGGGAATCGGACCCCGTTACTGTCCGTCGATCGAAGATAAAATAAATCGTTTTGCAGAGAAGACATCACACCATCTTTTTCTTGAGCCCGAAGGATTGTACACCAACGAAATGTACATCAATGGTTTTTCAACTTCATTGCCTGAAGCTGTTCAGCTTAAAGCCTTGAAAACGGTTCCGGGTTTGGAAAATGTGAAGATGATCCGCCCGGGTTATGCCATTGAATATGATTATTTTCCGCCTTACCAGATCAAACTTTCTATGGAAACCAAGCTGGTAAAAGGTCTGTTTTTTGCCGGACAAATTAACGGAACATCGGGTTATGAAGAAGCTGCTGCCCAGGGATTAATGGCCGGAATCAATGCCGGACTTTCAGCACGAAACGAAGAGCCTTTGATATTGAAAAGATCTGAAGCCTACATTGGTGTCATGATTGATGATCTTGTAAACAAAGGGACGGATGAGCCTTACCGCATGTTTACCAGCCGGGCCGAACACCGGATTGCGCTTCGTCAGGATAATGCTGATCGCCGGCTTATGGAAGCTGGTTTCAAAATCGGAACCTTGGATTCTTCGGTGATTGAAATCATGCGGGAAAAGAAAGCCTTTATTGAGGAATTTACCCGTCGTTCCAAAACGATTTCGGTTCTTCCTGAATGGGTCAATCCGTACCTGGAATCTGTCGGCAGCAGTCCGCTTGAACAAAAAATAAAGCTTGCTGACTTACTGAAGCGCCCGGAAGCGGAATTGAGTAAAATATCATCCCAAGTGCTTGAAATTAAAGAGTTTATCTCATCAAAACCAGAATTTGAATCGTATTTGATTGATACGGAGATTGAAATCAAATATGAAGGCTATCTGCTCAGAGAACTTGAGCAGATTGAGAAGATGAACCGGTATGAAGAACTGCATATTCCTGAAAAAATAAACTACGATTCCATCCAATCTCTTTCGACCGAAGGACGGGAAAAGATGAAAAAGGTCAAGCCAGAAACTCTGGGCCAGGCCAGCCGGATTGCCGGAGTAACCTCTTCTGATGTCAGCGTACTCATGATTTATCTGAGGCATTAATGGAATTTGTTTCACGTGAAACACTCGAAAAATGGTTATTTGTTGAGGCCACTTACCTTGAAGAATTCAACGAAAGAAACCGTTTACAACTGACCCAGGAGCAGCTTGATCTACTCATCGAATATGCCCGGTTCATTTGGGAAACCAATCAGATCATTAATCTGGTTTCAAGAAAAGATGAAATCAATATCCTGAGAAAACACATTTGCCATGGACTTGCTCTCAACATTTTGGCTAAGGATTATAAGTTCAAATCAGTAGTTGACTTCGGAACCGGTGGCGGAATTCCAGGAATTCCTTATGCTATTTCTCACCCCGACACGACTGTTATTTTAACTGACTCCATCCAAAAAAAGATTACTGAGCTTGACGGTTTTATTCTCCATAATAAACTCCCGAATGTAAAAACAGTTCGGTCAAGAATTGAAGAATGGAAACCAACCGGAAGGATAAACGCAATCATGTCCCGAGGGGTTGGGACTATCAGGGACACTGTTCAATGGACAAAGTCAATCCGTGCAGAAAACAAAGGGTTGGTTTACCTTTTTCTGAAAGGTGGCGACCTTGAAGAAGAGTTCGGACAAGCAGCCAAGTTTATGAAAACTGAAGTCACGAATGTGAAAATTCTCCCACTGCAATTTTTTGGTTCTGATATGATTGGTGAGGATAAGTCACTTATTATTCTGGAGACAAAATGAAGTCCAGAAAGGATCTCATTTCAGAGTTGAAGGGACTGCAAACCGAATCAAAATCGGATCAGTATCCAGGTCTTGATTCCCTGACTACGGAGCAGGGAATTGAGTTGTTTGTTCAGGACTACCTCGATTATCTCCCTGTTATTCTCACCCGAAAAAGTATCCTTTCCACTGTTATTCTTGAAGCCAAGAACCGGATAAAAAGTCAAAGTAAAATTGTATATACGGGTGCCGGAACCTCAGGCAGACTGGGAATTCTGGATGCTTCAGAATGTCCGCCAACCTTTGGTGTAGATTCGACTGTTTTTGTGGGTATTATTGCGGGTGGTGAAACGGCTATCCGGAATGCAGTTGAGGGAGCAGAAGATAATGAAGAGATGGGGATTGAAGATTATTCTGCTTCTGGTATTTCTGTTTCTGATTTGCTGATTGGAATTACCGCTTCCGGACGTACTCCCTATGTGATGTCGCAGCTTAAACACCATCATGCTTTGGGTGGAAAAACCGTTCTCATTATCTGCAATGAAAAACCTGAAGGTTCCTATCCATTTGTTGATTATCTCATTGATCTGAATGTCGGAAAAGAAATTCTGACCGGATCAACCCGTCTTAAATCCGGTACCTTAACCAAGATTATTCTGAATCTGATTTCGACTTTATCCATGGCTCAGGTTGGTAAAATTTGGGGAAATTATATGGTTGATCTCAAAGCGACCAACGAAAAACTCAAAGCCCGGGCTGTTAAAACCTTTATCGAAATTACCGGCGAATCTTTTGAAACAGCCGAATCCTTCCTTCAGAAATCAGACTTCCAATTAAAAACCGCCCTTGTTATGTTCTATAAATCTTGCGGAAAAGATCAAGCTGCAATGTATATTTCAGAAGCTGATGGTCAGCTAAAGAACCTGCTATGAATCCGATCTTCCCGGATGTTTCACGTGGAACATCCAAGCAAGCTTCCGTTCTTCTTTCAAAACAACCGATCACAATTGATTGGTCGTCCTATCTTTCTTTCTTGATTGCTGATTTCTATTCAAAGATTCCCGGCAGGTGTCTTGTTGTCGTTCCTGAAGATTTCAGGATTCCTGCGCTTGTTGAAGATCTCGAAACTGTTAATCCTGATTTGTTTGTGCTTCATTATGAAGAACAGGATTGGGAACGGCTATATTCTGAAGAGACAGAACTTCGACTGATCAGCGAGAGAATTGAAACTCTCCGGATTTTACAGGATAGGGATAAAGCAGTAGTGTTTTTATCCGCCAAAAGTATCCTGACCAAGGTACCTCCGCCTGCCAATTTTAACCGGGAAAAGTTACATCTAAGAACCGGTAAATCAATCAGTTTTGAAAGTTTGCAGCACAATCTGGAACACTTTGGTTTTACCCGGGAAGATGTGGTTTCACGTCCGGGTGATTTTACAATCCGGGGTGGGATTGTCGATATCTTTAGTTTCGGTTCCGAGAATCCGGTAAGAATTGAGTTCTGGGGAGATGACATTGATTCCCTGAGATATTTTGATGTGAAAACTCAACGATCGGTTGAGGTTATTGAGAAAACCACTATTTATCCCAACTTTAACCGGCCGAAATCACTTCTGGCTCAGGTTTGTTTACTCGAGTATCTGCAGCCCGATGATTGGGTTTTGTATCTTGACAGAGCGGGTTGCTGGAACAGAATTGAAGGATTTGATCCGGAGCAGGTCAGACGAAAAACGGGAAATAATCAATCGTTTTCACTCCCTGAAGAGTTGCTTGTGTATGAAGAGTTGGTTTCTGTTGCTTCCATTGAAATCAAAGAGCACCTGAATGAAGGAGTGGTTCCTCAATCAAGACTTGGCATTGATGAAGGCAGTTTTCCAGTAAGAATCCGGGATTACCAGAATCAGGGTTACCGGATTTGGGTTGGTGTTGATCAGGATGCTCAGTGGGACAGAATTCAGAACTATCTTAAAAAGGATGAAAATCCGGTTCAGATTGAACTGTTAAAGCCTTCGTTTCATGAAGGATGGCTGGATACAGAAAACAAACAACTGATTCTTTCTGAGCATTTGATTTTTTCCCGGTTCAGAAGAGTTCAACGCCGGCATCAAATCAAGATCAATACCGGAAACCGGATTGAAAATCCGCTTGATCTCAGGCGGGGTGATTATGTGGTTCATGAAGATCACGGAATCGGAAAGTTTGTTGGCCTGACGAAAATAAAAGTAGGGAACAAGCTGACCGAAGTTATCAAAATTGAATATACGAATGGAGATTCTTTGTTTGTAAACGTCAAGAAAATTGATAAGATCCAGAAATATGCCTCCCGGGATGGAGCAAGTCCGGTTCTGGCAAAAATCGGTTCGCCTGACTGGCAGAAGAAAAAAGAGAGCACAAAAGCCAAAATCAGGGAAATTGCGCGTGATCTGATTCTGCTTTACAGCAAAAGAAAAAAGGAACCTGGATTTAAATTCAGCCCGGATACTCCCTGGCAATCGGAACTTGAAGCCTCTTTTATGTATGAAGACACACCTGATCAGGCCAAAACCATGATCAGTGTAAAAGAAGATATGGAAGATCCGCACCCGATGGACCGGTTGGTTTGTGGTGACGTGGGTTTTGGGAAAACAGAAATTGCGGTTCGTGCGGCATTCAAAGCCATTCAGGACGGAAAGCAGGTTGCCATTCTGGTTCCAACAACGATTCTCGCTCAGCAGCATTACACCACGTTTTCATCCCGGATGGCTCAGTTTCCGGTTCGGATCAATGTGCTGAGCCGGTTTAAAACAGCAAAAGAAGCAAAAGAAATCAAATCCTCTCTGGCTGACGGAACACTTGATCTTGTAATCGGAACCACAAGTCTGATGGCGTCTGATATAAAATTTAAAGACTTGGGTTTGCTGATCATTGATGAAGAGCATCGTTTTGGCGTGAAGGATAAAGAGCGCATCAAAGCTTTAAAGGTCAACGTTGATGTTTTGGCTATGAGTGCTACCCCAATCCCAAGATCGATGCAGCTTAGTATGATGGGTGCACGTGATATTTCAATTATTGCAACGCCGCCAGTCAACCGGATGCCTGTTGAAGTGACCCTGCAACCCTTCAATGAACAGAAGATCAAAGACATTATCAATGAAGAAATGAAGCGGAACGGACAGATTTTCTTCATCCACAACCGGGTAAAAAGCATCTACAGTATCGCCAATTATCTTAGCCGGCTGATGCCAAGAATGAGAATCCAGGTTGCCCACGGACAAATGAACCCGAAAGAACTCGAAGAAATCATTGTCGGATTTATCAATCACGAGATCGATTTGCTTTGTTCTACCAATATTGTAGAATCAGGCGTTGATATTCCCAATGCGAATACGATCATCATCAATCGGGCAGACCGGTTTGGACTGTCAGAATTGTATCAATTAAAAGGAAGAGTTGGCCGTTCTAACCGAAAAGGACATTGTCACCTGCTTATTCCTCCTATTGATATGATTAAACGGGATGCTGTTCGCAGATTATTAACTATTGAAGAGTTTACAGAGTTGGGTTCAGGGTTCAATGTGGCCATGCGTGATCTTGATCTTCGTGGTGCCGGTAACATTCTCGGCGCCGAACAATCTGGTTTTATCAATAATATTGGGGTGGAATTATACCATTCGATTCTGGAAGAAACTGTTCTTGAGTTGAAAGAAGTTGAATTTTCGAATCTGTTCAAGAAGGAAAAACGATTATTTCTGACTAAAGATGTGGTTGTTGAAACTCCATTCAACGCTCAGATTCCGGACGATTATGTTGAAAGTATACAGGAACGGTTTGACTGGTACAAGAGACTTTCACAAGCTAGAAAACTGGAAACAGTTTCTGATTTGCAGATCGAACTCGTTGACAGGTACGGTCCGGTCAATGATGAAACCATCAGTCTGATTTCTGAAACCCGGCTAAAGTTACTGGGGGAAAAAATCGGATGCACCAAAATTCAAATCAGTGCAAATACAATGGAGCTCGTCTTTCCCGGAAAAGATCATGTGTTTTACCGGGAGTCCTATTTTGAACAATTACTGAAACAGCTCGGAAGTCTGAAACAAAAATATCAGTTCAAAGAAGTGAAGGGAATTCTGACACTTTCGATCACGATTTCTGATTTTGCAGGACTTGAATCTGAAAAATGGTACCTCAAACTCGAAGACATCCTTGAACACCTGGTTTTGGTCTGAACTCCGATTAGAATCATTTTCAAACCGAATTTGATATTTTGTTGTAAGTGTTTGATAATATATAACATATAACCATTTTCTACCCGTTTAAAATCCTCATAAAATCACTCTCCCCACCTGTCGATGGCATATAATCGGTTCTCGTTTGCTACGAAAACGGTTCGATTTTTTGTGGTTGATTTTTGAAAAGATAAAAGTGAATTGTCAAAAGTTGAAAAGTGAAATTCTGGAAAACCGGAGTCAATCCGGAAAAATTCTGTTTAGTCATTACTGTATATTATTGTACTGATAATATATTTAGTTATTATCATTTCCTAAATGCGAACCCGCCTTCGCAGGGATGACAACATTATCTCCGTTTGAATTAGAAACCCCGCTATTTGTGGTGGGTTATTTATGAATACTGTATATTATTGTACTGATATAATGCGCAGGTGTTGTCGAATTTTGGGAACAGAATATTTTTCTGAACATTTCTTAAATACGGAGACGGGTCTGAAACCCGACTATACAAAAAAAACAAATTCCTTTTTATTACAAGGGCGACCAGCCGATCGCCTCTACAAAAATTCAAAAAATACGGAGACGTGATAAATAACGTCTCTACCCCAATTCGAATTCGCCAAAAATTATCCTACCGCTCTGTGCCTTTGTGTCTTTGCGGTCTCCCCGTTTCCATGTCCCCTCAAAAATAACCCGCCCGCAAACTTCCCAATCTGACTGATGTTTTCAGTTGACTTTAGGTGGTCAAATGGTGATTTTAGTTGCTAAGTGGGTCAAAGTGGTAAAAAATGGTAAACACGGTCACAAATTTCGGATTTATGGGAGAATTTCTCTACGCCCTTGATAAAAAGGGTCGTGTGAGTTTGCCTCTTCGTCTCCGGAAAAACCTGGCGGTTGACCGGGATAATGTGTTTGTGATCACCCGTGGTTTTGAACAATGTCTTCTTTTATATCCTCAACAGACCTGGCAGCAAATTTCTGAAAAGCTGGCTGAGTTCAGTTATCTGGCTTCACCCGACAACCGGGCCTTCATCAGAACCTTTTTATCCTGGGCAAATGAAATCGAACTGGATAGTCAGTTCCGGTTAAATATTCCGCAACGCCATCTCGACTTTGCCCAAATTTCATCAGAAACCGTTATTCTCGGATTGATGGATAAAATTGAACTCTGGAATCCGCAACGATATCAGGATTATCAGTCAAAGACCGGTGCCGACTATGAGACGATTGCGACCAAGATCATGGGACTTTAATGGAGTACCACATCCCGGTTCTGGCAGAGGAAGTTCTTAACGGACTCGCCATCAGGCCAAATGGAGTTTATGTCGACGGAACCCTGGGTGGTGGCGGACATTCAGAATTAATTCTTGAAAAATTAGGTGAAAAGGGTCGTTGTCTGGGCTTTGACGTAGATCCGGATGCCATCGCCTTTGCAACAAAACGGCTTGAACGGTTTGGTGATAAATTCAAAATCATCAACTCAAATTTTTCATTTTTGTCGGAAGGATTGTACCGCTCGGGATATAAAGCTGCGGACGGGATTTTGCTGGATCTGGGGGTTTCTTCACGGCAACTCGATAATCCGGAAAAGGGGTTCAGTTTCCGGGCAGAAGCCAATCTGGATTTACGGCTGGATCCGTCTCTGAAATTATCGGCAGCGGATGTCATCAACACCTACTCAGATGATCAGCTCTGCAAAGTCATCCGGGATTATGGCGAAGAACAGTTTGCCTGGCAAATTACAAAGGAACTGGTGAAACGACGGGCACAAAAGCCCTTTGTCACGACTACTGAACTCACGGCAGCCATTGATGCGGTTATTTTTCCGGATAAAAGGAAAAAAAGTTACGCACGTGTGTTTCAGTCCTTACGAATTGAGGTCAACCGGGAACTTGAAGTTCTGAAAACGGCACTGGCAAAATCAGTTTCATGTCTGGCTCCCGGCGGAAGGCTGGTTGTGATCAGTTACCATTCACTTGAAGACCGGATTGTAAAAGACTTTTTAAAATATGAATCGCTGAGCTGTATTTGTCCGCCTCAACAGCCCATTTGTCAATGTGGGAAAGTGGCAACCGTTAACCTGATCAGCAGGAAACCACTGGTTCCGTCCGAAGAAGAATGTGAACGGAACCCACGGTCACGAAGTGCCAAGTTAAGAATTGCCGAACGAAAATAGAAGATGGAATCAAACGAACCCAAAGCAGTAAAGCCCCGCAAAAAGAAAAGCCGGGTTGAAGAAAAGGTCGAAAATACCAAGTCAATTACGGTAGTCGGGTATGTTGTCGTTGTTGTAGTTGCCTTGTTTTTCTATATCTCAAACACGCTGACTGTTAGGGATTTGCTGTCATCCAACGGAAAAATGAAAGATGATCTGGCCAGGGAAAGAACTGTTACTGATAAAATTCAATCACAGGTAAACCAGCTTGAATCGGTACAAAGAATTCAGGACATCGCTGTGAAAGAATTGGGATTGGCTTTACCGCAGAAACCACCTCTTGTTATTCAGGTCAGACAAAGTGAATTGAATAAATTAACGGAAAAACCCTGAGATGGAAGGTCTGGAACCCGGTTCATTTGAAAAACGCCAGTCTGGGGTAAACCGTATTTATGTGGTTGCCATCGGATTCTTTTTGTTTTTTCTGGTGATTATCGGGCGGATGTTTTACATCCAGGTTATTCAGGGTGGAAAATACCAGGCCGTTGCCCGCCAGCAGTATGAAGAGCGGCTGATTCTGAAAGCAAACCGTGGAATTGTGTACGACCGGCGCGGAATTCCGCTGGTAACCAATCAGGTACAGTATTCCTATGGTGTTGATCCGAATATGACGAAACCTGAGGATGCACCTGTTCTTGCACGACGGTTTTCAAAAGTTTTCGGTAAATCATATTCAGGTTATCTGAGTAAAATCAGAACAAAAAAGAATTTTCTCTGGCTGGAACGTGGTGTTTCTCTGGAACAGAAAAAGCAACTGGCGCTTGATAATTTTAACAGTATTGTTGAACTGAAAGAACCCACACGACTCTATC
>Ga0209460_1000824_pt1 | contig 23194 bp, 21 predicted proteins | sample EBPBio132013_DNA_FD_185868 | JGI IMG/M metagenome (GOLD analysis project Ga0209460, IMG submission 185868) | Wastewater treatment Type I Accumulibacter community from EBPR Bioreactor in Madison, WI, USA - Reactor 2_5/13/2013_ DNA (SPAdes)... | ecosystem: Engineered > Bioreactor > EBPR >... | reverse complement strand
AAATCAGGGTTCTTTTAAAATTCTGAATGCTTCAAATGGGCTTGCAAGTGATTTGGTTTATTCCCTCTCCCAGGATCATTCAGGTCTTATCTGGGCTGGAACGGCAAAAGGACTTTCGCTGATCAGAGACGAAAAAGTAATTGAAAATCCATTTCTGAATGAAACAACCGGTCATTTTATCTATTGCATTCTTGTTCGGAAAGATAGTACAGTCTGGATGGGTACTGATCAAGGGGTTCTGATTGTTAAAAATAAAAAAGTGGAGCATATCGGAAAAAAAGAAGGATTGCTAAATCTAGCGATTACAGATATTTATGAAGATTCACATGGTACTGTATGGCTGTCAACATCCGGCGGACTTCACCGGATCGCCAATGGTAAAATTGATGTTCTTTCAAAAAAAGATGGGCTGTCACATACCAATGTATGGTGCACTTTTGAAGATCAGGAAGGAAATCTCTGGATTGGAACCACAAACGGACTTGACCGGCTAAGCAGCCGCCGTTTTGCTTCCTTAACAACCGCAAACGGACTTCCCAATAATTTTATCCGATCCATTTTCCAGGCCCGTTCTGGTGAAATCTGGATAGGAACAGATGGCGGGGGTGCTGTTCGGATTCAAAACGGAAAACTTACATTGCATTCCGCAGCAAAAGGCCTCACAGATGATCGTATTTTCTCTATTTGCGAAGATTCAAAAGAAGGAATCTGGCTTGGAACCGGCAATGGCGTAACTCATATTCAAAAAAACGGAACATATAAAAAGTTCGGTTTAAATGAAGGGCTTTCTGGAAACGTTGTTATTTCAATACTTGAAGATTCTTCCGGTGCTCTTTATTTCGGAACTGCCGGTGGCGGACTTAACCAGCTTAAGAACGGAAAAATAACTGTTTTTACAAATTCCCAGAATCTGAGCAGTAACAACATCCGTTCAATGTTTATCGATAAAAAGGGCAGGTTTTGGGTTGGTACAAACGGAAATGGTCTGCATCAATTCAAAAACAATTTATTTGTTTCCAATTCAATACCTGAATTTGACACGACCTCAACCGTGTTTTCTTTTCATGAAGATGCAGAGGGAATTCTCTGGATTGGCACAAATAATGGGCTATTCAGATTAAAAGGTAACACGGTTACAAAAATTTCAACGGCTGAAGGTTTACTTGATGATCTTATTCTTCAGATTCTTGAAGATGACAACGGCAATCTCTGGCTGACGTGTAACAAAGGTCCGTATCAGGTTTCCCTTAAAGATCTCAACCAGGTTGCTGATGGTTACCTAACCACGTTCCAAATCAGGCGATTTGACAAAACAGATGGCATGAAAACCATTCAATGTAATGGTGGTTCACAGCCTGCCGGTTGGAAAATGCTGAATGGTGAAATCTGGATTCCAACTCCTGAAGGTGTTGTCATTGCAGACCCAAATGACCTAGCAACGCAACCAGGTGTTCCTTCAGTTATTCTTGAAAAAATTGTTGCCGGCAAAAATGAGATTTCTTCTGATACCCCTTTTACTCTCGAACCGGGAAATGACAAACTTGAGTTTCATTTTGTTGGACTCAATTTCCAGGCTCCGCTTAAAGTCAGATATAAATATAAACTTGTTGGATTTGATGATGATTGGACATTAACTGACACCCGCCGGGTTGCCTATTATACAAACCTGCCTCCAGGAACCTATACGTTCAGAGTCCTGGCTTCAAATCCTGAAGGTGTCTGGAATGAAACCGGAGCAAGTGCAACCTTTACTCTTCTTCCCCATTTTTGGGAAACGATTTGGTTTTATTTATTTCTTGCCGGTTTGGTTTCCGGATCTGCTTTATTCTACTATAAACGACGGGTTAGAAAACTGAAGGAGTCTGAACGTCGTTTGCGGGCCGTGATTAAGGAACGGACTCAAGATATCGAAGAACAGAAAAACCGGGCTGAAACTGCCCTTGCTGAAGTTGAAATTGCCTGGCATGAAGCTGAACGGGCTACAAAGGTAATTGAAGAACAGAAACAAAAAATTGTTGAAATGGATCAGGCCAAATCACAGTTTTTTTCGAATGTTTCGCATGAATTCAGAACGCCTCTCACCTTAACAATTGGTCCGCTTGAACATGCTCTGAATGGCGGATATGGCCCCATCCCACCAGGATTAATGACTCAGCTTGAAATGATGCTCAGGAATTCAAGGCGCCTGCTCAGACTCATTAACCAGTTGCTCGATATTTCTAAAATGGAAAGTGGCAAAATGACTTTGAAGGCTTCTGAAGGAAATCTGGTCTCCTTCCTGAAAGATTTGTCAGCGGCCTTTTCAGCTTATGCAGAACGACGGAAAATCAATCTGGTTTTTAATTCGGATGATGAAGAAGCAAACCTGTATTTCGACCGTGATAAAGTGGATAAGATTTTCTATAACCTGCTTTCAAACGCCTTTAAATTCACAAACGAAGACGGTACCATCACATTATCGGTAAAAAAATCAGGACCCGAAGAAGCCCCGGGCTGGGTTGAAGTTTTAGTCTCAGATACCGGTGTCGGAATTCCCGAGCAGGATATTCCTCATATTTTTGAACGATTCCGCCAAACTTCCAATGTTTCTGTTTCAGGAATGACGGGTACCGGCATTGGTCTGGCACTTGTAAAAGATTTTGTTGAATTGCACTCTGGAAGTATTTCGGTTACAAGTTCACCGGGAAAAGGTTCAATTTTCACTGTTAGGTTTTTAACCGGGAAGAACCATCTGTCACCCGACTTTATTATTGAAGAAGCACCTCATGTTTCTGATCTGATGACAACAGAAAATCTGAAACTCGAAATCTCAGACCTTGAACAGGATGACCTGAACAGTCACCCTTCTGTCGCCTCTAAAATTTTACCTGCCCATCGCCGAAAAGAATTGATTTTAGTCGTTGATGATAACCGTGATATCCGAAATTACATAAAAGACATCCTGAAAGAGCATTATCTGATCATGGAAGCTGGTAATGGTGCCGAAGGATTGGAAACTGTAAAAGAACATCAACCTGACCTTGTAATCAGTGACGTTATGATGCCTGTGATGAATGGCTATGATTTCTGCCGTATCATTAAATCTGATCCGTCAACAAGTAATATTCCTGTTATTTTGCTAACTGCAAAAGCAACTGGCGATATGAAGGTTGAAGGGTTGGAGTCAGGCGCAAATGACTACATGTACAAACCATTTTACGCAAAAGAACTGATGGCAAGGGTTAAAAACCTGATTAGTCTTTACCGGCAGGAACTTGAGGTGAAATGGATCAATCAGGAACTCTCAACAAAAAATGAACAACTCAGAGAAGCCAACGAACTCAAGACCGAACTTCTGAATATTGCAGCTCACGATCTTAAAAACCCGCTTCAGGCAATTACCGGCTATGCTGAAATGCTTTCGATTCAAAATCCGGGCAATGAGCTAATCGCAAAACGTACGGGGCAAATCAGTCTGGCTGCGCAGAGAATGTTGCATCAGGTTAATGAATTACTTGTTTCTGCAACCATCGATGCCGGCAAACTTGAATTGAAAAAAGAAAAACTAAATTTAAATTCAACTGTTGAATCAATCGTGCAGGATATGATTCCATCTGCTGAAAGTAAAAACCAGATCATCAAAGTAGCATTGAACGGAAATAAAATTATTAACGCTGATAAAGGGCGGTTTGGTGAGTCAATTGAGAACCTGATAGGAAATGCAATTAAATATTCTGAGCCTGGTTCAACAATTATTGTCTCTACAGAAACACATGATTCTGGGGTAAGAATTAAAATTTCAGATCAGGGACCCGGAATTTCTTCGGAAGATTTGAAAAAAATATTCGGAAAGTTTCAGCGGTTATCAGCAAAACCAACCGGCGGAGAGACGTCAACGGGTTTGGGTTTATCAATCGTGAAACAACTCATAGAATTACACGGCGGAAAAGTTGGAGTTGAAAGCAAATTAAATGAAGGCAGCACCTTTTGGATAGAAATGCCCGTCGTTGACTAATTGCTAAACTATTTAGATTCCAATAATTTTCTGGCAATGACGATCCGCTGAATTTCGCTTGTTCCCTCACCGATCGTACATAACTTTACATCCCGGTAAAATTTTTCTACGGGGAAATCCTTCACATAACCATATCCGCCGAAAATCTGAACGGCTTCATTGGCAACCCTGACTGAAACTTCCGATGCATAAAGCTTGCACATAGCTGATTCCAGCGTTGTCGTTTTTCCCTGGTCTTTAAGAGATGCCGCCTGATAAATGAGCAACCGGGCCGCCTCAATTTCAGTTTTCATATCCGCCAGTTTAAACTGAATGGCCTGAAAATCCTTGATGGCTTTTCCGAACGCCTTCCGTTCATGAACATATTTCAGACAGGCTTCATAAGCACCCTCTGCCATTCCAAGAGCAAGAGCTGCAATTGAAATACGTCCGCCATCAAGAACTTTCATAGCCTGAGCAAATCCGTCGCCTTCACTGCCAAGCCGGTTGGCAACAGGAACTTTTACATTGTTAAAAATGAGTTCACCGGTTTCAGAGGCACGCAATCCGAGTTTATTTTCTTTTTTCCCGTGTGAAAACCCTGGAATTCCCTTTTCAATGACCAGTGCAGTTACGCCTTTTGTTCCTTTTGACGGATTGGTATTCACCAGTACGACAAAAATATCAGCGGAATGAGAGTGAGTTATAAATTGTTTTGAACCATTTACGATATAATGATCACCTTCAAGAATGCCGGTTGTTTTTAGTCCGCCCGCATCTGAGCCTGAGTGAGGTTCAGTTAAACCCCAGGCCCCAATCTTTTTGCCCTGAGCCAACGGAATCAGCCATTTTTCCTTTTGTTCCTCGGTAGAATTAAGGTAAATATGATTTGCACAAAGTGAATTATGGGCCGCAATTGAAATCCCGATAGAACCGTCTACCTTCGAAAGTTCTGCAATAGCCGTTACATATTCCATGTAACCCATTCCGGCACCACCGTATTTTTCAGGGAAAATAATCCCCGCAAATCCAAGTTCTCCCAATTCATGGAAAATATGTGTCGGAAAAGTTTGGGCTTCATCCCAGATCATAAACTCCGGCCGGATTCGTCGTATTGCAAAATCAGAAAGGGTTTGCTGCACCAACTTCATGGATTCGGTCATTTCAAACATAGGGTCTCCGTTTGGTCTTCAATGGTTATTATAAAATTATAACAGCAGTGTTCTTTAAATTTTCAGATGGTCAGCTAAAAACAGAACAATTTTCTCTAATTTAAACAAAATATTCATAAGAACGATAACAGGCTTTGAAATCTAATGATGGATTTGTTATGTTAGAATTCATTTCGGGATTTTTCTTCAGGACTTTGTAAAAAAGACAATAGATAAAAGGGCAACAATGAAGCAAATCAGTACCATTTTCTTCGCAACAATGCTTTTAATCAGTAGCTGTAAAAAAGATGATCCGTCAACCGGACCTGAAGATAAGTCGAATAATTTACCCGTTTTAACCACAACGGAAGTAACATCTATCACGTCAACAACTGCAAAATCTGGCGGAAATGTTACCAATAACGGTGGAGAAACAATAACAAGCCGAGGCGTGTGTTGGAGTACATCTGAAAACCCGGTTGTAAGTGGTAAAAAAACAACAGATGGCAATAGTACAGGTCAATTTACAAGTACGATTACTGGATTAACTGCGGGTACGAAGTATTATGTTCGGGCTTATGCTACGAATCTGGTTGGAACTTCATACGGAAGTCAATATAGTTTTACCACCACAGAAGGTGCCGGTGGAACACTAATCTATAATGGTTACACCTACAACACTGTTACCATTGGAACTCAGGAATGGACAGTTGAGAATTTAAGGACAACAGTTTATAATGATGGAACAGCTATATTAAAAGTTACCGAACCTGCAACATGGACAAATTTGAAAACCGGTGCATATTGTGCCTATAGCAATGATGAAACTACCGCCTCCTCCCATGGCCTCATTTACAACTGGTACGCCGTATTTACAGGAAAACTTGCGCCGACAACCGGCGGGTGGCGTGTGCCAACAGACGCAGACTGGACAAAGTTATCCGATTTTGTTGGTTCAAATGCCGGAACGAAATTAAAGGCAAAATCAGGATGGAATTCGAGTGGCAATGGCACAGATGTCTATGGGTTCAGCGCACTTCCTGGTGGGTATCGTAACTTCGCTGGTAATTTCAGCGATCTTGGCAACTTCGGTATTTGCTGGAGTTCTACTGAAAAGGATACCGATTACGCATGGAGTCAAGCGATGTACTACAATAGTGCCGACGTGATTAGATACGGTTACAATAAGGGGTATGGTTTTTCTGTACGTCTGGTCAGGGATAAGTGACTATTTAACAGCAATTTTTTTGAGGTCACGACCTTAAAATTGGGAAACAAGCAAAAATGTTGTCATGAAGTGCAAATATGCACTCAAAACCTTGGTTCAGCCTGGGAAAATTTACCCTGATAGTTAATTATGACTGGTCAGACCGGGAAAAATAATCAAAGTCAAAATTGATCAGTTGAATTGCAATTAAAAGACTCAAAACCAATATCTGATAATTCCTTCGGTAAAAACTTCTCCAAAAAATTTGGGATAAACAGTTGACCGTCCCCCGGACTCCACGGCAAAATCGATAACCCCGATAGGTATTGATAATCCTGCTCTGATTGACCCGCCAGCGTACCATGAAGGAAACCGTTCAGCAAGGCCTTTCCCCTTTCCTGCAGATTTGCCCCCAAAAGCACCATGTGACCAGTAAAAAAAAATGGTATAATCATCAATCAATCCCCGAAAATGCCAGGAGTAGTTCAAATCAAGAAAAGCATACTCTTTAATTGTATAAGAGAGGGTTCCATCAATTGAATTGATATTATTGGTCCAATGCTTTAAAGTAAACCCATTTAGAGTTCCCCACCGTGCACCAATTCCATTTGGATGTTGCCCAAAAGAAGAAAATGCAAAACAAAAAATGAATATAAAAAGCAGACAAATTCTTGGCATTTGGTTTAATTCGTTATATTTACTTTGAAAGTAGATAAAAATGGGATCAAGTCAAAAATACAGGTGGGTTTCATAAATGACCATTGAAAAACTATTCAGTCACCATATTACCATCTTGAACCGGATTCATGATCACCCGGAAAGATATAATCAAATTGAAAAAAATAATGCTGTTTTAAACGCAAAAGATTTTTTCACTTTTCATTCTGATATTCCGGAATCACACAGGTTAGAGTTTTCAAATTTCCCTTGGCACGATTTACTTTCTTCAGGTTTTCCTGATTTTCTAAAAATGTCAGAAAAAATCGGGTCAGAGCTGAAAAATCAAAACGAAAACCTATAATCATGATAGCCCAATGGGCTTTAAAACAATTCTTAATTTTGAATTTTAAATTTTGAATTGAAGTATTCATATTTAAGGTCTAAAATGTTCTGCCTTCTGCCTTCTGCCTTCTGCCTTCTGACTTCTGTCTTCTGACTTCTGACTTCTGTCTTCTGACTTCTATCTTCTATCTTCTGTTTTCCTCTGCAAAATCATCTGGAAGCCAATTGCATAGGTTTTTATTTTTTTCACCATCGATGCCAATCCGTTTGTACGATTTTGTGATAAATGCTGATCGAGACCAATTTGTTTCAGAAAATCGGGCGGTGTTGCAATGATATCCGCCGGAGATTGATTTGAATAAACACGAATGAGAAGGGAAACCAGACCTTTTACGATAAAAGCATCACTATCTGCCTGAAAAACAATTCGCTGACCCTCCAGGCCAGCCTTGAGCCAAACCTGAGACTGGCACCCATTAACTTTGTAATCATCAATCTGAAATTCAGCGGGAAAGTCAGGCATTGCCTTTCCCATTTGGATTAAGTGACGATATTTATCTTCCCAATCAGTAAATTGTGAAAATTCGTCAATTACCGATTGTTGTGCTTCGAGAATAGTCATAGTTACCCAGAAAAATAATACTCAATTTAGTGATTTTCAGTTTTATTAACGAATGAAGAGTTTGTGGAATCTTGAATTCAGAAACTAATTTCTGCGAAGGAAATTTTAAATATTGAATTGAAGTTTCTAATTTACAAAGCTAAACTGACTACTGAGGTTCCCATTGCTTTCATCCGGCTGGTTTTTTCTCATCATCGCAGGAATTCTTGAAATTTCCTGGGCAATCGGACTTAAATATTCTGAAGGTCTGACCAAATTAAAACCCACCATTTTCACAATCATTGCCATGATTTTGAGTTTTGTTTTTCTTGCAAAAGCAGTTGAAAAAATGCCGGTTGGAACGGCGTATGCAATTTGGACTGGGATTGGGGCAGTTGGGACTGCAATTCTCGGGATGATTTTATTTAAAGAACCGGCAACAGCCATCAGAATGGTCTGTATGCTGCTGATTGTTGCCGGAATTGTTGGACTTAAATTTTCAAGTTGAACTGGCTTATCTTACAAGTTGGTTTTAATCGCTTCAATCAACTTTTTAACATCAGAATCGGTCAGCTTTCCAGCTTTTTGAAAAATAACTTTTCCGGTTTTATCAAATGTAATAACGTGGTAATTGTCGTCAGCCAATCCCCATTTTTTCACCAGAATTTTATCTTTATCCATCACATAAATAGTATGCGGAAAATCCTTTTGTTTTCCGTCAATGACCATTTTGATGACGGCATTGGGTTTCCAGCTTGCATCCATATTGATCATTGCAATTGAACCATATTTATCCCTCGGGAAATTTTCTGCTTTCAATGCCTGTTCAACATGTTCGTTAATGCCTTTCTCATCAGGGTCAACATACATCATGGTGTAAACTTTACCTGTAATTTCAGAACTGCTCCAAAGTTGGCCGTTAAGACGTCCACCATTGTCGCCACTCAGATCAACTTTTGGAAGTACAACTCCAACGGCCACCTGGGCTGATGTCAGTACAGGAAGACAAAGCAGTAAGAAAGATATCAGCAGAGATTTCATCAGTTTTCCTTTTTTGTTGTTGTTGAATTCAGAATATCTTCATTTCAAACGAAGATTTACAATCAGCCCAATGGCACTCAGGGCAGCCATCACAGAAGCAAAAATCCATAATTCAGGGAAAAGAAAGATATAGAAGGTGAACAGGCCGGTTAGAACAATAAAAATTGCAGTTCTGATTTTCCGTTTTTTATTGACTGGGTTAGTTTCATTCGCCATTTAACAGTACTATCCTTCGTTATTTTTCATAAAAATAGGTAAACTTTTCAAATATTCAAGACTTACGCCAAAAAGTAACCTGTTGAAGGAACCAGGGGAAAGGGCTAAATGAAAACACAACGGTTCTTTTGTTTTTTGAATTTTTGGATTTATGTTTTCTGTCATTTAATTTCAGTGGTTATTATTCACTTTTTACAATCCTTCAAATGAAAAAATTCATCGTCTTTCTTTCCTATTTCTTTGTTACAGCAAATTTGGGTGCCCAACCGGTTTATAAAGAATATTCCATTCAGGCAGTCAACTATTTTCAAACCGCAGCTGAAGTTAAAGCCCTTCAAATTCAGGCTTATAATTTTGCGAAAGTCACCCTGGATCTGGCATTAACAACTCAAACTGTCTCTAAACCTTTAGCAGTTATTCTTGATATAGATGAAACCGTTCTCGACAATTCACCCTATCAGGCCAGACAAATCACCAGCGGAGAGTCTTATCCGAAAGGATGGAAGGAATGGATAGAAGAGGCAAAGGCTACCCCGATTCCTGGCTCACTTGAATTTCTTACCTACGCCGATGAAAAACATGTCACCATTTTCTATGTTTCAAACCGGAAATTGGCTGATATTCCTGCCACAATGCGAAATTTATCTGCGACCGGATTCCCCCAGGTTACTGAATCCCAAATGATTTTCAAAGAAAAGGAAAACTCCAAAGAGATCAGAAGGAAAAAAATTCAGGAAAAATATGAGGTAGTCGTATTGGTTGGCGATAATCTGGCAGATTTTTCTGACCTTTTTGACGGAAAGTCAGTTCAAGAACGTGAACAGGCTGTTGACAGTTTGAAAAAAGAATTCGGAAGCCGTTTTATTATGCTTCCGAATTCACTTTATGGCGATTGGGAAAGTGCTCTGTTTAACTGGAATTTCGGTACAACTGAAGCCGAAAAATCAGAAATCAGATTAAAATCCTTAAAAAAGTAAAAATCAGGCGCCTTCTCTTGCCTGTCCATCCCGTTGCGGGTTTATAGGCAGATTGAAAACTTCTTCATCACAAAAACTGCAGATGAAGGCAATACAATCCCGTATTGAAAGCACAGAAACAGGTTTTCCGGTCTTATCTGTGATTGGAATATGGCGAAAACCTCCCACCACCATTTTGTTCATTGCATAGACGACGGGGTCAATATCCATTAAAGACTCAGGGTTTTTGGTCATATAGGCAGAAACCGGAGTGCTGTCGAGCTCCAGTGTAGCACCAATCAGCCGGTTCAGAATATCACGTTCGGTGAAAATTCCGGCAAGCTGATCATTATGAGTAACCAGTAGCGCCCCATATTGTTTATTCTGCATGATGCCAATGGTCTCTGAAAGTGGAGTATCTTCATTAACTAAAGTTGCCGGTACAAGTTTCAAATCCCTGATCGGGCGGGAAAGAATATCAGCAAACGAAACATCAGATAGTTTTTTGGCAATGGGTTCAAGATAGTGTTGCATTTCTTCCTCGAGATACTCAGACATAAAATCCCTCCTGCTTTGATCATCAACTATCAAAGTAATCACTCATAACTGAATTGGCAAGAGTTCGGGGATTTCCGGATAAAAATTTAATATTTTAGGAATATATCTTCAATTCGATTCTTTTATCTGTTTATCATATCAATTCTGTTCAAAAAAAAGAATGGGCATAAAAAAACCCGCTGTTTGGCGGGTTTTTTTTAACACTGAAACAGTTTTCTTAGCCGTCTTTTTTACAGGCATCCACAATTTCTCTGATTTGGACTTCAACATTTGAACCGGTAAGCTGGCAGGTTCCGGCTCCACGATGACCACCACCGCCAAATTTCGACATCAGTGAACCAACGTTGGTATTGCTCGTGCGGTTAAAAATCGAATGTCCAAGTGCACAAACTACCGTGTTCTTATCCTTGCCGTAACTGATCCGAACCTGGATATTGGCTTCAGGGTACATCGCATAAATTTTAAACCGGTTACCTGTAGGAGCATCATCAACATTCCTCAAATCGGTCACAATCACATTTCTTTCAATGACCGAATGTTTTTTCATTGATAATTCGAACTCTTTTTCATGATCAAAATAACGATCAATCCGGGCCTTAACATCAGGCTGTGCCATGATTTCATCCACGGTTTTGGTACGGATCCAATCAACCAGGTTGTGCATCAGCTGCATATTTGAAATTTCATAATCCCGGTATTTTCCAAGTCCGGTTCTCGGATCCATGACGTAGGAAAGCAGAATCCAGCCGGTTGGATTTAAAACATCTTCCTTTGAAAGTTGTGCAGCATCAGATTTGTCAACTTCAACCATCAGCTCATCATATTTTTTGAATTTTGGTGAATTGTAATATTTATAAACTACACGGGCAGCACTGGGTGCTACTTCAAATAACCCACGAAAATTTGCATCCAGATCAAGACGTTCACCTTCACTGGCATGATGATCAAACCACATTCCACAATTTGGGTTGTATGGCAAATTGGTGATAATATCCTGATCGGTGATTTCGATTTTGCCATCCTGCATATCCTTCGGATGCGCAAAAACCACTTCATCAATCTTCTCAACATCTTTCAGCAAAACAGCACAAACGAGTCCATCAAAATCTGACCGGGTTACTAAACGCATAAATCCTCCTCAATTGTTATTTCTGACTAAATAATATCAATATCTTACGATTGCGCTTCCCCAGGTAAATCCTGCACCAAAAGCAGCAATTCCAATCAGGTCTCCCCTTTTAATTTTCCCCTCCTGAATCGCCTCAGACCAGGCGATAGGAATTGAGGCAGCCGTTGTATTTCCATATTTGTGAATATTGGAAATAACTTTTTCAGGTGCAATTCCTAATTGATGTCCAACAGCTTCGGTGATTCTCAGATTGGCCTGATGCGGAATAAACCAATCCAGATCGTCAACCGTTTTTCCCACTTTTTCAAGTGATTCTTTTAATACTTCAGGGAAACGGGTAACGGCGTGTTTAAAAACATAACGTCCGTTCATGTAAGGAAAATGTTTTCCAGACGCAACAGATTCAGGTGTCATCCGAACTTTATCAAGGGGTGTAGGGCCTTCGCACCACAATTCTTTGGCATATTTCCCTTCTGCGTGAACTGAATGAGCCAAAATTCCTTCGTTCGGATTTTCTGAAGGAACCAGAACCGCTGCACCGGCTCCATCACCAAAAATAACGGCTGTATCTCTTCCTGCAGTTGTTTTATTCAGCGAAGTTGATTGAATTTCAGCTCCGATGAGCAAAATACACTTGTAAAGCCCTGCTCTGATGAATGCATCTGCCATTTGTAAACCATAAACAAATCCAGAACACTGTATTCTGATATCGTAGGCAGGAATGTTTCCTGAAAAGGCCATAAAGGTCTGAACCACACAGGCTGAACCAGGAAAAAAATAATCACTCGAAAGGGTTGCAAAAATGACACAATCAACATCCGATTCCTGAAGCCCGGCATGTGCCAATGCAGCTTTTGCAGCCTGAGCACCCATAAAACTGGTTGATTCTTCCGGAACATCTGCCCAATGTCTCTCTTTAATACCGGTTCGCTCGACGATCCAGGCGTCTGTTGTATCCATGATTTTTTCAAGATCAGCGTTGGTAACAACCTGCTTGGGGACATAATGTCCCAGGCCGGCGATTTTTGCATTTTGCATGTGAGATTCCTGTTGATTACGATTCACAAATTTAGGCATTTCCGCAACAAAGGCAAGCAGATAAAAATATCCGGAATCAAGATTGTGGTTAATTTGTGATCTTTTCGTCATAAAATGGGTATTATTTTTTTTACCCATGAATTATTTGTGAGGCTGAAGAAAATTCACTTTTTAAATTATGGTTGCGTTCCCTATCTTTAATTTAATTAGAATCATGAAAAGGAGTACCTTCTTTTGTTTATTGTAACTGGTGGCGCCGGCTTTATCGGAAATGTCATGGTTTGGAAACTGAACCAGGTAGGAATAACTGACATCCTTATTGTTGATAACCTGGGTGATGGCAATAAGTGGAAAAATCTTGTCCGCAGAAAATATGCAGATTACCTTCACCGGAATGATTTCCTTAAACTGATTCAGGAAAACAACCTGGGCGCCAGGGTCGAAGGTATTTTTCACATGGGTGCCTGTTCAGCAACTACTGAAAAAAATGCTGATTTTCTGATGGCCAACAATTTCAGGTATACCAAAATTCTCGGTGACTGGGCTTTGGCCAATCAGGCCAGGTTTATATATGCCAGCAGTGCTGCTACTTACGGAAACGGCAGTCTCGGGTTCAAGGATGATGATGAATCTATGCTGAAACTGGTTCCCCTCAACATGTACGGCTATTCCAAGCAGATTTACGACCTTCATGCGCATCGGCAGCATATTCTCGATAAAATGGTTGGGATCAAATTTTTTAATGTTTTTGGTCCAAATGAATATCACAAAGGTGACATGTCGAGCGTTGTTTATAAATCGTTTAACCAGATCACTGAAACCGGGATGGTAAAACTGTTTAAATCTTACCATCCCCACTACAAAGATGGTGAACAGCTCCGTGATTTTGTTTATGTAAAAGATTGTGTGGATGTTTTATGGTGGCTCTACGAAAATAAGAAAGTAAATGGGATCTATAACCTTGGAACCGGGGTTGCCCGTTCCTGGAAAGATCTGGTTAACGCAGTTTTTTCTGCAATGTCACTTCCGCCAAAAATTGAGTTTGTTGATATGCCTGCATCTTTAAAAAAAGCCTATCAATATTACACCCTGTCAGATATCAGTAAACTTCGTGATGCTGGCTGTCCGGTTCAGTTTCGTTCCCTTGAAGCTGCAGTTCATGACTACATCAGCGGTTATTTAAGTCAGCCTGATCAGTACCTGTAAATGGAATTTGTAGTTATTGGTCTGGTGGCCCTTGTTTCTTCCCTTCTCACTCTGTTCTCAGGTTTTGGCCTGGGAACTTTGTTACTTCCGGCCTTTCTCTTTTTTTTCCCGGCACCGGTTGCCGTTGCGATGACGGCAATTGTTCATTTTATGAATAACCTGTTTAAACTTGGTTTGATGGGAAAGTATGCAGATAAAAAAGTAACTCTGAAATTCGGATTGCCTGCCTTACTTGGTTCGGCAGGTGGTGCTTTCCTGTTGGTTTTTCTTGCAGATCAGCCGGTTTTATATTCATGGTCCGCCGGATCAAAGCTTTTTGAGGTTACAGCACTGAATCTGGCGATGGCGATTCTTATGCTATTTTTTGCACTTTGGGAAATTATTCCCGCATTGGCCAATTTAACCGTAAGTTCAAGATATTTACCTGTTGGTGGACTTTTATCTGGTTTTTTCGGCGGACTTTCGGGTCATCAGGGTGCTTTTCGCAGTGTCTTTCTTGTTCGGGCAGGTCTTACAAAAGAAGCCTTTATCGGAACGGGTGTTCTGATTGCCTGCATTGTTGATGTAACCCGGCTAGGATTCTATTTTAACCAGTTTTCTTCTAACCTTTTCACCGATCATACCGGCATTCTTCTTACTGGAATTTTTTCTGCTTTCCTTGGTGCCTGGATGGGTTCAAGAGCGATTAAGAAAGTAACCCTTGATTCTGTTAAATGGATTGTGGCCGTTTTGCTGATTCTGATTTCCCTTCTTCTTGGAACAGGCATAATTTAAAGGTCAATTTTTTAAGACAAAATTGTTTCTAAAGAATGTTGAATTTTAAATTTTGAATGGCATTCTTTAAATTTCCCTGCTGAAATTTGACCTACCACCTACTACCTATCAATTTCCCCTATCGCAACCATAAAAACTATCAATTGATATTATACCCATTAAAGGAATCAATTATCTTCTGAATTGGTTATATTTACAATGTAAAATGAGAAAAATTCTCTCAGTAGATTTGCATTGATTTGCACCTGTTTTTTTATTGAATCATTGTCTTTAACCCGTTAAACAAAGGAGATAAACCATGGGTCTGAAAAATTCCAAGACCATCGAAAACCTGAAGGCAGCTTTTGCCGGTGAATCACAGGCAAACCGCCGTTATTTGTATTTCGCACGGACTGCCGATATCGAAGGCTATCCTGAAGTTGCCGGTGTTTTCAAAAATACCGCTGATGGCGAAACCGGACATGCTTTTGGTCACCTTGATTTTATTAAAGAAGTTGGCGATCCTGCTACCGGTCTTCCTATTGGTGAAACCGAAGATAACCTCAAAGCTGCTGTTGCCGGTGAAACCTATGAATACACTGAAATGTATCCTGGATTTGCAAAAACTGCCCGTGAAGAAGGTTTCGCAGAGGTTGCAGAATGGTTTGAAACTCTTGCCCGTGCTGAAAAATCACACGCCGGCAAATTCCAGTCGACCCTCGATTCAATGAAGTAAGACGTTCTTTCCGGATTGCCCTGTTCGCTGTTGACATAACACGGTTGGTAATGACAGGGTAATCCGTTTTTTTTCTTTTAAGGCCACTTCTAACCCAACCCGGAGACTGTCAGCATGGCACTTAATCATTCCGACACTTCAAACGCCATTTATGACGTTTACAACCCAACCTACTGGAATAAAACATCCCTCAATACAGAAATCCACCGTGTTTTTGATGTTTGCAATGGTTGTCGTTTATGTTTTAATATTTGCCCCTCCTTCCCAGATCTTTTTAATGCTATTGATAACCACACTGACCTGAAACGTGCAAAAGCAGTTCAATCCGGCCTTGTAGGTGAGCAGGTTGAACGTCATGAGTATGATGATTCACGCCCGGAAGGGGAACATGCCGTTGAAGCCAGCATCGAAGCCACATTCTCGGGTAAAGTATCTGACCTTTCTGAAAAAGAAATCTGGAACGTAATTGATCTGTGCTATCAATGTAAACTTTGCGATCCGATCTGTCCTTATACCCCCGCAAAAGAACATGATTTCATGCTTGATTTTCCCAAACTGATGACCCGGGCTCAGGCCATCAGAACCAAAGAACGTGGAATCAAATCCAACGATAAATTTTTAAGCAATACCGATTTCTCAGGAAAACTGGGAACAACGTTTGCTCCGCTTGCTAATTTTGCAAATAACACCAAATTGATCCGTGCCGCCATGCACAAAATTGTCGGCATTCATAAAGACCGCGAATTACCAGCCTTCCACAGTGAAACGCTTGAAAAATGGTTTAAAAAACATAGAACAACAGTTAAACCCAAAACAGCATCTGGTGAAAAGGTCGTTGTATTCGGAACCTGTTTCACGAATAATAATGATCCTGATGTTGGTAAAGCTGCAATTGAAATCCTTGAACATAACGAGGTTGAGGTGGTTTATCCACGCCAGCAATGCTGCGGAGCACCTTATCTTTCCCCTGGCGACATCGAAGGTTTCAAAAAGCAATCACTCCCCAATATTCTCGAACTCGCTGATTGGGTTGAGCGTGGATACAAAATTGTTGTGACAGGTCCGCCAACCTGTTCACTTACAATCAAAACGGAATATCTTCACTATTTTGAAAAAAATGACAAGGATATCTACGCCAAAATTCAAAGTGTTGCCAAAGCGACTTTTGATATTTCGGAATATCTGATCTGGCTGAAGAAAAATGACAAGCTTAAACTGGATTTTGTTGAAGAAATCGGAACTGTAAATTACCACCTGAGCTGCCATCTCAAAGCTCAGAATATGGGCTACAAAAGCCGTGATCTGCTGAAACTGGTTCCAAATACCAAAGTTAACCTGGTTGATAAATGTTCAGGCATGGATGGCGGATGGGGAATGAAGGCTGAATTTTTTGAAGCCTCAATCAAGCAGGCAAACAAATTGGTTGCCGCCATGAACTCAAAACCATGTGATGTTACCTGCTCAGACTGTACGTTGGCCGGAATGCAGGTTTATCAGGCATCAGACCACAAAATCAAGCCAGAACATCCGGTAATTATGATTCACAAAGCCTACGGCTTAAACAAAAAACAACAATAATATAAAATTCCCCTCCTTTTCATGGAGGGGTGGCGAAGCTGGGGTGGTTTTCTCATTAAATGAAAAATTCCGCCAATAGTTAAATGGTTTCTGATTTAAAAGGAAATTACGCTGTCATCCCCGCGAAGGCGGGGATCCAGTATTTCCCCACAATCATTTTAAAATAAGGACGACTACATGAAAACAATCGAAATCAACGAATTACTCAACATAATCGATTATGAAAAAGTACGGAATACCTACCGTTCCGACATCATTTCTTACAAAACCAACCGCCGGGTTTTACTTGGCAATCAGATTTCTATGGTGTTTGAAAATCGGAAAACCATGAAATTCCAGATCCAGGAAATGATGCGGGCAGAAAGAATGGTTCATAATGAAGCAATTCAGCATGAAATTGATGTTTACAATTCCCTGCTCCCCGCTGAAAATGAACTCAGTGCGACCCTGTTTATCGAAATTACTGAAGAAGAAAAAATCCGTGAAGATCTTCATAAATTTCTTGGATTGACTGACGGTAAATCACTCTGGATTGAATTTGGCAGCAACAAGGTTTTTGCCGAGTTTGAAGCCGGAAGAAGTGAAGAAGACCGTATCAGTTCGGTACATTATATTCGTTTTGCTTTCACACCCGCTCAAATTGAAGAATTCCAGAACAGTCAGGTACCTGCCTACATGAAAATCAGTCAGAACTCTTACCAGCATAGCCTCTTACTCGGAAATGAAATCCGCACTTCTCTGATTTCTGACCTGCTGGAAAAAAACTGATGATTTCCTTTCTTTCCGCAAACAAAGATCTCGGACTACTCATTATGCGTGCCGGCCTTGGAATTATGATGGTTCTCCACGGTTGGCCAAAAATCATTGGCGGTCCCGATCGTTGGGAATCACTTGGCAGGAATACTGAATTTCTTGGAATCACTTTCCTTCCGGTTTTTTGGGGTTTCATGGGCGCTCTTGCTGAATTTCTTGGCGGTGCGTTACTGGCAGCCGGCTTTTTTGCCCGAACAGCTGCTTTTTTCCTGATTTGCACAATGATTGTCGCTGCAGCAACTCACCTTGGAAAGGGTGACGGATTAATGGGTGCTTCACACGCCATTGAAGTTGGCTTTGCATTTTTTGGCCTGCTTTTTCTCGGACCCGGCAAATTTGCCCTTAATCAGAAATGAAAACCTGGCTTCTGTTTATCGATGGATTGGGGATCGCACCTGCTGATTCCCAATCTAATCCATTTTCCAAATGTCCCGATAGCTTCCTGTATAAACTGATCTATGAAAAAATTCCGGGCTGGACTTGCCATTCTGTTGATGCTTGTTTAGGAGTTGATGGTTTACCACAGTCAGGAACCGGTCAGGTTGCCCTTCTGACAGGCCGGAATGCTGCTGTTGACCTTGGCAAACATCACGGACCCTATCCGCATACCAGTCAACGCCCATGGCTTGCTTCAGATTCAGTCATTCAGGATTGTGAAGAAAAGGGATTTTCCTGGGACATGCTAAACGTTTATCCTGACCGGTATTTTCAGGCGATTGAAGCCAGAAAGTTGAGGATGAATACATTTGGATTTCTGCAAACCCTCAACGGAAACCCTTTACATTCAATTGACGATTTGCATCAAGGTTTTGGCTTCCCCCCTTCCCTTAACTTTTCACATCTAAAGCGATTTACTGATCTTGATGATCCAGGTTTTCCTGAAGGTTCTTTTTCACATTTACTTCGGCAGTTTGATAGAATTGATTTTGGAATTACTGATTACTTTTTTCTTGATCATTTGGGTCACGATCAGAACATGGAAGCATCAGTCAGCGAAATTCTTACGATTTCTAAATTCCTCGACTACATTGACGTTTGTGGTAACCCAATCAACGTCATTATTTGCAGCGATCATGGAAACGCTGAAGACAACTCAACGTCATCACACACCCTAAATCCGGTTCCGCTTATTTTCAATTTTCCGGCAAGTTTTGTACCTTCAAGTATACTTGATCTCAGAGTACTCATAAACTTATCTCTTTCCGGAAGAAATGAAAGAACCCTTCAATCCGTTTAACCAACCGGTTTCCTGGCTCGTATATGCCTGTCTTCTGGGGCTGATTGCCGGATTTTTCATTTCCGTAAACCTGCATGTTCTGATTTTTTCGTCGGTGATATGCTTCCTCCTAAGTCTTTGTTTTTTCTACCTTTCCAGGAATAAAACCACTCCTCTTTTTGTTCTTTTCCGCAACATCTTTCTTCTTGGATCTTTTTCATTTCTGCTTGCCTTTTATACTCAGTCTGCTACAAGCCAAAAGCCCCTCCGATTTCCTGATCACGTCATTGGGTTGAAAGGGTATTTCACCAGTATAGACAGAAGACCGGGCTTCCGGGGGATTGCCGGCTTTTTTGCTGACAGTGTAAAAGGATCTGAAGGATGGATGGAAGGAAAGTTCAACCTGCTGGTATTTACAGATTCCACCCTGACACCAGTCATCAGAGAAGGAGTTGGATTTGAACTTGAAGTTAAGGTAACTGCTCCGGCAGAGCCTGATAACTTCGGTGAATTTAATTACCGCGAATTTCTTGAAAGTAACCACATTTCAGGACTTATTCTGCCAGAGAATCTTATTTGGATCAAACCCGATTTTAAATCTGGTTCTGCAACTTCTCAATGGCTTGGAGAGATCCGTTTTTGGATTGAAATGCAAATAAGTGAGTTTATTCCCACCCTTGACGGTCAGGGGTTTGTTCGTGGCCTGTTACTTGGCTACAGATCCTGGATGCCTCCTGAATCGGTCAAGGCTTATTCAGTTACCGGAACTTTACATATTTTAAGCGTTAGCGGGCTCCATGTCGGGTTTGTAACTCTGTTGCTCTTTTCCCCCTGGGTTCGTTTAAGGTACTGGTTTCCTGCACATGGCGAAACACTCAGAGTATTTTTCACAATTTTCGGATTATTTTTATATGGGTGGCTCACGGGTTGGTCAGCAAGTATGGTAAGAGCTGTCGTGATGTCAGCTATTGTTTTGCTGAGTATTCTCAAACAGGGAAAATCAACCGGATGGTCCTCTTTGTTTTTTGCCTTTATTCTCATGATTGCCTACGATCCGGTACAGGCTAGCCAGCCAGGTTTTCTTCTTTCTTTCGGTGCGGTAGCCGGGTTGTTGTTTGCTGATCGCATTTTTCCCGGTAAATCTGAACATATTGTTCTTCAAAAAATAATTTCACCACTAAAGCTAACCCTGTTTGCAATTCTTGCAACTGCACCTGTAACCATTTTGTTTTTTCAAAACTTGCCTGTTACCGGTGCTTTGGCAAACCTGGTTATTATACCTGCAACGTCCCTGGTCATGATAACCGGTTTTTTTTCTGTTCTGTTTTCCCCTGTTTCAGGTTATCTGGCCTCTGTTTTTGGAACTGCAGCTTCCTTTACTGTTCATCTGATGCAGGAAATAACCATTTGGTTTTCTAACCTGCCGGCAAGCGGAATGACGGTTTCATTTCAATCATCACAAGTGCTTTTTTTAATTTCCGGAGGGTTAACAATGATCATTCTTTACGGGATTACCCTCCGTAAGATTATTTTATACTCGGGATGTCTGATGATTTTCTTTGCCTGGTTCTTTCAATCAGAAAAGGAACCTCAGACTGTAGTCTCATTCATGTCATGCGGGCAGGGTGATTTGTGTTGGATTTTTTCACCGGATGGACACCTGACATTGATTGATGGTGGACCAGTAAAGAAGGATGGCAGGCAGGTTTCAGAATTGATTTCAAACCGGTTGAAATACTGGGGGAAAAACCAAATTGATCTTGTTATCATTACCCATCCTCATCTTGATCATTATGGCGGGCTGACAGCACTTTCATCATCTTTACAAGTAAAAACTATTTTGCTTGGAGACACCTCAGGTGCAGCATCACTTTTTCACAAAACAATAAAAGCATTTCAGATAAGAGGAACAGATATTCAGTTTACAAAAAACAAAAACGAATTTTCATTTGGCCCTGAAGAAAAGTTATATGTCATCGATCCTGATAATATGACAAAAAACATGAATGAAAAAAGTTTTCTCATCAGATATCAGTTTTATGATTTTTCTATGCTGTCCGCAGGTGATCTCGAAAAGCCGATCGAACATTTTCTAACCCGGCAGCTTCACCCGGATTGGTTTAAAGCTACCATAACCAAAGTTTCGCATCATGGAAGCAAAACATCATCAGGTGACGAGTGGATGGCTATAACAGAATCAGAATATGCTGTTATTTCGGCGGGAGTAAACAACCGCTACCGTCTGCCGGTAAAAGAAATCGAAGAAAAATGGATTAACGATGGCAGTAAACTGCTTGAAACGCAAAAAAGCGGGGAAATCCGCTTTTTATCAACTGGAAGGAACTTGATTGTAGAAACGAAGAAAAACGGGGGTAAACCAAAAAAGTCGGGGCGACAAGATTTGAACTTGCGACCTCACCCACCCCAAGGGTACGCGCTACCAGGCTGCGCTACGCCCCGAACTTTTGGAGATGCAAAGGTAAGAAAAACAGAAAGCTGAATCAAGGGTTAATCAGAGATGTTCACCAAATTTAGCCTGCTGAACAGTGGCAGATTCAATTGCTGCACCGGCATGATAACCGTAAACGGAAACAGATGAGGGTAACCTGGAGGCAAGTTCTTCAACATCAGCAAGGGCAGTATGAACAGGGTCGCCACTTACTGTTGTATCATGCAATAAAACATTGCAGTCAGAAAACCATTCAGGTACAAGTTTTTCATAATCCTGCTTTGAAACATCACCGGTTTTAAGGCGTGAATCAAGAATTGTTTTCTTGTACAGAATATCACCGCTGATTCCTACTTTTTTCCCATTGAATCCAACTTTAAAACCAAGAGTATGAACAGGGTGATAGTTCACCCGGGTTTCAAAACTTGCTCCATGATAATTTGAAAATGAGGGGTCATTGATATTCTGGAAATCAATTAGATTGGTCATATCACCAAAATTCGGCGAGAAGATCGTTTTAACCTGTTCGAATATTTCGGGTACAGTAATCAGGCTTAGTTTCTTTTTCTGATTAATCTTGCGGGCGAGAATACTGCTGAATCCTTCAATATGATCTTCGTGAACATGTGATATAATAAAATCCTGAACCTGATCAATATTGACCCCAAGCTGAACACCTTTTTCAAAAGCTTTTGCCGGCGGATCAATCCAGGCAAGACGGTTATTCCAGCTTAATATGAAATTAGAGGTAACACCAGGTCTTGTTCCGATGCTGGCACCCGCAATAATTAATTCAAGCTCTTCCTGTTTTGGAGTAAAAAGCCGGGCAGATTTAAGCCGTTCTTCAACAAATGAAGAGGCTTTTCCGTTTAAAATAATATTGGGAAATAATTCAGAATCAAAAACAAGTTTTTTCCGATCATAAACAACCAGGTGACTGTCACTGATGTATTGAAACTTTACTGTTCCCACAGTCATTTCATCTTTGATGGGGCACCATTCAAAAACATCATCAATCCAGCGTTTCGGAACAAATTTTGAACGTTCAGTTCCCAATTCATCATTCACATAGTTGCCGTTCATCGGAATTTCGAGACGGCTGTAAATTTGTTTCAGATTATCTTCAGTGCTGATAAATTTGATCCGGTTCGGATTCATAAAATCCATGAATCTTGAAATCCAGAGTTCAAATTCAAAACCAGTGTAAGAGTCACCTAATTCATTTGTTCTGGGACCACCGGCAAAGATTACAACAGGCAATTTCTTGAAAACCGGAAAATAGGTTTTAAAGAGTTCAGGAACTGTATTTATTTGAACAAGCCCAATTGAGGTCTCTATCAGATAGGCCGACAAAAGACCGTTTTCATCACCGATACGGTGTACACCATTTCCGGTTGTGTAAACGCCTTCCGCCATTTTCTTGAAAGAATCAATAACTTCCACTTCTGCTTCCCTTAGCCTGTTGCCTGTTCAGGTTGTTGGTAAATATGTATTTGTGTAAGATACTATAAATTTACCTTGATTTGTGTTAATTAAATCACAAATTCATTTTGATTGCGAGATAAACAGTA
>Ga0209460_1000822_pt1 | contig 23207 bp, 8 predicted proteins | sample EBPBio132013_DNA_FD_185868 | JGI IMG/M metagenome (GOLD analysis project Ga0209460, IMG submission 185868) | Wastewater treatment Type I Accumulibacter community from EBPR Bioreactor in Madison, WI, USA - Reactor 2_5/13/2013_ DNA (SPAdes)... | ecosystem: Engineered > Bioreactor > EBPR >... | reverse complement strand
ATTTCTTTTTACTTACCAGGTTGAGTACCTGCAATCCATTTTCTGCAACATCAGCATGATAACCCATCCGCTTAAGCACACTAAGTGCAAGTTTCTGATTGATAAGGTTGTCTTCTGCAAGAAGGATGGAAAGTGGAAGGCGTTCAGACAGTTTTGAATCCAGAATACCAGCCTGAACCGGACGGGACTTGGGTTGTGTTTCAGCAAGTGCCCTGATTACAGTTTGAATCAAAGTTTTATGGCGATAGGGAATATTTATGGTCACCCCTTCCGGTCGGCCGTGCAAAGCCGGATAGTCTTTACGGGGAACAACAAAAAACAAAATCGGAACCGATGACCAGGAAAGCGGAATGAGCCCGGGACTATCCATCAGCGAGGCCGGGGCAATGATGAGGTCAGGCTCACCTTTTTCTTTTGCCTTTACACCCGCTTCAGTTGCAGAACCGGCACCAAAAACCTGAAATCCTGAATCAGAAAGAACATTTTCAACACCTCTGCGACGAATAATATTATCATCGAGGATGAGAATTTGCCGGGTTTCGGCGAGAATCTTTTCACTTCCGGCCAATAAGCTGTGACGTTTTTTCAGGACTGTTGTTTGCAGTGTAAAAGAAAAGACAGATCCTTCGCCAACCTTGCTTTCAACAGAGATCTGACCATTCATCAATGCAACCAGTTTTTTTGTGATCGCCAGACCGAGACCCGTTCCGCCATATTTACGTGACGTTGAAGAATCAACCTGAGTAAACGATTCGAATAAATGACCGATTTTATCTTTCGGAATCCCAATTCCGGTATCCTTAATTTCAAACCGGATGGTTGCAGAACTGTCTGAATGTCCTACTCTTGAAATATTGATTTCAATTCCGCCAGATTCGGTGAATTTAACTGCATTTCCAACCAGATTTACCAATATCTGGCGTAACCTGAAGGCATCACCTGAAATTACTGAAGGAACGTCTCTTGCAATGTAATAAGATAAATCAAGATTTTTCTGGTTGATTTTCGGGGAAAGCAAATCAATCACTTCATCCACACAGAAATCGAGAGCCAGTGGCTGATATTCGAGTTCGAGTTTACCCGTTTCAATTTTAGAATAATCGAGAATATCATTGATTATTTCGAGCAGGTTTTCACCACTTGTTTTAATGGTTTCGGCAAAATCACGCTGTTCATGAGTGAGGTGAGTTTCGAGAAGAAGGGACGTCATGCCAATCACACCATTCATTGGTGTTCTGATTTCATGACTCATGGTTGCTAAAAATTCGCTTTTTGCACGGTCAGCCGCTTCGGCAGAATCTTTTGCCTTCATTAACTCAGATTCTGCCCGTTTCCGTTCAGAAATATCGTAACGGATAGCCATAAACCGGTACGGATTACCGTCATCATCAAGTATTGGGAAAATGGTGGCATCAACCCAGTAAAACTGATGGAACTTGTCACTGTTTTTGATTTCACCCTTCCATACTTTCCCGGATTTTATGGTCTCCCATAATTCTTTGAAAAATTCCTTAGAATGAAATCCTGCATTCACGATGCGGTGCGATTTTCCTACAAGTTCTTCTCTTGAATAACCTGAAATTGCGCAGAAATTGTCATTTGCTTCGAGAATAATGCCTCTGTGGTCGGTTACTGAAACGATAGCAGAAGCATTGATGGCGTTTTGCAAATCCTGAAGGTGACGAAAGGATTTGGTTAGTCTGATTTCATCCGTTTTTCTGTCAGTATAATCCTGAGTACTTCCCCGAACTGAAATAACTTCACCAGATTCGTTGACGACGGGTCTGCCCAGTGTGATAAAATATTTAGTGGTTCCTCCGGGCATGACATATCTGAATTCACAGGAGAAGGGTTCTTTTCTCAGAACGGATGAATTTAACAGGGTTTCAAGTTTTTTACCGTCTTCTGCAACAATGCTTTTGTTTAGAATTTCAGTAAACTGGTCATGAGGCATTGTTGCCGGTTGTTCAAATAGTTCGAGCAATTCACGTGACCACTTCCACTTACCGGTTTCAGGTGAAAAAATCCAGTTTCCCATTTTTGCAAGGATTTGAGCATCGAGCAAATCACGCCGCTGACTGTCAAGTTCCCGTTCAACTTTTACTTTTTCAGAAATATTACGGAGTACGGATGAATAAAACTGAGGGTTCCCTGAATCATCACGGTGAAGGATAATATTCTGCGAAACGATCAGTTCAGAACCATCCTTTGCAAGAATGGCTGATTCGCCCTGCCAGGATCCTTTTTCACGAACTTCAGGAAGGATTTTATCAAATAATAGTTTTTGAACCCAATCGGGGTGATATTCGGGTGCGAGACTATTTTTTATTCGTTTCCCGGTTATTTCAGAAACCTGCCGGTTCTGATAAAGAACATTTCCTTCAATATCGGTGAAAATGATCATGTCTGGTGATTCATCCAGAATCCGGGTGAGCCTTTTGATGGCTTCTTCACCCAGTGTTTTACTGGTAGTATCCTGAATTAAAAGAAAAAGAAGAGGTTCACTTTCAATTTCGATTTTACTGATTCGGATTTCTGACTGAACTTTGATTTGTGAGTCGGGTAAAGGTGATTTTTTTAAAAAAAGAGAAAAACCAGGCTGCAAAGAACCAAACTTTGAGCTTATCCACCCAATTGATAACTCCGGGAAAACCGTTTCTACCAAGGTAAGGTTTTCAAGTTCTGTATCAATTCCGGTAAATGTGCCGGCAGCCTCATTGAGATACCTGATTTCACCAGATTGAGAAACAATCATGATCCCATCTGAAAGCCGGTCAAGCACGATTTTCAAAATCCAGGGAATTTTGGGGCCATTCTCGGGTAGGGGTGAGGGAACGCCAAATTTATAATAAGAATCACTGATCATGTTCAGCAAATCATCCTGATTGCCCGATCCGGCTTGTTTCAGGAGTTCAAGTTGTCTGACCAGATAGGGGTGCATAGTTGGAAGCTCTTGTTTTCTTTAAAGATAATCAGGAAAAAGGGATTTCAAAGGTGAACCGGCATCCACCGGATTCAACATTTTGTGCATCCATTATCCACCCACAACGTTGTGTTGCAAGTTGCCAGGCAATATAACATCCGTAACCTGAGTTTTGTCCCTCTACATTCTTAGTCGTCACATTTTCATGGAAAATTTTCTTTACACCACTGTTGTCTTTTTCAAGCAAGTCAGAACTGATTCCAAGTCCATTGTCTTCAATCGTAATGATTCCTCTTTTTTCTGAAGGAATGAACCGTGTCTGAATTCTGATCAGCAATTCAGAATCACCACCATGATCGATGCTGTTTTGAATAACGGGTTCAATAATTTCCCAGATCACATATTCATTAATATGTACAGCAGGCATGGCCGGATCAAGGTCAAGCTGATAGGCAACCTGATGATTGATTGCAGAAATCCGCAGAAAAATATGATCAACAATGAATCTGATGATGTCGTTAACCTGAGTGTTAAAAATCATACTTCTGATGGTATGAATTGGGGGGTCGTACCATTTCATGTCATAAATTACCCGTGACATAAAATTGGAATACCGGGTGACCCTTGATTTGATTTCTTCAGTATTGGCTGGCGTGAGCGACCGGATGTCTTCTTTAATAAACCCCATCACTTTTTCAGCTTTATGATGGGTGTGATAAATCCGTTTAGTGAATAAAGATTCTTTTTCATGGATAATCTGCTCACGAAGATGCTGTTCATGTTCTTCCATTAATGCTTCCTGGGCTTCATCACGTTCAACAGCCGTGTAGGTTGCAATGTAGTACATAGCAAGAAGACCAAGGAGAATAATTGAAAGATAAATGATTGTAGTTTCGTCGTAACTGGCAATGATTTCACGGGTAAAAGCAGAAAAATCAGGTTGCATTTTAAAATAAATGATTCCTGCAACGTAATTTTCAACATTAAAGGGAAAAAGAATGTGAAGATATTTGTCACGTTCCAGCAAAGAAAACATTTCGTTTTTTGCGAGCAGTTCTTTTCCTTTTTCGTTGATCAGTTTTAAAGCCCGGGGATGATCAATTTTTGGGGGCGGTAAAATTGTATCAGGGTTCTGGATAAATCCGACCAAAACATCAGCCTGATCAATAATTGTATATGACTCGCCTGACTGAATAAGAATACACATTTCTTTAAAAGCCGGATTTGCCTTATTGGGTTGCATCGTCAGGTTAATTGCAGTAACAATTTCCTTCTGACGTTCGGGTGGAAGGTGCTTTCCGTTTTTAATCAGAAAATTCAGGGTAGACGTTGTTTGGGTCGCAATCTGGTTAACGTAATCTTTTTCAGTTTTCTCAGAATAATTGGTCAGAAACGTTTTAAGTGACGCCTTATGCACAAAAGACAAAATCAATTGAAAGGCAATCAGGATTACAAAAAGAATCGTGATATGCCTGAATTCAAACCTGTATTTTCTTTCAGAACTCAATTTTTGGCGTTTCATAGATATTTACTAGACATTTTGTTCAGTCAAAGTTAATCTGAATCAGTTTAAATACCAATTTGGAGCAATGGTTAATGGATAATGGTGAATGATTAATGGTAAATGGTAAACGGAAGTCAGACTGGTTTTTAACCCCGACGTGTGAAAATTCGATTTTCCCGCGGATAACACGGATTTACACGGAATGAAAATAGGGTTAATGGATAATGGTGAATGATTAATGGTAAATGGTAAGTGTATAATGGTTAATGGTGAATGATTAATGGTTAACTGAATTCAGACTGGTTTATAGCCCAATAGGTAGGAAATGCGTTTCACCCGCGCCCAAGCAAGAGAACTTGCCGGGTTAAATGATTACACAGATTTACCCGGAAGTTTGCAATTAATAGTTGTCCTGATCTGCGTCTTCTGCGCAATATGCGGGACCAGGTATTTCTCTGGACAATAATAAAATATTAATAAAACAGGTTGATAAAAGATGAAATTGTGTTTACATTTACACAAATGCTCACTGTTGGTCCAAAACCAGAAGATCATTTATCCTTACATCCGCAATCATTTCCAACATATTCCTGAGGTTTTTATGAAAAAGTGGGTAATACCATCCTTTTTTCTTTTTCTTTTTTCATTTTCCGCATCTGCCCAATGGGTTTGGGCACCCCTCAATAAAGGTCAGGCTGCTGACGAAACTTACCTTCCATCCACAAGAGATGTTGGATTTTTTGCAAACGGAATTAATTCGTACTGTACCATTTCTGACACAACCGAATCTGTTGACGGCAATGGGGCATTCAATATAAAGTACCATGTTGAAGCCTACGATTTCTGGGGTGGATATGTTGTTCGTGCCCATTTCAATGACTTATCTGTTTTAGGCAGAGACGGACATTATGATCTTTCAAACGGGAAGTATATCAGTTTCTGGATCAAAGTGACCGGCCAACCGGTGAAAGATCAGCCGGGTGATGTTAATTTTGAATTTAAACTGAAGGAAAAACGTCATGCTGATACCGGCGAAGACCGGTGGCTCTATAATGCAGGGCCGATCCTGGATGCACCGGCAGGAAACTGGCAGCAAATAATAGTTCCATTGGATCAATGGCATTTTTCTGCACAGGCAAATGATGAAAACGGAGAATGGGAACCCTGGAATATTTACGGCTGGGAAATTGCAGTTGTGTATATTTCGGCAGGGAATTCCACAGAGCCACCCACTGCAACCGGTTCTTTTCTGATGGATAAAATCCAGATTCTGGGGCAACGGTATGAACCACTTATGTCGTTTGATAATCAGGCAGATACCACCAATGATCTGAACCGGAAAGAGGCAACCTGGCTGCTCAATGACATGTCTTTTGATCCGGATGCCGGGAAACGACATTTGATTCTGACCAATGAAACTTCTGACACGGTTCAGGGAGCCGGTGCTTTAAAAGTTGATTATGCAGTGGTTTGTTCTCAGGACTGGGGTGGATTTGCAGAACTGGAACACGTTTTCAAGGAACCTGTCAATTATTATCCCAGTGTGGATGGTGAATATAAAATGCTGGTCTTCTATCTGAAAACACTTGAAGCCAATCAGTTGAAAAACCGGTTTATGCTCCGTGTTGAGCTTTTTGATGAAGCCGACGGAAAACTGGAATGCTGGAGTTCGGTTGCGGATGCAGAGTTTGATACGGTAACCGGGTGGCAATACATCCAACTTCCTTTTGAATCTGCAAAAAAGCCATGGGTAGAACTTCGGCCGGGTGATCGGGGATGGGCTCAAAAAGGTGAGCAGAATGACGGAATCTTTAACCCTGGCCGAATAAAAAAGCTAAGGCTGTCTCTTAATGTACTTCGAACTGCACCCGAGCCAATGGGTCCTGATGTGATTGCATCAGGAAAATTCATTCTTGACCTGATGACTGGCAGCGGATTTCAGTTGATTGAACGTGGTGATCCGCCTGCCGGCCCTGGAAATATCACTGCGACAGCTCTGGAAATTGGTAAGAATCTGATACTTTGGGAAGATACTCCGGATGAAGTGGGAGAGAAATATACCATATTCTGGTCAGAAAAGCCGATTACTGATTTAACTGATTTTTCGGTCAGGGTCGTTGCCACAGGAATTCCGGAAGAAACACAATTGGTCGAACACCGTTTCGTCTATCCCGTTAACTCAATCCAGCAGAAATTCTGGTATGCCATACTTTGTACTGACCGATTTGGGAATGTAGATTCAACTCAGTTCAGTTCTTCTTTGGGACCGACAGAAAATGATGCAAGACCAGTACCCATTGTTCTTTCTGAAACTTCTTTTGGTTTTCAGGCAGATGGTGATCTTTCAGAATGGAGCAGGTTACAACCGTGGGACATGAAACCTTCTAACGGAACAGGAACAATTATTACCCAACTTGGATCGAATGACGGTGATCAGGATCTCAGTGCAAAAATCTGGATCAATTTTTCGGATGATTCCTTATTCATTGCACTTCACGTTTTTGACAATATTGTATTTACCGATACAACGGCTGCCGCCTACAATCAGGATGCAGTTGAATTCTTTTTTGGTGCTTATGAATACCGTGGGGCAGATCACCGCAACTATTCCCGGGGTGAAAAACCAGATTATCATTTCATGTTTAACTCAAACCGGGTTTTAGATGGACTAAACGGTCAAACTATAACGTTGGCATCTTCACCAGATTATCAATGGAAAAAGGTTTCGGATGGGTATAATCTGGAATGGAAAATTTCCTGGGCTGATCTTGCTCTTACGCATCCGGGTGACAAAAAATTTGAGGTTTCATCTTGCAGCAATCACTGGTGTGATTTCTGGCAGATTCCCATCGATTGGGTTATTAATGATGCAGATGAAACTGGTTCCAGAGAAAGCGGATTAAGATGGGCACAGGTTCCATGGGACAATGCATGGCAAAATGTTGCATCCTGGACCTATACGTTCCTTTATGTACCACTCAGCGACGGGGTTGAAGATACAGAAATGCCAAACCGGTTAACTCTTCACGCAAACTACCCAAATCCATTTAATCCAGAAACAACCATCAGGTACAATCTGCCTGTTTCCGGTTTTGTTTCACTTTCGCTTTATGATATTACCGGCAGGGAAGTCAAAAAACTGGTATCTGGTTTTCAGCCTGAAGGGGAGAAGTCGGTTCAGTTTAATGGATCGGGTTTGGCTTCAGGACTATATTTTCTCAAGCTGAGTCAGGCCGGGAAAATGGAGGTTCAAAAACTGATGCTTCTGAAATAAGGTGCAGATATGAAAAAATTTCTTATCTCTTTTTTTTTGCTGATTGGAGGGTGGCAAACCTCAACGGCCCAATGGGTCTGGGCACCCCTCGACAGTACAACCGATCTGAATAGTTATTTCTGGGATTCACGAATTTGCGAATTTTGTGTTCCGCCCTATTCAGAATTTGAAATTTCAAAATCAACCGAATCGATTGACAAAAAGGGTTCTTTCAAATTTGATTATAAAATTTATTGCAAAGACAGCTGGGGTGGGTACGTTGTGAAAATTCATCAAACAGGTATGAATGAATTGCCTTTTCGTCATTATGATTTATCCAACGGAAAGTTTCTGAGTTTTTGGATTAAGAATTTAGCTCCGTCCACAAAAACGAAAGCCGGTAAAGTGAATTTTGAATTTAAATTAAAAGAACGGCAAACTGAGGAAACCGGAGAAGACCGTTGGCTCTATAAAATGGAATCCTTTCTGGATTCTGCACAGAATTCATGGCAGCAAATCATTATTCCTCTTGAAAAAGAGCAGTTTCCCCCTCAGTCATCTGATGAAAACGGAATCTGGGAACCCTGGAATGTTTATGGGTGGGAGGTTGCCATTGTTTATGAACTTGACTCAACCTACCACTATCCCGATACCGTTCTCGCCAACGGTTCTTTTCTTCTTGATAAAATCCAGATTCTGGGGCAGAGGTTTGAACCTGTGCTGACTTTTGATCATCAGTCAGACACAACCAGCAATCCGGTCACCAAACCAGCCTTCTGGACGGTTACTTTGCCAGAGTTCGATTGCGGCGGTACAGACTGTCCCGGCGGAAAAAGCTTTCTGAATCTTTCTGATGAACCGGCGGATACGGTTGAAGGCTTGGGTGCCCTGCTCATTGATTATTCGATCACCGGAATGAAGAAGCCAGAAGGTTACGGGGCACTTGAACATACTTTTGATGCACCGGTTTCATTGAGTTCAGCACCACAAAGCACTTTTCAGAGTCTGGCTTTTTATTTAAAAACACTTGAACCCAATCTTCTGAAAAACCGGTTCATGCTCAGAATCGTCTTGGCAGATGAAAAGGACGGAATTGCAGAATGGTGGGAATCGGTGGCTGACGCTGAATTCGATTCGGTGACCGGCTGGCAATATATTTTGCTTCCACTTGCGACAACTCAAAAAAACAGTCAGGATCTCAGACCCGGAGATAAAGGGTTTGCCCTTCTGGAGAAAACCAATGACGGCAGTCTGGATTTGTTTCACATTAAGAAAATCCGTCTTGAATTTGTGATTTATGGTGATGAAAACCAACCATGGGGAAGTGAGGTTAAAGCCACAGGCAAATTTATTCTGGATCTCATGACCGGAACTGGATTTGAAGTCTTTGATGTAATTCCGCCTGATATCATTCCCTCTGTAATGGGATTAGCTGTTGATACCGGCCTGAATTATGCAATCTGGGAGGATGTTCCCGGGGAAAGTGGTGAAACTTATTCAGTTTTTTACAGTGAATTCCCGATTACCAGTTTGAATGACAAGTCAGTTAAAGTTTTGGCAACCGGAATTCCGGAAGGTACAGAATCAGTTCAGCACCTTTTCAACTACCCGGTTGAAAAGTCTGTTCTGAAATTCTGGTATGCTGTACTTTGCAGCGACAAATACGGAAATACCGATTCAGCCTATTTTGGAGTTTCGCCCGAACCTGCACAAAACACAGCGAGATTCGTCCCGCTTGTTCAAACCGAATCAAGGTTGGGATTCAAGGCAGACGGTTCACTTTCCGAATGGAATCAGTTTCATCCCTGGGAAATGAAGTCGTCACTGGGAACCGGAACTGTTTTAACTGAACTGGGAAATCATAGTGGTGATCAAGACCTCAGTGCTAAAATCTGGATCAATTTTTCAAAAGATTCCCTTAACATTGCTTTACACGTGGTTGATGATATTGTTTTTACTGATTCAACAACTGCAACCAACGATCAGGATGCAGTTGATTTCTTTTTTGGTGCTTATGAGTATAATGGAGCCGACCATACATCCTTCCGTCGTGGAGAAAAACCTGATTATCACATCAGATTTAATTCGACCCGGGTTATTGACGGACAAAACGGCAATACAATTGATACCCAATCTTCAGTGGAATATGAATGGAAGGTTGATTCTGAAGGTTATACTCTGGAATGGGGCATTTCCTGGGTAGATCTGGCTTCAATTTATCCGGGCGACAACGTTTTTGCCATTGAATCGCACTGTAGTGCAGGTGGATGCAACGTTTGGCCCATTCCAATTGATTGGGTAATCTATGATGCGGATGCAAACGGAAAAAGAGAAAGCGGACTCAGATGGGGACAGAATCATCTGGATAATGCCTGGCGTAATTTAGCTTCCTGGACATACACGTTTTCTTATCTGCCCTGGTCTGAAGGGGTTGAAGGTACAGAAATGCCAAATCAGTTAACTCTTCACCCAAACTTTCCAAACCCTTTTAATCCTGAAACCACAATCCGGTATCATCTGCCCGTTTCCGGTTTCGTTTCTCTTATTCTATATGATGTTACCGGAAGGGAAGTCAAAAAACTGGTAAGCGGTTTTCAGCCGGCAGGGGAGAAGTCTGTTCAACTCAATGGATCTGGACTTTCTTCCGGACTATATTTTCTGAGGCTGAGTCAGTCCGGGAAAAGTGAATTCAGGAAAATAGTACTGCTGAAATAATGGTCAAGGATTAATGGTTAATGGTAAATTGTTAATGTTTACAACTCGGCGTTTGACGGTGTCAATGAAAGCTGAATTTAAAAGGCAGAAACAAAATTTTACCATCCAAACAGAAAACAACCCGAAATAATTAAAGCTAAATAAGTGTTTTTCGTTTCTTTTCTTTTGAAAGTGCCCAAATTGTTTGAATTTGGGCACTTTTTTGTTTCTGGCTATCTATATCCGCAATATTTCTATCGTCAAAACTACCTCTAATTTGTCACAACATATCAAAATGATATGCAACACGGCTTATCAAACTGATATGCATATCAAAATGATAATAATAATGGAAGCCGTTCCATTTTGATTTCCATCACATACAGGTCAAAAAACCGCTTCCACTATTTTGGCATGATTCGTGTAAAAGGAGTCGTATCGCAATCAAACCAAAAGTAGGAAACTGTGTTTGACAATTTCGGCTTTTTAGACTCATCGGTAATTCTTCTGTACTTCGTGGTAACACTGGGTATAGGACTTTATTTCGCCCGCAGGAAGGATACTACTACTGTAGATTATTTTCTTGCAGGACGGAATGTTGGTTGGATTGCCATCGGGTTTTCTTTGTTTGCTACAAATATTTCCAGTGAACACTTCCTCGGCCTGGCCGGATCTGGAGCCAACAGGGGTTTAGCAGTCGGGAGTTTCGAATGGATGGCCATTTTCATTCTTATTGTAATGGGATGGTTCGTCGCCCCTGTGTTCCTCCGGCTGGGAGTGTTTACCGTTCCTGAATACCTTGAAATCCGTTATGACCGCCGCAGCCGCGTCTACCTAACCTCAATATCCTTATTTGCCTACATCGTCACCAAAATCTCCGTGATGCTGTTTGCGGCCGGTTTCCTTTTAAATCACATGCTTGGCTGGGATGTGTACACCACTGCAATTATTCTTGTCTTCCTGGCAGGAATTTATACGGTAGTAGGTGGTTTAGCCGCCGTAATTTACACCCAAATCTTCCAGACTATTATTCTGGTAGCCGGTGCACTTACCGTTACCTTTATAGGGTTGCATGAAGTCGGTGGGTGGTCGGGTCTGCAGGAAAAACTTCCGGCAGATTACTTTACAATATTCAAACCGATGTCGGATCCTGATTTTCCCTGGACCGGTATCATCTTTGGAGCCCCGATTGTGGGCTTTTGGTATTGGTGTACTGACCAGTACATCGTTCAGAGGGTTTTAGCAGCAAAATCCATTGACGATGCACGGAAGGGAACCATATTGGCAGCGTTCTTAAAACTCCTCCCTGTTTTGATGTTGGTTGTTCCGGGATTGATTGCAGTTGCACTCTTCCCGGACATTTCTGGCGATGAAGCCTATCCGGCTTTGCTTGAAAGTGATTTACTACCGGCAGGAGTTAGGGGACTTGTTGTTGCCGCAATTATTGCAGCTCTGATGTCGTCACTTGCAAGTGTGTTCAACAGTGCAGCAACTTTATTTACTGTAGATTTTTATCAGCCCCGCCATCCTGAAACGTCAGAAAGAAAATTAATTCTTGTTGGCCGGCTGGCAACATTATTTATAACCATTACAGCAATTTTATGGGTACCTTTAACAAAACTGATTTCAACTAACATTTACATTTACATGCAGAGTGTTCAGTCTTATATTAGTCCGCCCATTGTTGCTGTTTTTCTTTTCGGGATTTTCTGGAAACGAATGAATGCATCAGGTGCATTCTGGAGTTTGATTACGGGTGGTGTTTTAGGACTCACCCGTCTTATCGTTGAATTTATGGTCAATTCGGGTGTTATTACCCAGACAAGTCTGGTTAGTTTTGCCCGGATCAATTTTCTTCACTTTGCAATTCTTTTATTTATAGTATGTACGGGTGTCCTGGTCGTTGTCAGCCTTTTGTCTGTCAGCAAAACCACACAGCAGGCATCCGGGCTGATGATCGCCGGAGTTAACGCTCCGGAATCTTCGTTTGCGCCAGTTTCTGCGCTAAAAGCCAGAATCTGGACAAAGCAAAATGTGTTTACATCAGTTTTCATCTGTGTGCTAGTCATCGGCCTGATGGGATTACTTGCCTGATTTTTCAGGTCTGTAATGATCACCTTAAATCGCAATCAACACAAACAACTCATGGAGAAAAAACATGAAACGACTGCTTACGACACTATTCGCTTTTACTGCGCTGGTTAGTGTAGCTTCCGCACAATGGGTGTGGGCACCACTGAATACCGGACAGGGAAGTGATGAAACTTACGTTCCTTCTGCCCGTGATGCCGGCTTCTATGCCAATGGAATCAATCCGAAATGTGACATTTCTGATACTACAGCCTCTGTAGACGGAAACGGATCATTCAATGTAAAATACACCGTTGAAGCTTATGATGGCTGGGGTGGTTATGTAGTTCGGGTTCACTCAACTGATCTTTCTACTCTTGGAAATGCAGGTCACTATGATCTGTCAAACGGTAAATATTTCAGTATGTGGGTTAAAGTTACCGGTCAGCCAGTAAAAACCCAGGCTGGTGATGTGAATTTTGAATTCAAAATCAAAGAAAAAAAATCATCAGATACTGGTGAAGACCGTTGGCTTCACAGCTTCGGAACTTTGCTTGATGCTCCTGCAGGTGACTGGCAACAACTTATTGTTCCTTTGACCAAAGAAAGCTGGCCAGCTCAGGCAACTGATGAAAATGGTGAATTTGAAATGCAGAATGTTTATGGATGGGAACTTGCAGTTGTATTCATTACTGCTGGTGGTTCTACCAATAGCCCAACTGCAACCGGTTCATTCTTAATGGATAAAATTCAGATTTTAGGTCAGAATTTTGAGCCTTTAATGTCCTTCGACGGTCAATCAGATACAACCAGCAACCGCACCAGAAAAGATGCTACCTGGTTACTGAATGATATGTCATGGGATGGCGCTGCCGGTGCCAGAAAAATGATTCTCTCTGATGAATCAATTGATACCGTTCAGGGTACTGGTGCAATGGTAGCTGAATATGCTATCGTTGGTTCACAGGACTGGGGTGGTTATGCTGAACTCGAGCATGTTTTTGAAGAACCTGTCAGCCTGAGTGCTGGTGCTGGTGCAACCAATGACAAATTAGCTTTTTACATTAAGAACCTGGTACCAAACACACTTACAGGTCGTTTTCTGCTAAGAATTGAATTGTGGGATGACAAAGACGGTGCTCTCGAACTTTGGGATGCTGTAGCTCCAGTTAATTTTGACGTGGCTTCAGACTGGCAATATGTCCAAATGCCTTTTGAAACAGCAAAAAAACCCTGGTATGATCTCAGAGTTGGTGATACAGGCTGGGCTCAGCGTGATGCAGCCAATGATGGTATTCTTGATATCACCCGTATCAAAAAACTTCGTTTAGGTTTTATCGTGCTTCGTACCGCACCAGAGCCTTTCGGATCTGATGTTGTTGCTTCAGGTAAATTCATTATCGACCTCATGACCGGTTCCGGTTATAAGATCAATGATATTACTGCACCAAACGCACCTGAAGGTGTTTTAGGTCTTGCAACAGAAACCGGTAAAAACTTCGTGATCTGGGAAGATGTTCCTACCGAAGTTGGTGAAAAATACTCAGTATTTTACAGCACCAATCCGATTACCAATGTAACAGCTCCTGGTGTCTTTGGTCTTGCTTCCGGCGTTGCTGAAGGAACCCAATCAGTTGAACACGTTTTCCATAATGCGCTGAAAAATGCAAGCTACAAGTTCTATTATGCAGTTATCTGTACAGACAAAGCAGGAAATGTTGATTCAACAAAAATTGGAACTTCACTTGCTCCTTCTGAAAACGATTCCAAGGGAATTGCAGTTGTTTCAAACATCGCTCCTGCCGGCTTTATTGCTGACGGAACTTTTGCCGATTGGGCAGGAATTCAGGGCTTTGAAATGAAATCTTCAAACGGTACAGCTACCATTATTACCCAGCTTGGTGCTAATGGCGGTGATGAAGATGCTTCCGCTGTCGGATATGCTGCAATTGCTGGTGGATACCTGTATTTTGGTATGGATGTAACCGATGATATTTACGTTCAGGATTCAGCTCTTGCTTCCTACAATCAGGATGCTGCTGACTTGTTTATCGGTTTGTATGAATATAAAGGAAAAGATCACACCGGTTACCGTCGTGGTGCTACTCCTGATTATCACTTCCGTTTCAATTCACACCGTGTTTCTGATGATCTTGGTGGTGCAACGGTTACCCGTACAACCAGCCCTGATTACAAGTTTATCACCACCTCTAAAGGTTATGCATTTGAATGGAAAATTTCCCTTGAAGCAATAGCTGCCCTTCATGCTGGTGATGCAGTATTTGCCCCGACCGATGGAATGCAAATTGCACTTGACCTTATCCTCAATGATGGTGATGCTACCGGTGCACGTGAAAGCGGACTCCGCTGGTCACCAGTTCCACTTGATAATGGCTGGAATAATGTACAATCCTGGTCATATACCTGGATTGGAAATCCTTCCTCCAATTTCATGTATGTTGATGTAAATGACAACAGAGTAAAACCAGTTGAATTTGCTCTTCAACAAAACTATCCGAATCCGTTTAACCCATCAACAACCGTTAGATTTGCAATGAAAAATTCCGGAAATGTTACACTTAAAGTGTACAACCTTCTCGGTTCAGAAGTTGCAACCCTGTTTAATGGTTACAAGGGTCAAGGCGAATATTCTGTCGAATTTAACGGCGCCGGTCTTGCCAGCGGTGTTTATTTCGTAAGAATGGAAGCAAGCGAATTCACTTCTGTTAAGAAGATGATGCTTGTAAAATAAGCAAGTATTCGTTCACTTAAAGGTTGCCGGAGTACTTCCGGCAGCCTTTGTTTTCCTGCCTATCAACTAAAATATGACAGTCAACATGAAGAAATTACTACTACTTCTTGCGGGAGCCGGGCTCCTTGTTCAGGTTGCCTTTGCTCAAAGCACAGGGAAAATTACCGGAACAGTTACAGATAATAAAACAACTGAACCCATAATCGGGGCAAACGTTGTTATTCAGGGAACCCATTACGGTGCAGCCGCCGATCTTGACGGAAAGTATTCAATTTATAACGTACCTCCGGGTGAATACAATCTCATTGTCAGTTCGGTAGGGTACACCCGGGTAACAATTTCAAAAGTGGTTGTAAAAATCAACCTGACTACCCGGCAAGATATTAAAATGGCTTCTGAAGATGTTCTCTCAGAAGAAATTCTTGTTGAGGCAGATGCTCCGCTTGTCCAAAAAGATTTAACTTCCTCTTCAGTAACGGTAACCTCGTCTGATATTAAGGCAATGCCCGTTGAAAACGTTTCACAGGTTATCAATCTACAAGCCGGAGTTGTTGATGGTCACTTTCGTGGAGGTCGTTCAAATGAGGTTTCTTACCTCGTTGATGGTGTTCCGGTAAATGACTCTTACAATAACAGCCTTGCTGTTGGCGTTGAAAATGCTTCGGTTCGTCAGCTTGAAGTAATCAGCGGTACGTTCAATGCTGAATATGGCAATGCCATGTCGGGTGTGGTGAACATTATTTCTCAGGAAGGTTCTACCACTAAATATGATTTCGGTGTTCAATCCTATATCGGAAATCATTATTCATCAGATAAAAAAATATTCCGGAATCTTCAGGACCCGTTAAAAATTGATTCCAGGGATATTCAGTTTAATCTCAGCGGTCCTTTTCCCTTTGCAAGCGGCATTCCAATTTTAAATGCAGTTACCTTTTTTACAACCGCACGTTATTTGGACGAAGACGGTTACTTATACGGCCAGAGAATTTATAATATTACAGACAGAGCTCCGGCAGTGTTTGGAAGTGATACAATCTTTTTCAACACCGGTGACAGAGCCTGGGTTGCTATGTCTCCTTACCAGAAGTTTTCCTTTAATGGCAGAACGACCTGGACGAGTCCGCTTTTTAAAGTGTCTTACAGTATTTTTTATGATGATAACTTCAGTCAGGGCTACAGCCATGACTGGTCACAGGCTCCTGATGGCCGGATGAAAAATTACAGAACCAACATTGTTCAGACAGCGCAGTTTACCCACATTCCGACATCCAACACCTTCCATGTTCTTTCATTTGGCTATAATAAGCATCAATATGAAGGATATACTTACAAAGACCCTTACGATCCCCGTTATATTGACCCGGCGCTTGGTGCAGCATTAAGCAATTACACTTTTCGTTCAGGCGGAAATGAAGGTGGCCGGTACGACCGCTACACCAATTCATTCCTTGTAAAATGGCAACTGACTTCCCAATTGAACGACAAACACAAACTCGGGGTTGGAGCTGAGGCGCGTTGGCATGAGCTGTTTAATCATGACTGGAATCTCAGAAACAGCAATACAACCCAAAAAGATTCACTGACCGGTGAACTTATTTTTGTGCCCGGTTATTTTGAACCCCACACGGCCGGGAACCAATCTTATCTGAAAAAACCGTTTGAATTTTCAGGCTATATTCAGGATAAGATGGAATACGACATGATGATCATCAACGCCGGTGTTCGTGTTGATTATTTTGATCCGAATACAACCCTGCCAAAAGATTTAAAAAATCCTTTGCAAAACACACTTTTTACCGGAACGACCGGATTCAAAAAAACAACTCAGAAAATCCAGGCTTCACCACGCCTTGGTGTTTCTTTCCCGATTTCGGATAAAGGTGCCATTCACTTTTCATACGGACACTTTTTCCAGATACCGCCACTTGAAAATCTTTATGTGAACGATGAATATCTGGTTTCTGGCGGTCAGGCCCTAAGTTCTGTTACCGGAAACGGAGATCTGAAACCTCAGAAAACAGTTTCGTATGAATTCGGACTGCAACAGGTTCTTTTTGATAACCTTTCAATTGACGGAACCCTGTATTACCGTGACATCAGAAACCTTCTGGGTATGGAAATTATCAATACCTACGAGGGTTATAAATACGCCCGGTTTATCAACAGAGATTATGGTAACGTGAGAGGAGTTGTACTTTCACTTTCTCAGGTTGTTAATTCTTATCTGAATGTGAAATTGGATTATACCTACCAGATTGCTGAAGGAAATTCATCTGATCCTTATCAAGTTTACAACTACGCACAATCAGATCCGCCTCAAGAAGCAGAAAAGAAAGTGGTTCCTCTTGACTGGGATCAGCGTTCAACGCTTAACATTTTTGTAAGACTCGGAAACGCTGAGTACGGAACACTTTCGGCCATTTTTAGTTATGGCTCAGGATATCCGTACACAGAGGATGTGAGAAACTCACAGGGTCTCAGATTCTCAAATGGCGGCACAAAACCTGACACTTACAGTTTTGATGTTCGTGCTGAAAAAGGCTTCGACATTGGTGGCGTAAGGGTAAATACCTTCCTGCTGATTTATAATGTATTGAACATCAAAAATGAGTATGGAGTATTTGGTTCAACAGGTCGTGCTGATCGCGATATTTATACCAAATTTGCAACCCCGATTATCGGTTTGAATACACTTGAAGATTACATCAATGATCCAACCCGGTATTCAGGACCACGGAATCTGAAACTTGGACTTAGTTTTTCACTGTAATGCTGGAGTTTGGCATGTTTCGTAAACTTTTATTTCTGACTATATTTTTACTTTCCTCTGGGCTAAGTCTTGCACAAGTCTGGCCTGAGGTTCAACGATTCCGGAATGACGAAAAGGGTTCCCAAATCTACCGCAGGGAAGGGACCATGGACGGAAACCTGGTAAGAACGTTGTTTTATAATAACAGTGAAGTGGCTCAATGGCCATATTCCCCTTCTGGTGAGTGGCCAAAAGGAACCGGTATCAATTATGTAGACGGAATCTGTATGATTGTGTCTATTGCTGTTGATTCGGTTCAGAGTCCTACCAACCGGAAAAGGTACAACCGGATTACCCCGATTGAAACCTATTACCGGGAAGAAATGGATATACCAGTTGGTGTTCCGGCAAACTTAGCTACCGAACCCTGGGGATGGGCTCCTGTTCCCAATTACAGTAATCCGGGGGCTTCAGTTCCGGCTATGAGTGCACGAGAAAAAAGCTGGCCAGCAAAATGGCCTGCCGCACTGGGTTTGCCCTCATCTTATGACGGTCAATGGAATGGCTATTTCGGACGGAATATTTTTAATGCCGATCTGGAAACCTTTTTTGTCATGGATGACTCAAAAGATGCTGAATGGACAAAACTTCCTATTTCATTCTATCCTATTCTTTCTGATACCCCTGCCGTTTTTACTGATTCGAAACAGTGGTTCAACCCTGATATCAGAAAAGGACTTGGATTAAGAGTTGAGTCTAGAGCTTTTCAATGGTCACATGTGCTTGCTGAAGATATTATTTTCTGGCATTATGACATATCAAACCTTTCAGATCGGGATTATGATTCCACATTTTTCGGGTTTTACACAGATACAGGTCTTGGTGGTGAACCAGATAATGGAGATGACTGGGCCAGTTTTGATGCAAAGCTTGACTTAACATGGGGTTTTGATAAGGATGGTAAAGTTCCGGGTCGCCCAAAAGTAACACTTGGTGTTTACGGCTATGCCTATCTTGAAAGTCCGGGTCAGTCTCAAGATGGTGTTGATAATGACGAAGACGGCATGATTGATGAACGCCGTGATGACGGTTTCGATAACGATCGTGACTGGAAGCGGTTTGTAGACGACAACTTAAATGGAATTTGGGATTGGGATTCTACCAACCAAACCGGAGAAATTCTTCTCGATGATGTTGGTGCTGATGGTGCAGGTCCGTTTGATGAACCCTGGGATTCAGTGACTCAGGCCTTTAAACTTCACATTCCCGATTTAGGCGAAGGTGATGGTCTCCCTACCGATGGTGAACCCAACTTTGACCGTTTGGATAAAGATGAATCCGACCAGATCGGATTAACTTCCGTTGCGATTGAAAAACTGGATGGAAAAAGCACAAAGGATATGTGGCCAAAGAATGATGATGTTCTTTACAACCTGATGGCACGGGCAAAATTTGACACATCTGTTCAGAACTCAAATATTCAGATCATTTTTTCATCCGGTCCATTTTTATTGAGAAGTGGTATAAATCCGAACGGTTTTGGTCGTGAACGGTTCTCAATGGCTTTACTTTTTGGTGATGATAAAACAGATCTTGTTTTTAATAAGAAAACAGTTCAGTTTATTTATAATGCAGGTTATAATTTTACCAAGCCTCCTTTGAAACCAAAGGTCACTGCAAAAGCCGGTGATAAAAAAGTCTATCTCTATTGGGATTCCCGTGCAGAACAATCTACAGATCCTGTTTTAGGATTTGAAAATAACGATCCGAAACAGGGTCCTAAAAAAGATTTTGAAGGATATGCCATTTACAGAAGTACTGAGCCAGAATTTAACGATGTGAAACTCATCACTGATTCTCAAGGACAAGCCAAATATTATAAGCCGATTGCCCAATGGGATAAAATTGACGGCATTTTTGGTCCTGACCCAGTTGGAATCAATGGTGCTGCTTATTGGCGAGGTGATGAAACAGGTTTAAGTCATGCTTATGTTGATTCAGACGTACTGAATGGTGTTACTTATTATTATGCTGTTGTCAGTTATGACCAGGGTTTTATAAACGATAGCAGTGAAGTCAGGATTCAGCCTACCGAGTGTACCAAACTTATCCAGACCAATCAGGTCGGGCAGGTCTATTTTGTTGATTACAATTGTGCAGTCGTAACACCTAATGCACCACCGGCTGGTTACACACCTCCTTCATTTGCGTATAAAGCTGTGCCAGATCAGGGAACAGGATCAATTGGTGTCGAAGTAGTCAACTCTGATGCTGTCCTGGATAATGCAACATATAGTGTTGTTTTTGATACAACGGGTACTTTTCCTGATTATGTCACGTCAGGTGCCAGAGTTATCAGAAACGGAACTGATACGCTTGGTGTGAAAATCACTGGTGATCAGATTGGTGACGGATCGACACAAATTGCAACCAGTGCCTTTGATGGTCTTGTGATGCAAATTGTAAACGACCCCTCAACTGCAATTCTTGGTAACCAAAGTAAGTGGACGGCCGGTGATGTTAACCAACTTCCCAATATCCGGTTGAGAGAACCTATTGGTCCAGCAAGAGGACAAACCGGTTATAATGCAATTTATTGGTACACCGATCCTGATAATCCGGCTGCAGTAGGTACAAAACCACGGTACAAACACTTTGGCGCAGATTACGAAATCGTTTATTATGATTCTCTTGTCACCAGCTCACTCAGAAATGACAGGGATAACAAATTCAAAAAAATGAAGGTTAATTTTAAAATCTTCAACCTGACCCAGGACAGAAAAGAAGTTCCTTTCATTCTCTGGATGGCAGATACGACCAAAACGACACTAACACCGGGCGCAGACAGAATTATTCCTGTTCATTACTACCCGGATGGTGCAAAAAACCAACTTATTGAAAGATGGCCGGTTGTAATTGAATACGGTTTACCTTCAGATGTAGGAAAACCTGATCCCGCACCTGGTAGTACCTTCAGGGTTCGGATTTCAAAGAAATTCGTAAGGGGTGATGAGTTTGTATTTACCTCAACAGCCCAGTCACTTTCCAAAAAAGATGCCAAATCAAATCTGAGTAAAATCAGAGTTGTACCGAATCCGTACATTGGTGGTGCAAAATGGGAACCTCGTCTGATTCAGCAATCTGGCCGTGGAAACCGGAAAATTGATTTTATCAATTTACCAAACAACTGCACACTCAGAATTTACACCATTGCTGGTTCACTGGTTAAAACCCTTTCAAAGACCGGCGAAATTGATCCGGATTCTGGCACCGAAGTCAATATGAAGGGTGCTGTTTCATGGGATCTGGTTTCAGAAGATGGAATGGATGTAGCCTATGGCGTTTATATTTACCACGTCGATGCTCCAGGTATTGGGGAACACATTGGCAAATTTGCACTGATAAAATAAGGGCTTAAATAAAATGTATAAAAAAGTTGCTCTATTTTTAGTTTCCCTTGTTATTCTTGGGAATGGGGTTCAAGCCCAAAAATTCAGACCTGATGTATCAAAACGCGGAACCACAGCTGCTTCCTTCCTGGGAATTGGAATGGGAGCAAGGTCAATGGCTATGGGGTCTTCCTTTGTTGCTATTGCTGATGATCCAACATCGGTTTACTGGAATCCTGCCGGTTTGGTTAAAGTACCAGGGACCCAACTGGTATTTGATCACACACTCTGGATTGCAGACATCAGTTACAGTTTTTTCATTTTTACCCAAAGTTTGGGTGATTATGGAACCATAGCCCTTTCTTTTACCAATTCAAATATTGGTGAGATGGAAGTGAATACAGTTGATGAACCTGACGGAACCGGTCAGGTCTTTACTGCAAAGGATATGGCATTTTCTTTTGGTTATGGACTATCCCTGACTGATAAGTTTTCGATTGGGTTTAACCCGAAAATTATTTACCAGTCAATCTGGGATACCCGTGCAATTGCCATTGCTTTAGATATGGGCGTTCTGTATGACACGCCATTCGATGGCTGGACGTTGGGTGCTTCCATTTCGAATTATGGAACCAAAATGAAACTGGATGGTAACTCGACTCTTGTTTTATATGATCCTGACAGTGATAATTCGGGAAATAATGACAAAATTCCGGCAAGTATGTCTACTGATTATTGGGATTTACCACTCAATTTTAAAGTTGGTGTCTCTTATCTGGCTCTCAAGGATGACATAAATAAGTTGATTCTTTCTGCTGAAGCTTCTCACCCATCAGATAATTACGAAAGCGTAAATGTGGGTGGTGAGTATGTTTATGGTGATTTTCTTGCTTTAAGAGGTGGGTACAAATCATTGTTTCTTTCAGACTCTGAAGAAGGATTCACACTTGGTGGCGGTATAAAGCAACCCATCGGCGGAATTGATATCCGGTTTGATTATGCTTTTATGGATTTTGGCCGCTTGAAAAATACACACAAAATCACACTCGGACTTGGTCTTTAACCAATTGGGAACCTATGAAGAAGATTGCTCTTGTTTTAATTTTGTGGTCCTTTGTTTTTTCCGGGATGGCCGGCGCAAAAAATTTCAAGGGTGCTGAGTACCGAACCAACGACGCTTTTCTCTATGGTCGTTTTGAAGTCAGAATGAAATCAACTCCGGTCGAAGGAGTTCTGTCAACGTTTTTTACCTACTTTGACGGAACTCCTGAAGACCCGTGGGCTACAAACAAATGGAATGAAATTGATCTTGAAGTCATCGGCCGTTACCGCAACGATGTTCAGTTCAATACCATTACTCCCGGGCAAACCAATCACGTAAGTCATATCTGGACCGATTTTGATCCGGCCGATGACTACCACACCTATGCTTTTGAATGGACTCCTGATTACGTTTCATGGTACATTGATGGTGTCATGGTCAGAAAACAAACGGGAAGTCATATTCAAACCATTACCCGTGCTCAAAAACTCATGATGAATACCTGGAATCCTGCCTATACCAATTGGGTTGGAACAATGCCGGTTTCATCACTTCCTGCATTTACCTACTATGACTGGGTCAGTTATGCAACTTATACTCCCGGTTCAGGGACTTTCGGCGAAGGAAATAATTTTACTCCTTCCTGGAAGGATGAGTTTGACACCTTTGATGAATCAAGATGGAGCAAAGCTACACATTCATTTGAAGGAAATAACTGCGATTTTATCCCCGAAAATGCAGTCATAAAAAATGGTAAACTGATTCTTTGTCTTACCAATCCTACCAATATTGGATATATAGATATCACCGCTCCAACTTTCCTGTATGGAC
>Ga0209460_1000820_pt1 | contig 23216 bp, 24 predicted proteins | sample EBPBio132013_DNA_FD_185868 | JGI IMG/M metagenome (GOLD analysis project Ga0209460, IMG submission 185868) | Wastewater treatment Type I Accumulibacter community from EBPR Bioreactor in Madison, WI, USA - Reactor 2_5/13/2013_ DNA (SPAdes)... | ecosystem: Engineered > Bioreactor > EBPR >... | reverse complement strand
GGGGGCGGCGCTCGCCCTGACACAGTACATCTATATCGCGGCGCGGGTGCTGCCGCTGGCGGTCATCGTGTGGTTCCTGCATGACGCGCTGCTGAACCGCGAGGGCTTCAAAACGCGCTGGCGGGGGTGGGTGCTGATGGCGGTCGTCGCGCTCGTACTGGTTAGCCCGAACCTGTACACCTATTTGACGATGCCGCGCGCGTTCTTCGGGCGAGCGGAGGCGGCGACCCCCTTTAGCGGCGCGTTCATCTGGACGTTCGACACCAGCCAGTACGGCGGGCCGCTGGGCTTGGCGTGGGTCAAGCTGGTGCGGAACTTCCGCGCGGTTGGGATTGCGTGGCAGTCCGCGCCGTATACCTCCGGCCTTGAGCAGCCCATTCTCTCGCCGGTGTTTTTCGTCGGCTTCCTGCTGGCGCTGTGGCTGCTGGTGCGCCAGCCGCGCCGGATTGCGGGGGCGTGGTTGTGGCTGCCGCTGCCGTTGGTGCTGCTGCCGGATATTCTGACGAGCGCGACGACGCAGCCCCACGCCATGCGCCAGATTGATATGCTGACGTTCGTGTTCCTGCTGGCGGGTATCGGGCTGGCGTATGGGTGGGAGTGGTTAGCGACCCTCACCCCTAGCCCCTCTCCCTCAGGGCGAGGGGGAGCAAAGTCGAGAGGCTATATAGCGGCGTTTTTGGTGGGGATGGCAGCGGTCGCGATTGGGGTATCTGCGGCGTGGGAGGCGTGGCGCTACTTGGTGGTGTACCCGCCGGAGCAGTACGCCAACCCTGAAACGAGCTGGCGCAATGACCAAGCCTCGCTCGACATCAGCCGCCGCATCACCGCGCAGCCTGATAAGGCGTATTTGATTCCGTATACCGAGTGGGAACGCTCGACTATGAGCTGGATGACAGCGGGAGCATATCGCCAGCGTGGAAGCGCGATCACGGTGGATGGCACGTTGCAGGTTGATAACCCGCCGGAACGCATCACCATTTTGCAGGCGGCTGACCCGCGCCGTGTGCGCTGGGATGGCACGACCGCGCAGGTGGATGACCGGCTGTGGGTGCTGCTCGACAAGGGTCGAACACTGCTGCTGCCACCGCTGTCCAGCGAGCAGGTGAGCGCGTTAGGTGAGGCGCAGGCCGCCGCGATAGGGGAAACGCTGGTTGACCTGAGCGGGCAGCAAATCGCGACGTTTTATGATGTGCCGACACCGGATGGTTTATTCACGGCGCGGCCTGTGGTCGATAACGCGGCGGATGCCAGCTTTGGCGGGGAGCTGCAGCTAAACGGCTACAGCGTGGCGAACGCTGACCTCGTGGCAGGGCAGCCGTTCTTTGTGACGCTGTATTGGACGACGATACAACCGCCAAGTGAGGATTACGAGATATTCGTGCAGTTGTGGAATGACGCGGGCGAAGCCGTTGCCCAATGGCAGAATGTGCCGTTCGGGGCGATGTACCGTACGCGCATCTGGCAGGGTAGCGAGATGCTGGCGACGCATCACTGGCTAGAGCTACCGGAGGATGCTCCTATCGGGCGTTACCGGTTAGTGGCAGGTGTGTACCGCACGTTGAAGGGTGAACGGCTGAAGGTGGGCGATGGCAGCAGTGCCGACCCCGCGAACAATGTCGCTATCTTGGGAAACCTGCGCTTGCCGCTGGCGGGGTTGGTCGAACCAGTTGAGCCGCCACCACAGGCAATCACATTGGGTGACACGCTGGAAGTCGCGGGGTTGGAGATAGAACCCTCACCCCTGACCCCTCTCCCTCAGGGCGAGGGGAAACAAATGAATCTAACTGCGGGTGACACGATCACCTTGAAACTACTATGGGGCGCATTGAAACCGCCGCCTGTGGATTACACGCTGTTCCTGCATCTCACTCCGGTGGGTGGCACGCAGCCGAGCGCACAGGTTGACCGCTTAATACGACCGGATTACCCGACGGGCGTGTGGCGCACAGGCGACCGGATTAACGACGCGGTGGATTTCGTGCTGCCAGCGGATTTGGCGGCGGGTCAGTATGAGTTGTGGTTGGGTGTCTATTATTGGCAAACGGGCGAACGGTTAGCCATCCAAACGCGCGGCGACGGCGACGTGACGGCTGACCAGCGGCTGCGGCTGGCAGTGGTGACGGTGGAGTGAGATTATATGAACGAATGGAAACCATCTTCAGACAATAAATGGATGAGCACGGGATATGTTCGAGCCGTTAATAGATGGCTAAATCTGAACTACATTGATTTGCTGAATGAAAATGAACGCATGTTAGCAATTGGTTCATTTGGTGAGTCACTTGATGATTACGGCAACCTGCTAGAGCGTTGGATTCGCAAGCGCTTAAGGATGTGGAGTGGCGGCGACGTTAGTGAATTTGTTCGCACTCATCCTAATTTGATAACAGGTGCATGGAGAACTGATTATTATCTACAAGATATTTTCCGTGTTATCTGTAATGATCTCGAAGTTCAAACTTACCTTAGACCATTAGGCGAACACTCCCCGACAGAACAAGTTGCTCGAATTATAGAGTTTCTGAGGCATCATCCTGCATTGAAAAAATCCCATTTTACGATCAAAGAGGCATTTGGCCCGACAGCAACTATCATTTACCACAAAGGGTTAGCTGAAGTTTTGCTTTGTAAAGATGGGGAAAACTCACCTTAAATGCAAAACTGCTTCAACATTTAAGTATATGGTGTGCTGATAGCGGTATAAAAGGTAATTTATAAGTTTCGCTGAGTGTTTTACAATCATGCGCTACTTCATCGGTCAATTAGCAATCTGAATAGGTCTCTTATTCGGCTTCCATCCCATTGGGGCTGATTCAATTAGCAAAAGGGTGTGCAAGGGAATGGCATTTTACTACGATCAACCGTCTCGTACGTTCAGCGAATACCTGCTGGTTCCCGGTTATTCGTCGGCGGAATGTGTGCCAGCCAATGTGTCGTTGACAACGCCATTGGTGCGGTTCAAAAAGGGTGAGACACCGGCGCTGTCGTTGAATGTGCCGCTGGTCTCCGCCATTATGCAGTCGGTTTCGGACGACAAAATGGCGATTGCGCTGGCGCGTGAGGGGGGTGTGTCGTTCATCTACTGTTCGCAGACGATTGAGAAGCAGGCCGAAATGGTGAGGCGGGTGAAAAGCTATAAGGCAGGTTTCGTCATCACCGACTCGGCGGTTCATGCCGACCACACCTTAGCGGACATCCTGCGGCTGAAAGAAAAGACCGGACATTCGACCGTCGCCGTGACCGAGGATGGGACATCGACCGGCAAACTGATCGGCATCATCACCAGCCGCGACTACCGCGTCAGCCGCATGGACAAAAGCACGAAAGTGTCCAGCTTCATGACCCCGCTGGAAAAGATTATCTACGCCAAAGATGGCATCAGCCTGAGCGAAGCCAATGACATGATCTGGGAACACAAGATCAATGCGCTGCCGATCATTGACGCGAACCAGCGCCTCGTGTCGTTCGTGTTCCGCAAGGACTATGACGCGCACAAGGAAAACGTCAACGAACTGCTGGATGACTCGAAGCGCTACATCGTCGGCGCGGGTATCAACACGCGGGATTATGAACAGCGTATTCCGGCGCTGGTCGAGGCGGGTGTGGACGTGCTGTGTATCGACTCGTCGGAAGGCTTCTCGGAGTGGCAGAAGCGGACGCTAGCGTTCGTGCGCGAGAAGTACGGCGATAAGGTGAAAATTGGGGCGGGCAACATCGTCGACCGTGAAGGCTTCCGCTTCCTCGCGGATGCTGGCGCGGACTTTATCAAGGTCGGTATCGGTGGTGGGGCGATCTGCATCACCCGCGAGGCGAAGGGTATCGGGCGTGGGCAGGCGACAGCGGTGATCGAAGTGGCGAAGGCGCGTGATGAGTACTTTGAGGAAACCGGTATTTACGTGCCGATTTGCTCGGATGGCGGCATCGTTCACGATTATCACCTGACAATGGCGCTGGCGATGGGCAGCGACTTCTGCATGTTGGGGCGCTACTTCGCCCGCTTTGACGAAAGCCCTTCGAACAAGGTGGTCGTCAACGGCAACTACATGAAGGAATATTGGGGTGAAGGCAGCGCCCGTGCGCGGAACTGGCAGCGCTACGATTCGGGTGGCGAGTCGAAGCTGTCGTTTGAGGAAGGTGTGGACTCGTACGTGCCGTATGCAGGAACCCTGCGCGATAACCTCGCCATCAGCTTGAGCAAGGTCAAGTCGGCGATGTGCAACTGCGGCAGCCTGACCATTCCGCATCTTCAGCAGAACGCGCGGCTGACATTAGTATCGTCGGTCAGCATTGTGGAAGGCGGCGCACATGACGTGCTGGTGCGCGACCAACAGGTGAGCGCGAGTTCGTAAGCATTACCCCCACCCTAACCCTCCCCCGTAGCAATTCAGGGGAGGGATAAAACCCCATTACCTACGTCAATTTGATATTACACCCCGAAGGCTTTGACGCGCGGCCACAGGGCGGTTGCGAAGGTGATCGCCGCCAGCACTTCCAGCAGCCGCCCGATAGGGTGCAGCGCCGCCGCGTGAGGTATCCACGGGGCGAGGATGACCAGTAATATTCCCACGTTTAATAAGCCGTAGCCGAGCCACCCCCGTCGTAAACTGCCATAGCGCGGTTCATGGGTGAAGCGCGGCAGTATCCAGAAGGCAACCCCCAGCGCCAACTGCATCAACCAACCGACGATCAGCAGTTCAATGTGAACGGTCAATAGCAGCCAGATTCGCGCCTCGAAGAACTCGCCCTTATTCCACAACATCAATGTGCCGATGGTGATGCCGATGCCCAATTCGAGCAGGGCAGTACGGATAATCCACACACTCAGGCGCGGCACGTCAGCGTTCCTTCACACGCGGCCAGATGACGATGACGAACATCCATACGGCGAAGAACTGAAGGATAGCCGAAATCGGCAGCAGCCAGCCAATCTGGAACGGCTCGCCAACCGCCCGCAGCAGTAACCCGATGTTCAAGAGGGCATAAATTGCCCAGCCGACGCGCTCATCACCACGCGGCTCGGCTTTGGAAAACTTCGGGAACATCCAGTAGGCGACACCGATGATGAGTTGGGTAATCCAGCCGACGACCAGCAGGTGCAGGTAAGTCGGGTTCATGTTGGCGATAAATGAGGGGAGGTTGAGCAGGGAACGGGCGCTGATGAGGAAGCCGAGCAGCAGCCCGAAGGCGAAGTACAGCATCGCCGTTTTGATGAAGTAGCGGGTGATGGTCGGCATTGTAATCCTAGCGATGTGGGGCGGTCAGCCGCCCCACTCGATAAACGTTGATTAGTGACCGGAGCCTTCCGTCATTGTACCATCGAAGATGTGCGGTTGGTCATCCCCTTCAGCGTACAGGTAGCCAGCCAAGCCGCGTTCCAAGCGAGCCAGCGCGTGGTCAACGAGGATATAACGACCGGGTACGTCCAGCCCGAACTCGACCATCGTCGCGCCGCCGGGGGCAACCGTCGTGGTTTGCACATCGGTCAGCGGGTCACTGGTGAGTGATGCCTGATTATAAACCCGATCAAAGATTTCGCCGATGACATGGAACGAACTGGTGGCATTCGGCCCACCGACACCGAAGAAGATACGAACTTCATCGCCAACATTGGCACGGAGCGCGTTTTCGTCAGTCGTCAGCGCCATCGACGCGCCATTAAAGACGTAGTATTCCGGTTGCTCGTTCAGCATCTTTTCGTGGTCGAAATCGACATTACCTACTGTGCCGAAAGGCTGCGCGGTGTAAATTTCGCCTTGCATGACATAGAACTCTTTGTCCACGATGGGTAAGCCACCGGCAGGCTCGACCAAGATCAGCCCGTACATGCCGCTGGCGATGTGATGGGCGACGCTGGGTGTGGCGCAATGATAAACATAGAGGCCGGGGTTCAGCGCTTGGAAGGTGAACATGGTTTCTTCACCGGGTTTGGTCTGGGTAAAGACCGCGCCACCACCGGGGCCGGTTACGGCGTGCAGGTCAATCGAGTGCAGGTAGGTGCTGCTGAGGTCGTTCTTGAGGTGCAGCTCGACGGTATCACCGACACGGACACGCAGCATCGGGCCGGGAACGGTTTCGTTGAAGGTGAAGTAATTATAGGTCGTGCCGTCTGCTAGCACGCCGGAGACTTCTTTGGCAACAAGGTCGATGCGGACGTTGGTCGGGCCACGGTCGCCAATGGGCGCAGGGAGGTCAGCCGGATTGAGGACGATGGATACTGCGTCGGGGTTGGCAGGTCCGGCCGCAGGCGCTGCGGATGCCGTGTCCACCGGTTGTTCAGCCGCTTGCACATAGTCGGTAGAGGCTTCGCCCGTGATAACCAACTTGCCCTCCATACCGACCTGCCGATGACCGGGTGTGGCGCAGTAATAGGCGAACGTGCCGGGCTTATCCGCCACAAAGGTGATGGTCGCGATTTGATCTTTTTCGAGCAGCGGGCCGGTGGTGACGTTGAATTCGTCAATCGTCAGGTCGTGCTGGATCGCGTCTGCATTAATGACCGTAATTTTGACGGTATCCCCGACTTTTGCCGTCAGTTCAGGGTTAATCAACCCTTCGATTGCGCCGCCGACACCTAAAAAGGCCATTGGTGGTGTTTGACCGATAATGGCTTTAAGTGTGTATTCAACGGTGGTTGATGCTTCTTGGGCGCTGCTGGCATTGGGGACGATGCGGATGGAGAAGGGCATGAGCAGCGCGACGGTTGCAGTCGTCACAAAGAGTAAAATCGCTGCCCATATATTGGAGTTGAATGGTTTCCGAGACATCATATAACCTTTCGTGTGAAAGCGTTTGCAAGACAAATCTGGTAGGGGATTTCGATGGCGTTATGGGGGCAGAGTGTTTCGCAGTGGGCGCAGTAAATACAGTTTTCGGGTATCGAGAGTGTTGCTTTGCCGCCGCGCCGTTCGAGGGCATGGGTAGGGCATTGGGCGACACATGCACCACAGCCGACGCATAGGTCGGAATGGATGATGGGCAGCCACTGGTTATCGTTCATGCCAGAAGCCTCAAATTTCCTACAGTTTAGCTATAGGGTAAGGTGTATGGTGGCGGTTGTCCTTGATCTAAATCAAGTCCATCAATATTGGGTGTAGGGAATTAGAGGGCAGCGAGGGTACGCAGCAGCTTCTCGTCCTCGATGACGATACGGTGACGGTCGAAGCGGATCGCCTGTGCTTGTTCGAGGGAACGCAGTGCGCGGCTGATGGTCTCCGGCTGGGTGGCGAGGTGCGCGGCGATGTTGGCACGGGTGACACCGGGGCCGCTGAGGGCGGGGTCGTCGAGCTGCTTAAGCAAGAAGCGTGCGAGGCGAATGGTGACGGAATACAAGGCTAAGTCTTCAAGTTGACCGACTAAACGCCGTACACGCGCCGCCAGCAGCTTAATGATCTTCCGCGCGAGGTCTGCATCTAGCTTTAAGAGGTGGTTCAGCGCTTCGGTAGGCAGCAGCCAAACGACGGCATCCGTCAGCGTCCCCGCGTGGGCGGGATTATTGCCGCCGTCCAGCGCCGCCACTTCGTTAAAGGTGTTGCCCGCGCCGAGCAGGTGGAGGATATGCTCCTCGCCTTCGGGATTCACTTTGTAGATTTTGACGCGCCCTTCTTCGATCATCCACATGCCCCGCGCCGGATCGCCTTCTAAAAAGATGGCTTGGTTCACGGCAAAGGTGCAGCGCTGGCACTGGGCAGCCAGCCAGTGAAGATGTTCATCCGAAAGCGACTCGAAATAAACCCACGACCGCAAATATTCTGGCAGTGATTCGCGGGTTAAGGCTGGCATATTAACCCTGTAATGCGCCTAAGGCGAGGCATACCCAACCGGCGAGGAAAGCGAGGCCGCCGAGCGGTGTGACCGCGCCCAGCCAGCGCTTGCCCGTCAGACTGAGGATGTAGAGGCTGCCTGAAAAAAGGATGATGCCGAGCAGGAACAACCAGCCGGATAATGAGATGAGCGATGAGCCGAACTCGCGGCTGGCAAAGGCCACACCCAAAATCGCTAGCGTATGGTAGAAGTGGTACTGTACGCCGGTTTTGAAGTTGGCTTCGAGGCGCGGTTTGTCGCTGAAGTGGTTGGCGAGGCTGTGGGCGGCGAACGCACCAAGCGCCACACCTAAGAAGCCGTTGATCGCGGCGATAACAATGAAGGTCGAGGTCATAACGTGGATGTCCAGTGTGATAAGCGTCAGATAGGCGTTGAGTATAACGGAAAAGGGTGTGTTAGGGTTATAGCATCTGCTCAAAGAGGAAGGCGAATGGTAAAGCGTTTTTTCGTTCTGCTGTTTATGAGTGTACCCGGTATGGTGGCGGTACAGGCGCAGGATGTGGCGGTGATCCCGGTTATCGCGCTGGCGCAGGGCGAGTTCTGGGCGATAAACCCCGACGATGGCAGCCTGAGGCAGATTACTCACTATGATGATGCATTGTATTACGCGCAGCCGGGTTTCCAGCGGGATCTGGCGATTTCGCCGGATGGGCGTTATTTGGCTTATCTAAAAACCCCGCGCTTTTTTGCCATTGCTATGAAGAACAACCTGCTCGGCAACATGGGCTGGACACCTTCGGATGTTGTGCTGCTGAACCTTACTACCGGTGAGGAACAGGTGATCGCCGCGCAGCAGCCGAATGTGACATATTCGGACAGTGTGCGGCTGTGGTACCGCTGGAACCTCACTTGGTCGCCGGACGGCAGCCAACTGGCTTACTATCAGTATCGCGGAAATCAGGGCGAGACCCATTTTCAGTCCGAGATGATAATTTACGACCTGCAAAGCGGGCAGATGACGAAGGCCGCCGAAAGCAGCGGATATATGGGCATTCTGGCGTGGCTGCGCGAAGGCTACCATGTTGACGCGGCAACTTATGATGCGGATGGTAACCTCATAACGCGCCATTACCTGAACGACGGCATGATACTGGCACAGCCGTTGGTGTATCAGGGTGTCGAGTATGTGATTGTCGACAGCGCCGATGTCAGCAGCCCGAATCGTGAGCATGTTTACCTGATGAATTTGCTCACCGGCGACATTGGTCGGGTCGAAGGGTATGAGTCCAGCATCAGCGCCACCACACCGGAAAGTTCGTTGGTGTTCATCAAGGACGACAACGACACGCGCCCGTGGTATGTCATCGACCCGCAAAGCGGCGCGATTTATAACCCGCCCGCCAGCGCCCCTTACGCGGTTGACTTCGCTATCTCACCGGACGGTAAGCAGTTTGCCTATGTGCTAATCGGAACCAACATCCATATTTCGGATTTGAAGGGCAAAGACCTCGTGATTGATCTGGCGGCTAACATCATCGTTTGGGGCAGCAAGCGCTACACCATTGCCTCCCGCGAGGGTCGCCAAGATATGCCCGTTACCCCGACAACCGACTTCGATACACCGCAGCGCTGTGGCAAACTCGCGCCCGTTGGTTTGGTGGCTGGCGGACGAGGGCGGGTGATCGCGGGCAGCGTGGCGAACCGCATCCGCAGCACACCGGATACGGAGGCCGGAGTCATCGGGCAAATCCCCGCTGGCGAGGTGTTTGCGCTGGTCGATGGGCAGCAGGGCGTATGTTCTGGTGGTATCCGCTGGGCGCAGGTTAGCTATGACGGTGTGACGGGTTGGACAGCCGAGGGTGTTGGTGTACAGGTATTTTTGGAAGTGGTGGGTTAATGGCACAATCATCGCTGACGCTCAAACTGCTGCCGGAACTGTTCGGCATCCTCAAGCTGCCACCAACTGAGCGCTTTCCGGCGTGGGTGGCGGATGCGCCTTTGTTCTTCGCCGCGCGAACCTCGGATGAACTGTCGGTGATGTGTCCACAGGCGATTATTCCCGCAGGGTTAGCTTACAGCGCGAATTGGCACTGTTTACGTGTTCACGGTGAGCTGGCGTTTGACGAGGTGGGTGTGGCCGCACGGTTGGCGCGTCCACTTGCCGAGGCGGGGTTGAGCATCTTCGTGGTATCAACCCACGACCGCGATTATGTGTTCGTGGCACGGGATGATTTACCGCGTGTTATAAGCGCCTATGAAGGGGTTGGCTTTCATATACTGAAGCTGGATACAATGTCATAGGTTATCTGGATGCTTGAACGGAGGATAAGATGCCAGCGAAAGCCAAACGCAAGCGCGATTTGATGAGTACCTTCCAGAGTATCGAGCGCTACCATCAACGGCGGTCGGTACTGGTACTGCATGGAGTGGTGTCGGTCGCGTTTCAGATGATGATGTGGTTCAACTGGTACGCTTCCTATGCCCGTTATGGTACAGGGTTTGAGAACAATTACTTCGCTGACCGTATTATTGTCTCGGCAGCACTCATGTTAGTGTTGGCGGGGCATTTCGTGCTGATGTACCTGAGCGAATCGCGAGACCGCATGGTGGTGCTGGCACTCCAACAGCACGCCGATGAGGTCGAGCAGTATGAGGGCGACGACGCTGACGATTTTGATGATGATGATGCCTCAGCGGATTACACAATGATGAATAACCAACACCGCAGCCGTTTAGTAAAGTAGAGGGAAGATGCACCGTTACAGCCTGATTTTGATCGTACTGACCGCCATATGCTTGCTGCCCATGTCAGCCAGCGCCCAACAGCCGACCACCGTTCCGGGCTGCCCGACTCTGGGTGACTTGCCCACGCGCCTTAAACCGGGGATGTGGGCAAAAACGGTAGCAGGCTTCACCATAAACCGCCGCGCCGAACCGGATTTGCAGAGCGCTCGTACCGGACAAATTCCGAACGGCGACATCCTGCGGGTAGCGGATGGACCGCGCTGTGCCGATGGCTATGTGTGGTGGCTGCTGAACTACGACAGCATGATGGGCTGGACGGCGGAAGGTGACGCGCAGTCGGGCGATTATTGGCTGGAAGGGGTGGGCAAGATTGCCGAACCTGCCGCCGACAGCGACGAGCCGGATGGCTGCTTGCAACCGCCGGAAATTTATGACCGTTTGCAGATCAATTCATTCGCGAGTGTCAACCTGCGGACGCTGGCGATGCTCGACCACGCGCAAGAACTGTACAGCGTGGGCGGCGGGGTCATCCACCTGCGCGATAGTATTATGCAGGGCAGCTATAACCCCGGCGCGGTGGAGGCCAGCTTCGGTACACATGATGGCGGCGGGGCGCTGGATATTTCGGTACGTGAGATCGGCAGTGGAATCCTGCTGGCGGATGAGATCAAGCCGCTGCTCCATGCGCTGCGGTTGGCGGGGTTCGCCGCTTACCTGCGGGATACCAACGAACTCTACAAAGGGTCGCCCATTCATATTCACGCCATCGCGATTGGTGACGCGGAACTTTCCTCGGCGGCACGGGCGCAGATCGACGGCACGTTCGGCTACCTGCGTGGTTTCAACGCCTTACCGCAGGACAGCGGCATCCCGTTACCGGATACCTCCGGCGAGATGGTCATCTGCGACTGGATGAAAGCGATGGGCTTCGACGACCTGCGTGGGGAGTAAATGCGTTTTTACCACAAAGTCACAAAGAAATGCAGGAGAAGAAATACATTCATTCCGGTCGCCAGCGCGGGGTGCGGTAGAAGCCGGTGCGATAGGTGAGCGGATGCGGCGTACAGGCGGCGGGTTGGGCAAGGCATTCGGCGATGTTGAGCTGGTAAATGGTGGTGTCGCTGCCGTTGATGAACGCCGCGTAGATGATGCTCGCGCTGTCGGCTGACCAATCGGGCGTGTCGTTGGTCAGGAACTGCCCCTCATACAGCAAGGCTGACTGCTCGGTCGTGCTGTCCCACAGGTAAAAGTTCACCTTCTCGATGCCGCCGATATACAGCAGGTAGCGTCCATCCGGCGACCAAGCCGGGTCGGTGGCGCTGCCCACCCGCAGCGGTGTGATCACGCGGGTCGCCATATCGAGACTGTAAATCTTGGTGTTCCAGCGCTCATCAAGGTCGGAGACGAAGGTGATGCTCGCACCATCCGGCGACCACACTGGACTGACGTGTGTGCGGTAGCTGTCGGTCAACTGCTCGGTGGTGTTCGCCGCCACGTTGTACAGCATCAATTGGGGATAACCGTCCTGCTCCTTCACGTAGACGATAGACTGCCCATCCGGCGACCATGCCGGCGCATATTCGTTGTCGCTGTCGCCTGTCATGGGGCGGGTGCTGCTGCCCTGCGCGTCGGCGAGGTAGACGCTGTAGCTGCCGTCGCGGTCACTGACGTAGACGATAGACTGCCCATCCGGTGACCATTCAGGCAGGAAGTCATTAATGGGGTTATCGGCGAGGCTGCGCGTCAGCGGGCGTAGGATTTGGCGGCTGAGGTTGAGGCGGTAAATATTCAGGTCACTTAAGTCGAACGATGTGCTGAACAGCATCTCGCGTTCCGGTGGCAAGCCGCGCCCCACCAACACACTGATACCAACGAGGCCGCCGCAAATGACCGCCCAAAGCATAATCAACCTGAACCAAAAACCTGTCATGGGACGGATGGCCGCCAGCGGGGCGTGTCGTAAACACCACTGATGAGGGTCAATGGCTGCGGGGTACAGGCGTTTGGCTGCTGGAGGCAGTCCTCCACCGAGAGCCGCAGCAGGCGATTATTGCTAAAGGTGGTCGTGGTCGCGTAGACAATCGCGCGTCCGTCCGGTGTCCAACTGGGGTTGCGGACGTTGAAGCCTTGCGGCGCGTAGAGCAAAATCGACTGCTCGGTCTCGGTATCCCATAGGTAGATTCCTGCCGTGCCTTCAAGCGTCGAGTACAATAGGTAGCGCCCATCCGGCGACCACACAGGGTTAAGCTGCACTGCGTTGTCGTTCACCAGCACCTGCGTATCGCCCGTTTGGGTATCCATACTGTAAACGACGCGGATACCGGGGGAACGGCGGTCAGACGTAAACGCGATGTGCCGACTGTCGGCTGACCATGACGGGCTGATGGCGTTCGGGTACGGGATCGAGATGCGCCGCGTCCTGCCGGAAGTCAGGTCGGTCATCAGGATTTCGGTGATCTGGCGGGCGAACTCCTGCCGCGAGGTGACGTAGGCGATGGCGTGGCTGTCCGGTGACCACACCGGACTAAAGTTGTTCTGCACACTTTCCGTCAGGCGGCGGCTGTTACGTCCGTCCGCCTCCATCAGGTAAATGGTGTACTGCCGCCCTTCGCGGTTGCTGACGAACGCGATCTGGCTGCCGTCCGGTGACCATGCCGGTTGGTTATCCTCGACCAGATTGCGCGTCAGCGGGATGAGGATTTGGCGACTGAGCAGCATCCGGTAGATTTCACTGTCGCCGTTGTTGAAGCTGGCGGAAAAGATGATCTCATCCTCCGGTGGCAGCATCCGCCCGATGCTCAACACAGCAGCAATAACCACGACACAGCAGATCACCGTAAACGCGAGGAAGCGAAGGAATAAGCGTGTCATGGCGAGGCTGGCCGCCAGCTAGGAGTTGAATAAAATCCCTTTCCAGACATAAAGAGCTTAGGTGTGCATAGATCAAGGTTTCTTATACAGCTATCAACATCTAATCGGAAAATGTGTGTTTGCCCCGGAATAATGGACTCTGTAAAGATGATAAATTGACCATCAGGTGACCATTTAGGACTGTCGCGATCAAAATATATAGATGAATATAATGCGATTGATTTTTCACTCGAGGTATCCCATAAGAAAATTCCGTAGAAAGCCTCTGGTAAAGCATACATTACACGCAATAAATAACGGTTATCCGGTGACCATGATGGAACATACATTAGTTCTTTTGCCGGGAAGTATGGGTGAAGTATTCCAGTTTGAATATCCAAAACCATTAGATCGGTTTCAGTTAAGAAATCAGCACCAGAAATAAAGGTTAGATGCTGACTGTCCAATAACCATGCTGGACTTAGATCAATAACATCATCATTGGTTAAACGACGAATGATACCGGTTTGCAACTCGGCCAACATGACCTCTTCTGTTTCGCCACTGGTAAAAGCAATAAAGCGCCCATCCGGCGACCACATGGGATCACTATCACGATGGGGTTGATCGCTTATGGGTCGAAGATTACCCCCATTCGCATCCATCAAATAGATCGTATAGGAGGATAAGTTTTCTTTGATAAAAGCAATTTCTTGACCATTCGGCGACCAAACAGGATGAGTATCTTCGTCACGACTGTTCGTAAGATTTATCTTGATGTTACGTTTGGGTGACATACGGTAAATCTCAAAATTACGTTCATCAACGTTATTAGAAAACACAATGTCATCCTCCGGTGGCAGCATCCGCCCGACGCTCAATCCGGCTGCCACAAGCGCTGTACAACCAACAGCAAGCAGGGTGAGGACGCGCAGTAAGAAGCCGATCATGGTGGGGTAGGCCGCCAGCGAATATTCGTGAAGAAGCCGTTCATGGTGATGAGGGCTTGTGCTTGGCAGCTTTCGCGCGATTGAATACACGCTGCAACATCCAACCGGTCGAGCGTATGGATTTGGCTGCCAAAGGCGAAGCTGGTCGAATAGGTGACGAACCGGCTGTCGGCTGACCAACCAAGCGTATTCGGGATGATGTCCGCGACTGAGTAAAGCAACATCGACACTTTCTGCTCGTTATCCCACAGGTACAGGTCGGATTGCTGCACACCTTTCAGATACACAATATAGCGTCCATCCGGCGACCACACCGGATAAAACTCGTCATTGGCGGTTGCCACCAGCGGCATAATCGCCCCATCTTCAATATCGAGCGTGAACAGGTTGTTCAGGTTTCCGGCGCGTTGGGCGCTGTTGAACACAAGCTGCTGGCTGTCCGGCGACCATGTTGGATTATTGTCGAGGTTTTCGTCATTCGTCAAGCGGCGCATCTGCCCCGTCGCGGCCTCCATTAGCATCAGTTCGCGCGACTGCGGGTAGCGGTCGGTGATGAGCGCGATCCACTGCCCATCCGGCGACCACACCGGACTGTAATCCCCGATCTGGCCTTCCGTCAGCCGCTTCACCCCATAACCCTGTGCGTCCATCAGGTGAATAGCGCTCGTGCCGCCGCGGTTGCTAACGAACACGATCTGCTCACCGTCCGGCGACCAACCCGCTTGAAACTCGTCGTAAACGTTGCGGGTAACGGGGACAATCAGGCTGCGCGGAACGCTCATCCGGTAGATTTCTAGGTCTTTGCCGTCAAAGGTTGAGGTGAATAGAAACTCCTCCTCCGGTGGCAGCACCCGCCCAATGCCGAGCGCCAAACCCACCGCCATGACGATGCCAATGAGAGACAGGGTGAAGCCGCGCAGTACGAAGCCGATCATGGTGGGGTAGGTCGCCAATCCGGCACACTGTAATCCCCCAGCGCCCCTGTCAGCCGTTCGGGGATGCACCACGACGGCAGCCGTAAGCACATGACCGCGTTCAAGCGGTACAGGCTGGATGCGCCAAAGTTGTGGGCAAAGGCGCTGTACAGGATATAGCGTCCGTCCGCCGACCAATTACCGCTTCCGAAAATATTCAGGCTGCCGATAGGGAGGCGTGTCGTCGTGCCGTTCAGCGTGTCGTAAAGCGCGAACGAGAAGTTGTCATCGGTGACGTAGAGCAGGTAACGCCCATCCGGTGACCACGCCGGATACTGCTCGTTATCCTTGCTGGTGGCGATGGCTTGCAGCGCTTCGTCACTCAACCGCAGGCTGTAGATGTCGGAGGTATCCAGCGCATCGTTATAAGCCACAAACGCGATGTATTCCCCCGACGGTGACCACGCAGGGTCTTCGCCGCTGGCGGCTGTGGTCGGTTGCAGGAACAGTTCGCCGCTGGCGACATCCACTACATAAATATCGGCGCGGGGCAGCATCCCCATAAACGCGATTTGTCGGCTGTCCGGCGACCATGCCGGACGAATAGCTGTCGCGTTCCGGTTGACGAGCCGTTTGGTTGTTTGGGTTTGCAAATCCGTCACCATCAGGTGAAAGGTGATGTAGTCGTTGGTGCTGACGTAAGCCAACCAACGCCCATCCGGCGACCACTGCGGGCCGAAGTTGTATTGTGCGAGGTTGGTAACGCGCTGGCGGTTATTACCGTTGGCATCCATTGTGAAAACGTGAATTTCGGTGGCGAACTTGGCGATAAACGCGATCTGTTCACCGTCCGGCGACCAAACCGGATTCATGTCGAAAGTGCTGGTTTCGGTATATCCATCCGTGAAGGCCAATGTCAAGCGGCTGCGAATATCCATCCGGTACATGCGTTGGTCACTGCCGTCGTAGGTAAAGGCCGCGCTGTAGATGATTTCGTCGCGGGGCAGCGCCGCCCCAATCCCCAGCGCCAATAGCACAAATACTGCCGCGACTATGAGCAGCAGTCCACTGATACGCAGTAATACTCCAATCATGCTGATCGTGGTTTCCATTTGGGTGTGGCATAGAAGCCCCATTCGTGTGTCAGCGGTTGTGGCGTGCAGGTTACCGTTTGCGCGATACACGCCGCCACGTTCAGCCGGTAAATGCCGGAGGTATTGATTGACCGCTGGTACGACACATAGACAACCGTCTGCCCATCAGCCGACCAATCCACATAGTCGAACGTACCGTCACCATCCCGCCGCAGAATGGTTGTTTCGCCGCTTGCAGCATCATATACCGCCAAGATGTGCGTCCGGTTAGTGGTGTACAGCAGGTAGCGCCCATCCGGCGACCAGACTGGAAAGGCCGCGTCGATCACCATCGGCTGCACTGTACCTTCACTAATGCTCACGCTATAAATATCAGCTTGGGGGTAATGGTAATCGGTGGTGACGAATGTCAGCGCACCGCCGTCGCTCGTCCACACAGGACGCAGGTGCGAACTGGTCGTCCTCAGCACTTGTTGGATGTCGAGGCTGTCCACATTCAGCGTGGCGATATTCTCGTGGCTGTCGGTCGATGTTTTGGCGACGAATGCGATTTGCTTACCGTCCGGTGACCACGCCGGGCTGATGAAGGTGTCGTTGCCCTTGAGCAGTTGGCGTGTCTCGCCGGTTTCCATATCCGCGAGGAGGAGCGAGAACGTCCGCTGGTCGCTGGTGTGCATATAGGCCAGTGTACGCCCATCGCTGCCCCACACCGGATACAACTCGTGGTACTGGGTACTGCCGATAGGGCGGCGCTGTTTACCTTCCGCATCCATTACATAAACATCCGCGAGTATATTGCTTGTCAACCGCGATTCGAAGGCGATCTGTGTGCCGTCCGGTGACCACACCGCGTTAATGTCCACATGATCTGTCGGGCTGAGTGCAACCATGATCTGCCGCTGCATATCCATCCGGTAGAGTTTCAGGTCGTTTATCTTAACCCCGATCCCCGCGCTAAATAAGAGTTCGTCCGTTTGAACGTGCTGTCCTATCGCCACCGCCAGCAGCACAAATACTGCCCACGCAAGCGCGAGCCACCCCGCGAGATACAGTAACGCGCGTGTCATTAACTCGGCCTGCGGATGGTCAGCTCGGTGAGGTTGTAGATCAAACGCGGGCGGCAACCTTCCGGCAGGGCATAGCAGTCCGACTTGACGCTGTATAACCCCGGTAAGTTGCGGAAAGCCTCTCGCCCACGAAAGTAAATTTCACTGCCATCCAACGACCAAATGATGAGGAACGGCACGACGAGTGGACGCATCCGCAGCCGTTGTGGTAGTTGCAGCGTACACTTGCGTTCACCCGACTGCATACAGCGCGTATCCAGCAGGTAGATCACGTAATCGCCGCTGCGGTTAGAAAGGAACGCGATTTGCTTGCCGTCCGGTGACCATACCGGCGCGGTATCGATCACGAGCGTATCGGTCACTTGCAGCACCTCGCGGTCACAGCGCAACCGGCATTCCGCGTTGACCACGTACAAGTTTGCCAGATCAATATAACGGGTCGCGGCAAACGTCAGCTTATCACCCAACCCTGACCATGACGGACTGGCAAAACTTCCCGCCTTGAGAATGGTTTGCGGTGCGGTTGTGCCGTCAGCCTCGACGGTATAAATGCCGCGTTTATTATTCGGTTCCAGCCCGACGAACGCCACCTGCTTGCTGTCCGGCGACCATGCCACACTTTCGCCGCCCACATCCATCGTCAGGCGCTGCGAGCTGCTTCCGAACAAGTCGCTGACGTACACCTGCACCTGCGAGCCGTCCGATGAACTGTAGGCCACCTGCTGCTGGTCGGGTGAAACACTCGCGTCGTGAATATCCTGCGGCAGGGCTTGGCGGCTGGCGGCAATCTGACGGCTCACATCGACCAAGAGTAAGGTCGGGCTGCTGTACGGGACGATGGGGATGATCTGTCCGGCTGGCAGGATGCGCCCTGCCACCTGCGCGGCGGTGACCATCAAAATGAGGAGGATAGCTAAGGCGGAAGTGAGACGAAATGAGAGCTTCAGCATAGGGCTGTAATTTCAAGCATACTTTGGCTGATACGGCTATAATATAACCCATCAAAACAAGTAGATGAAATACAGCGCAAGCCATTATGTCACGCAGCCGCATGTCGTCCGGTCGTTCCAGTTCCGGTGGAATTATTGCCCGTTTGATCTTTTTTGGCATCCTAATTGGGATTGGCTTCATGGTCGTTCAACGCTTCCGCCACCCCCCAGCCGCCGAGATTGCTGCTGCTCCCACCAGCACCCCGACCACCGTGCCAACGCCAGTGCCGACCTTCCCGCCGCTGTACACCAGCACGCCATATCCGAACGCGGTGATATACGCGCCGAAGTCCGGCATCAACGCCACCATCGTGGATGTATACCTTGATGGGCAAAGCTGGGATGTGTCGCAGCTTGGGACGAACGTCGGGCATTTACAGGGAACCGGCTGGTTCGGTAAATCCGGTAACATCGCTCTTGCCGGGCATGTCGAAATGGGGGATGGGCGCGTGGGCGTGTTCCACAACATCGACCAGATGGAGAAGGGCGACCCGATCATCTTACAGCTTGGCGATTTGCAGCAGGATTACCAAGTGACCGAAGTCAAGCGCGTCAAGCCAGATGATCTCTCGGTACTTGCGCCGACCACCGTTGACCGCATAACGCTCATTACCTGCGATATGGGGGCGTATAACTTGCTGTCGAACGCCTATCTCGACCGGATTGTCGTGGTCGCTGAACGGGTGCCGTCCAATTCATGATTGCGCTGCGTGGGTGGCTGCTGCAACAGCTCTGGTACGTCCAGCCGATGACCACGCTGACCGTGAAGGCGCTGCCCAACGACTGCTTACGGGCGCTGGCGCTCGCCACTCGCCCCAACCTCGACCGTCTGCATCTGCGAAACCTGTTTACCGACGGTCGCCGCTATTACATTCACGCCCTCAAAGATGGCTTCCAGATGACGAGCGATACCACCGTGCCGTGGCGCAGGCGGGCGCGCACATCGGTCGCTGCCATTCTGCGGGGGAGCTTCAGCGCCTCCGGCAACGACAGCACCATCATCCGCCTCAAAACGCGCATGCGCTTGCTCTACTTTCTCGACATCTTCCCCATTCCGCTGTTCATCAGTTCGATTTTGATCTTTACGCCGTGGTCGCGGGTGCTGGTCGGCATCTTGACCATTAGCCTGTTCTTCCTGTCGTGGGTCGGGCATCGCCTCACCGCTACCTTGCAAGCCGCCGATATGATCTACTTCGTGCAAACCGTCCTCGATGATGTCACCACCAGCGATACCCAACTCCTCGGCAGCCGCACCGATAACGTCGTCACGCCGGAACAGGATTTCCCCGAACAGTGGCAGAAGTTCTACGAAGAACACAAACGGGATTAGTGAAGTGTACGCTGAATGTCACACATAGAAGGTGACATTTGTCACTAACTGAGCGCTTAAGGAAAATTTAATCTTAGGGTAGTAACGAAGTTAAATTTAGAAAATACCTTAATCGCTGCTAAAAATATCATTTCTGAAAACTACCTTATTACGGAGCCAGTATCTAGAGCAGCGGATACTGGCTCTTTTCATGGAGTGCGAAACGTTACCGTCTCAAACGTGGGTAAATCGCTCTCGCCGCCGTCCGGTGCGCTGCTCATTAGCCGTTCGCCTGTTTGCCAGTTATACACCGCTGCGTGAATGGTCTAGTCACCGGTCGGGGTGGCTTCAACCGGTACGATTAGCCCACTCGCCGCGTCGTACGTCCGCTGGATGATGCTCGCGTCCGGCTCAAACTGGTACACGTCGTTCAGCAGCATGGACGTGATCTCCAGCGCCGGTTCCTCGTCGCAGCCCTTATCACCGCTGATGTCATAACTCATCCTGAACGCACTTTCGACCAACCGGGTAATCTCGGATGAAGTCATGCCGTCCCAGTCCACCTTATCAAAAAACGTGTTCGCCATTTGATACCCGCAGGTATACTCGCTGAAGTATTGCCCCTGCGTCACGTCAGTCAACGTATCATAGAGCGACCTTACCAACGACCCATCGGGCGGAATTTCATCCAACTGCGATAGCAAATTGGTGATGAGGTTAAAGTTTGCATCACATTCGCCCGTTGGAACCGTCTCGCGTACCGTGCGGAAGATTTCCCCAATCGCCCGTCCCACTTCCAGCGCCGCCGCGTCACCCCATTCCACATTGTCGATGAACGGTTCAACGACAACGAACGCGCACTCGCCGGTTACGCCTTCGCCAACCACTTCTTCCAGATACCCCAGCATCCGCGCTAAGTCTTCCGGGGGATAATCACCGCGCATGGTTCGGAGCAGGTTCTGCTTGTAATAGCCGTTCGGGTATCCGCAGTTGATCTTCAGGGGTTCAAACGCCGTATAAACGGCCCGCGCCACCTGCGCCGCTTGCACTGTGTCCAGTTCGGTGCCGTCGCGGTGGTTATACTCCCAGCCGGACATATACGCACGCAGCAAGGTCATCGGGCAGGCTGGGTCATAGGTTGGCTCGGTCGTCGGTTCTTGTGCGGCTGTTGGGAGAACCAACAATGCGCTTAGTATTACCACAATGCAAACCATCATCCGTCCACATTGACGCATAACCGAACCCTCTCTATATCTCTGCCTTCTCTTGGCGTACTGTGCGATTTGTATTGATCCCTTACCGCACCACCGATTGCAGTGCGTCCTCGAAAATCGTCAGCCCCTCGTCGATCTGCGCTTCGTTCACCACCAGCGGCGGTATCCAGCGGATGACGTTCTCGTAACTGCCGCAGGTCAGCAGCATCAGGTTGCGTTCCAAACACGCTTTCTGTACCGCTTTGGTCGTGTCCTTGTCCGGCTGCCCGTTACGTGTGAACTCGGTACCGATCATCAACCCATAGCCGCGAATATCACCTATCACTGGATAGCGGCCTTGCAGCTCGACCAAACCATCCGTCAACCGTTCACCCATCGCTGCCGCATTCTCCGCCAGCTTCTCGTCGCGAATGGTTTCGACCGTCGCGACTGCGGTTGCCGTACCGAGCGCGTTCCCGCCGTAGGTGCCGCCGTGGGAACCGGTCGTCCAATGGCTCATGATTTCCTTCGATGATGCCACGCCCGAAATCGGGAAGCCGCTGCCCAAGCCCTTCGCCATAATCACTACATCCGGTGTCACGTTCGTCTGCTCGAAACCCCAGAACTTACCGGTGCGCCCGAAGCCCGTTTGCACCTCGTCCGCCACCAGCAGGATGCCGTAGTGGGTGCAGATGTCCCGCAGCGCTTGCATGAAGCTGGCGGGCGCGGGGATGTAACCACCTTCGCCCAACTCCGGCTCGATAATGATGGCAGCGGTTTCTTCCGGCGCGGTTTGGCTCTTAAAGATCAAATCCAACTCGCTCAGGCAGAAGTTGACGGTTTGCTCCTCCGACCAGCCGTAGTGATAAGCATACGGGAATGGCGCGACGAAGACCCCCGCTGGCAGCGGTTGGTAGCGCGAACGGTAGACCGTTTTCGAGTTGGTCATCGCCATCGTTTGCGCTGTCCGCCCGTGGAAGCTGCCCTGAAAGGTGATGATATTGGTGCGCTTGGTCGCCATCCGTGCCAGCTTGACCGCGCCTTCGGTAGCCTCCGCGCCGCTGTTGGAAAAGAAGAAGCAGTCAATCGAGTCGGGAGTGACGGTGTTTAGGGTTTCCGCCAGCTTCACCGTCGAGGGGGCGATCACCACATTAATCTGCCCGTGAATCAACTTCGCCGCTTGATCTTGAATGGCCTTCACCACACGCGGGTGGCAGTGTCCCGTGTTGGTCACGCCGATGCCGCTGGTGAAGTCGGTATAGCGGGTACCTGCCGCGTCGTACAGGTAAATCCCCTCGCCGCGTTCCGGTTGAATGTGGGTCATGTGTGACCACACGGGCGAAAGCAGATCAAGCGATTCGGTTGTCATCGTCGTACCCTCGTGTCGGATAAAAGTGAATAGTTTCTATTCTACCAGCGGCTTCACGACCCCGCCGCTTCCATCACTTGCCTAATCTGATGGTAAAATAAACATAGAAAAGTTATGGAGGACCGGCTGTATGAACACGCCGCTTGAAGAAGCGCTCGCGCTCGCACTTAAACTCGCTCCCAAGGAGCGCCTACAGCTTATTGAACAAGTCGCCTCCTCGGTTGAACACGATATGGAGCCAGCGATGCCAGCAAACGAGCAGCATTGGGGACAAACACTCAATCAGCTGCTCGATGAAATGGAACCCATTGAACTGCTGTACCCCGAGATTGAAGATCCAGTTGAATGGGTCAAGCATTTACGCTCCGAAAAATAGTTATAACCTCGCTTGCCAACAACCTCATTATGAAGCCATATGCCTAACCAATTTTTTAGGGCTAGTATCGGAAAAACATCGTTTTGAGTACAATGATCGCTAATTCATTTCTTCAGTAAAAAAGGTGCAGTCGTGGTTGCGAGTGCGCGAAAACCCAAAATCCTCCGCCAGCGCGATTGGACAGATCACCAGCTCATTAAAGCTGGCTTCCGCTATTACCCGCCTGTAAAGCGGATGGTCATGGCGAAGATGCTGGATAATGACACCAACATCGAGACAACGCTGGAAGTACTCGCTGCTGATAAAGGGGATATTCTGCTCTACACCCCCGGTAGCGAACTGCACGACGAGTTGGATGACTACGAACACTGGCCGGTACGCGCCGACCTCTTTCGCCAAACCTACGCCCGCTGGGATGATATGACGTGGCAGCCAACCGCCACCCAAAAGTTCCTGCTGAGTAGAGGCTGCCTCCCCTACTACCGCAAGCGCGGCGTGTGGGCGCTCCGCCTGCCGATCAGCATCTACATCCAGTCGCTCGAAAGCCCTGAGCCGGTGATCGTTCCGGCGGGGCGCTGGCTAGCGATTGGCGCGGAGGG
>Ga0209460_1000819_pt1 | contig 23245 bp, 20 predicted proteins | sample EBPBio132013_DNA_FD_185868 | JGI IMG/M metagenome (GOLD analysis project Ga0209460, IMG submission 185868) | Wastewater treatment Type I Accumulibacter community from EBPR Bioreactor in Madison, WI, USA - Reactor 2_5/13/2013_ DNA (SPAdes)... | ecosystem: Engineered > Bioreactor > EBPR >... | reverse complement strand
ACATGCCCATTATCTGAAACAACAGAAGCAGAAGGTTGGAACCGCCAGACAGGGATACCAGCGGACTGCAAACACTCTGAGACAAAATAATTTAGCTCACTTGCCGCCATTGCTACATCAGCAAATGCACGCCAATCTTCCTTAGTCCGAACCCCTTGAATTGTATTTGCTTTACGGGCCGCAAAGTGACCAAAAGAACCACTGCCATGCCCAATAATCAACTGTAATCCCGGCGCTTCATCAAACGCAGCAGCAATCTCATCAGCTAAACGCACCATCACTTCTCGCCGAAACGTTTTTTCAACACGTTTATCCGTAACCAGAGAACCACCTAGCTTCACAAGCGTGAGCATAACCTTCAGTCCTTACCTACAACTGTCTCATAAATCCTGACAGCACCGGATTCAAGCAAAGCATTCATCACCGATTGAGCCAAAGGCTCTGCAACTAGCGCAATCATATTGCCGCCACGCCCACCGCCCGACATCTTTGCTCCCAACGCACCTGCACGACGGGCTGTGACTACTAAATTATCAAGCTCTGGTGACGAAACAGTTAACTGCTGCAACAACTCATGATTTTGATCCATGATGCTACCTAACCGCACTTCATCTCCATGTTCAATTGCACCACGCCCAGCAATAACTAAACTGCCAATTTCATCAAACAAACCTGAAAACTCTGTTTGATCAGAATCATACAATTTTCGCACATCTGAAACAGCAACTTTTGTTGAAGCACTCACCCCAGTATCACCAATCACAAGTCTGAATGGTTTGCCAATCACAAGCTGCTCAATGGGCTGACTACGAACAAAATACACTGGTCGCTCATACACAATGACCGTGTTATCAATCCCACTCGGCGTTCCATGAAACAGTTTCTCAATTTCATATACCATATTATTCAAGACAGAAGGATCTATTGACACCCTTACAACATCGGCTAATGCCCTTAGTAGAGCAGTTGTAAGGGCCGCACCACTTCCAAGACCACTCGCTATTGGTATTTGAGAACGTAACTCCACCGTTGCATCGGGTAATGCGATCTGAAAATGACTCAGAAACAACCGAATAGCAGCAACAAATGGGTTAGATACATCTGCTGTTTCCAGAGAGGCTATATAGAGATCAAGTCCCTCAACATCAGGTGCAACAATCCGTAATCCTGTTCCCGTAGAACCTGATACAAATTTCGCGGAAGCCCTCAAGGCTGTTACCGGAACAGCAATGGCTGGTTGCCCATAGACAACCGAATGTTCACCTAACAAAATGATTTTCGCAGATGCGGTTTTAGTCACATTCATGAGTAGTTATGAAAGAATGTTTGGAACTATGTATAAAACAACAAGGAACGACAATCCCCAAAGCATAATCGCAAGCTGAAGGGGGCGATCCTTCAATAAGACTTCGTCTGGCGCACTGCCTTCGCCACGGACATATATAAGATACATATAGCGGAAAAGTCCATAGAGAACAAAGGGAACTGTAATCAGTGCGAGCTTTGTATTCGCAAGCAGAATAGAAGGGGATTCAATTGTATAGAGAATATAGGCAACCAGTGTACTTGTACTCACCATGCGAAGCATCTCATCAAGCAGGGCAAGATTATACTCCCTAAATATTGGGCGTGTAGAACCAGAAATTTCACCCAACGCTAACAGTTCTTGTCTGCGCTTGGTTATGGCTAAGAATAACGCCAAGAGTGCAAGAACAGCATATAGCCACGGCGAGAACTTGACCCCTGTAATCACCACCGCACCGCCTGCAACACGCAAGACATATCCTGCTGTAATCGTCAGCACATCAATAATGACAACGTGTTTAAGGCGAAACGAGTACAAAATATTCGTCACAATATAGATTAGTAGGATCAAAGCATATAAGGGACTATATGACCATGCAGCAAGCAGCGAAAAAACAGGTAAGACAATCGCGGCTGTTAAGGCTACCAATGGTGAAAGGACACCAGAAGGTAAAGGTCGATATTTTTTCTTGGGATGAAGTTTGTCTCGCTCAATATCAACAAGGTCATTGATGATATAAACCGTACTCGCAGCAAGACATAATAACACGAAGCTGACTGTTACCCGCAGTAACGCTTCGACATTAAATAATTGCCCGTCAAAAACCAAACCGGCGTAAATAATGACATTCTTTGTCCATTGCTTTGGACGCATCGTGCGGAGAAGACCCAACAAAGAGGCCAATTTCTGCTCCTAAACAAAAGTAGTTGAGGGAAAAGGATTACTTCAATTATAGCACGAGCAGTAAAGGCAAAAGATAGACTTTATGAAAAAATTCCCTTGCTAAGTCAGCTAAGTCAGCGAAAATAGACTCATATATCAACACTTCTATAGAGACTGAAGGCTATGACACAAGAAGCAACTGCCAGAGCACATCCCAATATTGCATTTATCAAGTACTGGGGCAACCAAGACGAGCAACTACGTATCCCGGTCAATTCTTCCCTCAGTATGAACTTAGAGGGTCTATATACAGAAACAATGGTCAACTGGGATCATCGTTTAACTCAAGACAGTCTCATCATTAATAGTGTTGAACAGTCTGGAGATGCACTAAAACGTGTGCAAACCCATTTAAGCGCACTACGAAATCACATTGATGGCATAGAAGGACATGCAAAAGTCATCTCATATAACAACTTCCCAATGGGGGTAGGGATTGCATCCTCGGCATCGTCATTTGCGGCATTAACGTTAGCAGCCGTTAGTGCAAGCGGACAACAATTGTCAGAAAGCACCTTATCCAGTTTGGCAAGGTTAGGGTCTGGTTCAGCGTCACGATCCATACCAACCGGATTTGTTGAGTGGCATAAAGGGGTATCTCATGAAACATCTTATGCCGAAAGTATAGCTACCCCGGACTTCTGGGATTTGGTTGATGTCATCGCGGTTGTGAGTAATACACACAAAAAAGTAGGGTCAACAGAAGGGCATCAGTCAGCAAATACCAGTGATTTACAGCTAGCCCGTATCGCAAATGCAGAAAAGCGTCTTCAAGATTGTAAAGAAGCGCTTCTCCACAAGGACTTTCATTCATTTGCTACCGTGGTAGAAGAAGATAGCAACCTTATGCACTCGATTATGATGACGAGCCGACCGCCTCTATTTTACTGGCAACCTACTAGTATTGAACTCATGCATTTGATACCGGAATGGCGGCATGAAGGACTAGATGTTTGCTATACACTCGATGCCGGACCCAATGTGCATTGTATTTGTAATAGAATTCATGCTGAGGAAGTAAGTAGACGGGTGAGAAATATATCTGGAGTACTGGATGTTAAATCTGCTGGTGCGGGCAGGGGGGCCTATCTTCTTTAACGAAGTGAGTAGTCGGTGAAGGTCAATTGATAACAAGGTGTATTAACTTTATAATGCAAACAACGGTATCAATACCGAACCTCATAGGCACAAGGACTATCCTGAATGTTTGAAAATAATCCACTTGTTGTCATCATTGCATTCATTGTGGTGCTTACACCGCTTATTCTGATACACGAACTAGGGCATTTCCTAGCCGCGAAAGCAGTGGGGATCACTATTCTCGAATTTGGGCTGGGATTTCCGCCTAAAGTGAAGAAGTTATTCACTTGGCGTGGTACCGAGTTCACCCTGAACTGGATACCTCTGGGAGGGTTTGTTCGCCCATTAGGAGAAGATGTTATACGCCCGTTGGGTGATGAAAGTGTCGAGCAAGATCGACAAGAATTTCTGCGTGAACAAGCGAATACGAATACAGGTCATACAACAGCAAAATCGGTGAACGAGGCAAGTCCACTTGCGCGTATCGTGTTTATGGCAGCAGGGGCATTTGCAAATTTCCTACTCGCATTTATCCTATTCGTCATCGTAGCGCTACTCGGTATTCAAGATATCGTTGGTTCGAGCCTACAAGTGGTCAATATCAATCCTGATTCTGCACTCGCGCAAGCCGGGGTGCAGCAAAACGATATTATTACAGACGTTAATGGACAAAAGTTCGTAACGGTTGAGGAGCTTTTCGCCAAACTTAGCGATACGTCAAGCGAATCAACTCAGCTTCGTGTACTGCGTGGAGACAACCAGCAAGTTGATGTCACCGTAGCACTTCCATTGCAAAGCACCCAAAGTGTTACCCATACTCAAATTCGTGACATTAGCCCAAGCTCCCCGGCTAGCGAAGCCGGTATTCAAGCCAATGACCTCGTAATCGCGTTCAACGAGGTTACAATCAATGGAGTAGAGGACTTCCGCACGAAAATTCGCGAGAATCTGGGCAAAGAAGTCTTAATCACGTTGGAACGTGATGGCTCGCAGTTTGATGTGCGTTTGACTCCCCGTGTCGATCCGCCGCAAGGGCAGGGCGCAGTCGGCGTGGTTGTTGGCGAATTATTGACCAACAGCGGGTTAGGTTTGAATTTCGCCCCGCTTCCTCAGATCGACTACGTACCACAGTCCTTTGCAAACGCGGTTCGGTATGGCTACGAAAATGTTGTAGCGGTCATTAGTTCAGTCGTTGAACTGCCATCACGATTGATGGCTGGATCGATTTCAGCGGAAGAAGCGCGCCCTGTAAGCGTATTGGGCATTAGCCAAATTGGTGCTGTATTCATCGAGCAAAGTATTTCGCAGCAGCGCATAACACCTATCCTCCTCTTTATTGCGACAATTAGTGTAGGGCTTGGCTTCTTCAACCTACTACCTATTCCAGCACTGGACGGGGGACGAATCCTTTTTGTACTCATTGAGATCGTTCGAGGTAAGCCGATATCACCTGAGCGTGAAGGCCTTGTCCATTTAATTGGACTGGCGCTGCTTCTCTCGCTTTCGGTACTTGTACTCCTTAACGATGTCATTAATCCTGTGACCAATCAACTACGATAGAAGGAATGAGTTACTTGAGCAGTAATCGACCAGAAAACGACGAAAAAGACTTTAAGTCGAGTGAAAAACCAACCCTCCAAGAAGTCATTCATGACCTAACATCGAGCGAGGATAGTCGCATCCCAACATCTGCCTATTACGGTTTATCCAATTTGAGCGCTGATGAAGTCTCTCTATTTGAACCGTACTGGAACAAACTCGATACTAGCTTCAAAGTGAAAATACTCACAGAGTTTGCCGAGGCGAGTGAAATCAACTTTGAGTTTGACTATCAATCGATTGGCTATCTCGCAATCGAGGATGCGGACAGTGCCGTAAGAACAAAAGCAATTGATGTGCTTTGGATCGACGAATCTGCGGAATTCCTGTCTCGACTTATTGAGATGGCAGAGACAGATGAAAGCACTGAGGTTCGGGCAGCAGCAGCCAGTGAGATTGGTCGCTTCATCCTGTTAGGTGAATACGGCGATATCGCAGAAAGCGAAGCAAATCGCGCACAAGATGTTGTGATCAACCTGCTCAACGATAGCTCTGAGGATCTCGAAGTGCGTCGTCGCTCACTTGAAGCGATTTCAAATAGCAGCCTAGACTTCGTATCAGAGGCCATTCGGGAAGCATACGAAAGCGACGAGCGGTTGATGAAGGTGAGCGCTATTTTTGCAATGGGTCGTTCGTATGACGATCAGTGGACAGACATCATTATGAGGGAAATTCACAGCGATGATCCTGAAATACGCTATGAAGCCACTCGTTCAGCCGGTGAACTCGAAATCGAAGAGGCTGTCAATCTACTTGGACAAATCGCTGTTGTCGATGAACGTGAAATTCGGCAGGTCGCGATTTGGTCGCTTGGCGAGATCGGCGGGTCTCAAGCGATGCGACTTCTAACTGCACTTGGCGAAGATGCCCGCGAAGCTGAGGATGAAGATTTACTCGAAGCCATTGAGGATGCTATTGGTTTTGCGAGTATGAGCGGTTCAGATCTGGACTTCGATTTTGAGGATGAAGACGAGTAGCAAATATGAGATCGCCCAATCGAAGCGTTCAATTGGGCGATCTCTAAACAGGATTAGGAGGTTGCGAACATCGTCTGCAACTTCATCGCCATACCCATATCCCCTTCAATCTTGATTTTGCCGCTCATGAAGGCTTGCATTGCACCCAACTTACCTGTCGAAACTGCATACCAATCGTCAGCAGCGGCTTTAAGCGTCATTTTGGGGTTTTCCGCTTGACCCTGACCTGCTTCGCATGTTCCAGCAGTAATCTTTAGCCAATACAGACCGCCGTTGTCACCGCTCAAATTGAATTGAATTGTCGCATCAACACCTTCAGCTTTCGCTGGAATGAACCGCGAAGACATAATTGGGAATATTTCAGCGACTTCCGCTTGTGTAGCCATTTGTTATCACTCCTAATACTGTGATTTTAGTTCGCGAAGATGATTTCATCTTATCATCATGTTTGGGTAGTATACAATACGCTGGTAACAAATGCTCAAACGATTTGAACGAGGTTGTAGCTTAAATTACAATGCGTAGTATTTCCGTCCATATAATTGCCTTGATGTTGTCTCTAATCACAACAGCATGTGTTAGATTACAACCTCAAGTTGTGGTGATTACGGCAACACCGACCCTTAGTAACAGTCAACCAGAAGTTGGAGTGTTACCCACAGATGACATCCCGTTATCCTTTTCAACACCAACTGCCCTGACTACTCCAACTCCGATGACCGTTGGGCTAGCCGCGCAGCCACTTACGTATATTGTCCAACCGGGCGATACACTTTCGGGTATTGCATCGGAATATGGGGTTAGGCTCGAAACGCTGCTCGAACTCAACCAAATTGATGATGGAAATCTTATTTCAGTCGGTCAAGTGCTAAAGCTGCCTGCTGAACCGAACACTCTAACCCCATCCAAAAACATTTTGCCCAATGGTCGATTTATTCGCGGTTCTGAAAGTAATACATTCGATACAATACGCTATGTAAGTGAACAAACTGGTTATATTCGCACTGCGAGCGATGTTGTGGAAGAAAAGCTACTCTCCGCAGCCGAAGTGGTTCAGCGTGTTTCGCAAGAGTATCGGGTAGATGCGCGTTTATTACTTGCTATCTTAGAATATCGTGCGCGGTGGTTAACCAGTGAAATTATTGATGAGACGAGGAAACTGTTCCCCATACAGGGTATGCCATCACCTGACGGATTTGATCGTACTGGTTTGTATAAGCAGTTATCATGGCTCGCGAACCAACTCAACAGTGGGTACTACGGCTGGAAATATGGCAACTTAAGCAATTTGGAATTTGATGACAGTGAGCGCGTGAAGATTGCACCAGACCTAAATGCGGCAACAGTTGCTATACAACGATTTTTCAGTATCCAAAGTTTATATGAGGATTGGGAACAAGCTGTCTCTACAAACGGTCTTGACCAAACTTATCGCAATCTATTTGGGGATCCTTTTGCCGGTAGTGGGCTTGATCCTGTTCCCGCTGACTTAGTGCAACCTCTATTGACATTCCCCTTTCCTTCAGGACAAACATGGTTTTTTACCGGCGGGCCGCATGGTGGGTGGGGCAGTGGGAGTGCGTGGTCGGCAATTGATTTTGCGCCACCTGATGATCGACCAGATGGCAGTGCCTTATGTTACGTATCGGATTTTTGGGCGACTGCCGTAGCTGATGGAATCATCACTCAGAGTTCTGAAGGTGCTGTTTTTCTTGATCTTGATGGCGATGGTGACGAAACTACTGGTTGGGCAATTCTCTACTTGCATATGGCTTCAGAAGACCGAGTCAGTGAAGGAACCATCGTAAAAATAGGGGATCGAATCGGAAAACCATCATGCGAGGGTGGATTTTCGACAGCAACTCACATGCACATCGCGCGCTTATATAATGGCGAATGGATTCCAGTGAGTGCAGAAAATGTTGCGTCATTCGTTATGAGTGGTTGGACAGTGTATGGATATAGTGGTCAGGAGTATCAGGGTTTTATGGATAAGAATGGTGAACGTCGTGACGCAGAACAAGGGCGGTTGACACCTATCAACCGTGTTACATGGTAGCCGCAACATGAAAAATCAACGACTGCAATTTGGATTTTTTGCATTAGTTATTGCAGGTGCTTGTTTCCTGCGTGTTAATGAACAGCATGTAACAGCATCACCGTCCCTTCAAGAATTACCAACAGCAACTCCACTTCAAGTAAGTCTGCCAACACCGCTGCCCATACTTCCGACAGCAACATCATTGGTAAATAATGTTGTGCCGGTAGAGCGAAGTCCTACTCCAGAAGGTGCTGCTTATCTTGAGGCGATTACAGAAGCAAATGTACGCTCTCAGGCTGACCCGGAATCGGAAAGACTAGGTACGATCCGAGCAGGCGAACAGTATACGGTTATTGGCCGCTATTTCAGGTGGTATCAGTTTCAATACAGTCAGTCGGCAAGTGGAACAGGATGGGTATTTGATGAACTTGTCAATGTCAGTGGCAATACCAATAATATCCCTGACTTAAGCGCTACCACACCAACACCTGATATTGCAGCTCTACAAAATAGCAACACATTAGCCCAAATCACACAAACTCCGGGTGGCGTACTGACAGCCACTGCTAATGTTGGAGTCGTTCCACTACCGCTTCCAACAAACAACGGTGCTTCTGTTTTACCGCAAGACCTCGCTGCCACAATCCTCCCTACCTTTACTGTCCCCGCAAATGTTGCAGTGCCTAACACAAGCGTAACATCAAGTGAGGGTGATGGAATTATCGCTACGCCCCAGCTTACCGAAGCTCAATCGAGCGAAATTGTCTTACCTTCGCGAATTCCCCCAATTGTGCCTATTTTGTTACTTGGTGGGGTAGGGATGCTAGGATTGCTAATCAGTTCATCACGACGCTAAAAGAAAAGCGCCTTCAAGTTGAAGGCGCTTTTGTTATTACATTCGGAGGTAGAAACTAATGGCTGCAACTGCTGCAACTACCAGAGCTTTCCTCGCTATCTTTGCCGGTGCGGAATGAACTGCCGCAACCACAGCTCGAAACAGCATTTGGGTTCTCAATGCGGAAACCGCCACCCATCAAGCTATCGACATAATCAATAGTGGCACCTTGCAGATACATGAGACTGGTGGAGTCTATAAGCAGCGAAACACCATCAATTGCTACCACTTGGTCGAATTCTTTTGGCGATTCTTCAAAAGCCATACCATATTGCATTCCTGAACATCCGCCGCCGGACACAAAAACGCGCAGGGAATGATTCGGAATGTTACGCTGCTGAAGCAAATTGCGAATAACTTCAACCGCAGAAGGAGTGACAGACAAAACCGGTGTGATGTCGATTGTAGTCTGGAGAATTTCCTGTTCAATAACTGACATGGTGTTAGGCTCCTAAATGGACTCTAATGTTTAGTGAAAGTATAACATATGTGATTAGTGAGGTCAATTAAAACGATGGTGATTGTAAAAATTATCCATGAACTATTTCTTGCTCAGGTATAAAGTAGGAACAAGCTGGATCACCGTTTGAAATGCGCGTCTTTAAACGCGGAACCACACCGAGCAATGCGGCTACCAACTTCATATCCATATCGCAAAGCATAAGATTTTCTTCCGCAGCTTTGTGGTAAGGGCAATTCGCTGTGTAGAGAAAATAGCCGTCTTCAGCCTTTTCCCAATGGGCATTGTAGCCATGATCATTTAAATAGTTGACAACGCAATTTAGGCGCTCTAACAGCGGTAAATCCGGTATACCAGCATCGGCTGCCATACAAGTCGCGACTCCATCAAGCAAAACATTGACTTGTGATAGAGGAACCGTATTTGATAGCTGGTTCAATATGTGATTAACTAATGGCTGATAATTATTCGGGAAATAGTCCTTCGCAGCCTCAGTTAATACGTATACTTGCTGTGGTCGCCCCGGTGAATTTCGATGACGCAGATTAGACAAGCTGATGAGTTCTTCTCTTAGTAATTCACCTAGATGATGCCGCACCGTTACAGCCGTGATGACACTGCCGCGACGAGTCTTCAGTTCAGTAACGATTTCATCGACAGTGGCTTGAGATTTTTGCCGTAGGATTTCAAGGATAAATTGGCGAGTTTCCTGCATGAATAGTGACCCCACCACAATATTTACAACTTCCATCATAAAAAGTCTATCATTTGAATAAGTGAGTTGTCAACGGAAGGGGCAAGTATGTGATTGACGGTTATACGTTCATTATGCTACTATCTTTCCTCTATACTTTGCCTACTTTTATTGAAAGAAAAGTTTGTGGTAGACACTGTTGCATTTCAGGGTATTCATGGGGCGTATTCTGAGCAGGCGCTGCGCCAATTTTTCGGCACTTCTGTTGAAGTAAAACCTTGTGAAACGTTACATGACTTGTTCGCTGCTATTCAATCACGCCAAGTTAAATACGCGATTATGCCAATTGAGAATGCACTTGCTGGCGCTGTAAGCCAAGCATATGAATTACTCATGGACTATGACGTTCTGATCCAAGCAGAAGTCTATTTGCATGTACACCATGCGCTTTACACAACGGGTGGACAAAAAATAGAAGACTTGCAGCAAGTCCGTTCTCACCCACAAGCACTCGCACAATGCGATCAGTTTTTGCGTCGACATCATATCAAGCCTGTGCCGTGGTATGACACTGCGGGTTCCGCTAAAGATTTGGCAGCCGATCCACTGCCGGGTGTGGGTGCGATTGCCAGTGAACTCGCTGGTGATTTATACAAACTTGATCGGTTGGCTTCACAAATTGAAGATGTTGCGTTTAACTTCACACGTTTTCTCGTTTTGGGGCATGAAGACCCGCCGCGTGGTGAATACAATAAAACGTCGCTTATCTTTGCGACTCGTCACCGGCCGTCTGCTTTATATGATTGCATCGGTGAATTTGCGACACGCGGCTTAAATCTTACTAAGATCGAATCAAGGCCGCGTCGCAACAGACCGTGGGAGCCTGTCTTTTACCTTGATTTTGAGGGTCACTGGCAAGATCAAAACTGCCAAGAAGCCTTAGCACGGCTCCTCCAAAGAGCATCGTTCGTGAAAATGCTCGGGTCATATCCAGCAGTTAAAACAGGAAACGAAACCGTAGGTATTTAACCAAAGGTAGACTTATGCAGAAATTAGGTGTGGCTATCCTCGGCGCTACAGGTGCAGTAGGGCAGCGTTTCATACAACTCCTCGAAAATCACCCGTGGTTTTATGTCGCGGAAGTGATTGGCTCCAGTCGAAGCGCTGGGCAGCCCTACGGGGAAATTACCAATTGGGTGCTAGATGGTAATGTTCCAGATTCGGTTTCCCATTTGACCGTTAAGCCATTAGATGGCAATTTCGACTCGCCATTGATCTTTTCAGCCTTACCTAAAGAAGCCGCTGAAACGCGCGAAATCGAGCTTGCCGCTGCGGGGCATATCGTTTGCACGAATGCGTCGGCAAATCGCATGGTAGATGATTTCCCACTGCTGCTTCCAGAAGTTAACCACGACCATATTAAACTGATTGACGTTCAACGAGAGAAACGTGGTTGGAAAACCGGTGCCGTCATCGCGAATTCGAATTGCACTGCGATGCCGGTCGTTATGGCACTCGCGCCACTACGACAGTTTGGGATTACTAAAATTATCGTGGTAAGCGCCCAAGCGATAAGTGGAGCAGGGTATCCGGGCGTAGCATCACTCGACATCTTAGATAACATGATCCCATACGTTAGCGGCGATGAGCAAAAACTCGAAACGGAAACGCTGCGTATGTTGGGCAGTTATCAAAATGAACAAATAAGCTGGATGGATGCAAAATTGAGCGCATCCTGTAATCGTGTGCCGGTTATTGATGGACATTTAGTTAATGTTTCGGTTGAACTTCGGGCTAATCCGAGATTAAACGAAATCATCGACATTTGGACGAATTTCCGTGCATCAGCAGAAGTTGCCAATCTTCCAAGTGCGCCGGAGCATCCACTCTACTATATGCCGCAAATTGATCGTCCTCAAAGTAGGCGTGACCGAAACGCGGGTAAAGGGATGTCAACCTCGATTGGGCGCTTGCGAGAATGCCCCATCTTAGGGTACAAATTTGCAGCGTTGTCGCATAACACCATTCGGGGCGCTGCGGGTTGCAGCATCTTAAATGCGGAACTGATAGCGTCAAGCGGTTATATCGCGGCGTTTACACGAGAAAAAACACTTTCTGCTGGCTAGTTGCAAAACTGGCGACCTCATTTGAATGATTTTTCAGGCGGTGAGAAGCTCACCGCCGATTTGTTTGGAGCGTATTTATGAAAGTACTCATTGCTGGTATCGATGGGTATTTGGGGTGGCCGCTTGCCCAGTATTTAACGCAACGCGGGCATGTTGTCGCAGGAATTGATGCCTTACTTCGCAGACAATGGGTCACAGAGATGGGCAGCGATAGTGCAATACCGATATGCTCAATCAACGACCGTTTAGCTGGTTATGAAAAATGCTTTGGTCAAGAATTGCTGTTTCGTGAGGGCAATCTACTCGATTACAAGTTTTTGAAAGAAAGTCTGGCTGAATTTCAACCTGATGCTATTGTTCACTTCGCGGAAATGCCATCAGCTCCTTACTCAATGATTGACCAAGAACATTCGTTTTTTACACAACAAAATAATGTGATGGGCAGCCTAAACCTCCTGTGGGCGATAAAAGAGGTTTGTCCTGAAACTCACCTGATCAAATTAGGGACTATGGGTGAATACGGCACCCCAAATCTAGATATACCAGAAGGCTTCTTTGAAATAGAATTTAGAGGGCGAAAAGATGTCCTCCCATTCCCGCGCCAAGCTGGAAGTTTTTATCACTGGAGCAAAGTACACGACTCAAATAACACTATGTTCGCCTGCCGTATTTGGGGCTTAAAGGCGACTGACATCATGCAAGGGGTGGTGTTTGGCACGCGAATCGATAACGATGGAGGCGATCCCAGCCTAAGGACGCGCTTAGACTTCGACCAATGTTTTGGAACAGCCATTAACCGTTTTTGCTGTCAGGCTGTAATTGAGCATCCTCTCACGGTATATGGTGGCGGTGGACAAATACGGGGTTTTATTCCATTACGGGATTCAATGCAGTGCGTTGCTTTGGTAATTGAAAATCCACCATCGATGGGCGAGTATCGCGTATTTAACCAATTTGATCGCACGTATACAATTGAAGCGTTAGCAAGCCTAGTACAAGTTGCAGCCTCCGATCTTGGGATTAACGTTGTCATTCAAAACTACGAGAACCCACGAACGGAAATGGCAAAGCATCATTACAATCCTGATCGCAACCGACTTGTCGAACTTGGCTACAAACCATTTGGAAATATCGTTGGCGAAATTAAAATCATGCTTGACGACTTAAGCACTTGGCGCGAACGTATCATTAAGCATAAACAGGTTCTGATCCCTGATATTCGGTGGGATGGCTCACGTCGACCATCACGGGGCATTAATTGATGCACTTTACTGATTAAGTGGCTATTGAACACTTTCTGAGAGGAAGTTGTGAATGATTCAGTTTTTAGAGTTAAACAAACTCGGTACTGCTGAACTGGCTCGGCTTAAACAACGAGCCGAAACGGATATTCGCCAGTTATTTCCAATCGCGCAGAACGTCATTGATAAAGTGCGAACGGATGGGGATAAAGCCGTCATTGATTTTGCTCGTCAATTTGATGCTAAAAACTTCGAAGCGCATATGTTGCGAGCAACTCCCGCGGACTTTGCTCATGCGAGAGCATCTGTTACACCAGATGTTATTCACGCCATCGAACAAGCACACGCTAATATTGAAAAATTCCACAAAGAGCAACTCCCTGAATCGATGTGGTTTACCGAAGTACAACCGGGGATCATGGCTGGCGAACGTATCACGCCAATTGCCAGCGCTGGATTGTATGTACCGCGAGGTAAAGGGGCATTTCCTTCGGTCATGCTAATGCTTGCGACACCGGCTAAAGTAGCAGGTGTTCAGAAAATTGTTGTTGTTACGCCACCGACTCTTGATGGTAAAGCTGATGCGGGTTCACTTGTGGCTGCGGAAATTTGTGGTATCGATGAAGTTTATGTTGTCGGCGGGATGCAGGCCATTGCTGCATTAGCATTCGGTACAGAAACGATACCCAAAGTTAGCAAAGTCATTGGCCCCGGAAGCAGCTATGTTTCTGCCGCAAAACGTCTACTTTATGGCACTGTTGATGTTGGTTTACCGGCTGGGCCAAGCGAATCAATCATTTTGGCAGATGAAACCGTTGACCCACGTTTAGCTGCACTCGATCTCTTAGTGGAAGCAGAGCATGGCCCAGAGTCAGCCGCATTACTTGTCACACACAGCAGGGAAGTCGCAGAAGCTGCACATGCTGCGCTGCCGGACTACATCGCTGAGTTGCCAGAGTGGCGACAGGCATTTATTAAAAATGTCCTCAGCAATTACGGCGGCATTCTGCTAACCAGTAGTTTGGAGCAATCCATTGAGTTTGTGAACGAGTATGCGCCGGAACATCTTGAGATTCTAACGGCTGAACCGTTTATCACGCTCAACAAAATCCAAAACGCTGGCGAGATACTGCTAGGGCAGCTTACACCTATTCCTACAGCAAATTATTGCTTGGGCTTAAACGCTATTCTACCTACGGGTGGATTTGCGCGAAGTTTTTCATCCGTTAGCGTTCATGACTTCCTAAAGCGCAGCGGGGTAGGGTATCTTTCGCGAGAAGGATATATGAAACTTCAAGGTATTACCGCTACACTTGCCGATTACGAAGATTTTCCGGCCCATGCGATGGCTATTCGCAAGCGAAATTTAATCTTAGGCGTAAATAATGACTGAAGATCCAAATTTATTACAACGCATTCAGTCACTTCAATTTAGGCAAAAGGATGAAGCTGAATCGCTCTTACTTGGCTTTTTGCAAGAGGTTTTTTCGGCTGATGTTGCAGCGGTTGAATTGAGACCCTTAGCCGTTTCGCTAAACTCTTTTAATGGGTTTATAACGCTTACTGATGGTAAGCGTTATTTTTTCAAGACACATACTGAGCCGGATACGCTTATTCATGAGTACTACAATGCGGGTCAGCTTGCTGACGCGGGTTACCCGATAATTAAACCGGTTTTCAGTTCAACCGAAGTAGGTAAGCAGGTTCTCATTTACGAGGTTATTGAAAGTCAATCCGTTTTTGATGTCGCTTGGGCAATTGAAAATGGTGAGGAAGCTAAATTTGATGCGTTAGAATTTGCTCAACACACGGCTGATGATGAATTGCTATCTCTATATTTAAGTTCAATGCAATTCCAAAGCAGTGAAGCTGCGGAAAAGACACCAATTCACCAGTTGTTTTACCATCGGCTAACGGGCGGTCGGCTCGACCGGTTTTATGCCGAACAGCAGGTTATCAAGTTACCATTAGGACAATACACGCTTGGAGAGGTTAGATCTGCTCGTTGGGATATCAACAGTCAAATTTATGATCAGACACTTGATGAGCTTATCCAAGAGGCAATTCTAAACCTACAGCCTGCTCAACAAGGAATATCTGTGATTGGTCATGGCGATGCTCACAACGGGAATGTATTTCTTCAATTCGCATCTGACCAAGTACCGTCATTGTTATATTTTGATCCCGCATTCGCAGGGCGACACAATCCGCTACTCGATATCGTTAAGCCGTTGTTTCATAATGTATTTGCCATGTGGATGTACTTCCCACAAGACAAGAAGGCTAAAACTCCGATTAGCCACCAGCAAAAAGGTGCCTTTTGGTATGTCGACTATGACTATCCGCTACCTGAAGTACGCAAAATGTTCTTAAGAAGCAAGGTGGACAGAGTGCTACTCCCGCTTCTAAAACACATGAAATCAGAAGGAACCTTACCTGTAAACTGGCGCACCTATCTTAAATCAGCTCTATTTTGCTGCCCATTACTAACTATGAATCTCGCTGACAACAATCGCTTTCCGCCAGAAATTAGCTTACTTGGATTAGCGATGGCGGTTGAAATGGGCGCAGAAAGCCAAAATCAGGTTAGCATTATCGACCAAGTGCTGAATGAAGTCTCCGATCAACTTTGATGCGTAACAGATAGGGTTGTAAGCAATCTTTGAAAAATTGGTGATTGCTCAAGGAAAATGTAGCGAACTGGACTCACAATTGTTTGTGTGCCACCAATAGAACGAATATACTCCATCGCTGGTAATAAGCTAGAATTGGCAATAATCAAGGTAACAGTGAACCATTTTTCGTTCGAATTACTGCCTAAATCCGAAGCATAAATCGGGGAAATGGTCGGTCCTTGCAACCCACGAGTTATGGGGTTGGAGGCGACTTTCCGCGCGACAGTTTCTGCGTCTTTGCCTCTTACATTGGCGATCAATTGAAAAAAACCTCGACCGTGGTGTGCGGCATCAATATACTCAACAAGTGTTCTTACCGTATTTAAATAATCCGGGTTCTCTTGCAGTGCTTGTCGATTACCAATGAGGCAAGCCTGAGACTCAATAATTACCCCGTCATTCAGAATTTTGAGATGGTTCTCTCGCAACGTCGTTCCTGTTTGGGTTAGGTCAATAATCAAATCGGCGTACCCAAGAGTGGGCGCGGCTTCTATCGCGCCTTCTGCTTTAACAAGGGTAAAGTGATGTATACCATAATTGTACAGATATTCGCGAGCTAATACGGGATATTTGGTGGCAATACGAATGTTTCGCTGTTTGTCTTCGCGAAAATCGAGTGATACATCTAATAGATCTGACATATCGTCCACATCTATCCAGATTTCGGGCACCGCAACAACCAAACTACAATGTCCATAACCGAGTTTTTCGTGAACAACAAGCAGATCATCGTTCTGATTTTCCTTCACCACATCAAAACCAGTTATGCCCAGTTGAGCTGTACCATCAGCGACTTTATAGACGACATCCGTTACGCGCTGAAATAACACCGAGACCGACGGAATCGATGGCATAATCCCCGTGTATTGACGTTGATTGGGTTTCTCAATTCGCAGACCGCAATCGCGCAAGAAATTGATTGTTGGTTCCGCAATTGCGCCTTTACTTGGTAACGCCAACGTAAGTGATTTATCCATCGCTATGCACGCTTCTATTGATTTCAGTTAAAAATTGTTGAATTTGATCGAAATTAAAAGTTTTGCCACTGTAACTGACCATTTGATCGTTCTGAAGGGTCGCAAATTTCGCATTTGCCGGGAGTTTCTGTGTTGAGGGCAATAATTCAACCCCTTGTCCATGTGATCGTATTTGGGTTGCCCAACGAACACTTGACACAGCATCATTGTCATCAAAACGCAGTATTAGTCTTTCATGGGATTCGAAATAGCTTGGGGATAAGGTGTTCAAGAGCCGCTTACCATAATAGGTAAATCCAACGGCTGGTACATCCTCAATTGAACCGATCAGACGACCTAGTTCATCATATCGACCACCGCCGCCAACATGCACATTATCAACGTACAAGTCAAAAACGAAACCCGTGTAGTATTCCCATGTTCGAATAAGCCCCGGATTGACAGAGATTTTTGATGCGGCTATGCCTTGAACTCCTAATAGCCGAACGGCTTCTTCCCATGAATTGGCAAGTGATATTGCTGCTTGATTTGAAGACGGAATCTTTTTCATTAATGCAGCGAATGTTTGATGTGGTTCACCTGATAATTGACACCAATCTTCCATGAAATCTATCGCTGCAAGTAAATTGTCACGATCTGCTGCTCTTTGTTTCTTTAAGTCCATACGTTTTATGATGTCATCGTAAGTACGCCCACCCATAGTTGCTGTCTGATCAGAGTAGCTAATTCGAGTTGGCAACGACTCGCCTGTTTTGAAATCCTGTTTATCGAAGTGATTGAGTAACCACTGCTTGCCTCTGGTTGTATCTTGGAGCGCAGTGAGATTGTGCAACAAATATCGCTGCGTTCGTAGGTCTAGATTAAATTGTTGAAGCAATTCACGAATGAGGCCAACATGCCCAATTGACACTCTCCAGTTGGGAACCCCAAGAGTCTCGAGGCCAAGTGCTGACATTGCAATGACTTCTGCGTCGGCATAACTCCCGCTTAGGCCAATCAGTTCGGCACCTATAGCCAGTTGTTCGTATTCATTCAAATTGTCCTCAAAAACTGGTCCAGCGAACTGCCAGCGAGCAACGTTTGCGGAATTATTCGCAACGAAGTAGTGGGTAGCGGACGCTGTAAACTCTGGTCGAAGTGCAAGTTGCTCATTCTGACGATCAAAGGTCAGCATATGGTTGATAATTTGATCGCCTGCTTTAATCAAAAACAAGTCTGCACGATCAATTACGGGCAACTCCAGCAACTCATAACCATATAACTGCATGTGCTGATTCAATACAGACAGCACTCTACTAATACCAGTTCCGTTTAGATCACGAGGAATTGGATTCAATGACAAAATTGCGACCTTTATTGAGTGAATGCGATTCCATTTACGCCAGCGAGTTTATAATAACGTGCTTCATATTTAGCGAACAGTCCGAATGATGTAGAAGTTTCTCACGAATCGAGTAGGTCACAAGCGTAAAACTGATTTTTCATCTATACTAAATCTATTCGGGTACTACCAATTAAATCTACTTGATTGAGTATCATATTGCCAGAGAAACTGGCGACAGGAGATGAAGAATGAAAGTTCGATCTAGTCTGCTTGTATTCTTATTGCTGTTCGCCTTTAGCCTTGGAACAGCAGCTACCGCCGTGGCAGCACCGTCACAGCAAGCACAGTACGCATTGCCAAAACTAATTGTTAATACGAGTTTTCTAAATGTTCGTACCGGGCCGGGTGTTCAATATACGGTACTTTTGACCGTTGTTGGCGGCACAGAATTGCCAGTTGTTGCTCGCGCGAATGATGGTGTTTGGTATCAAGTTTCAACAGCAGTTGGGCTAGGTTGGGTAAATATTGAATACACCGTAGCGCGGGGCACTTTCACAAATATCCCCGTTCTGTCACTTGAGGATGTTATTATTGCTGCGGCTCAAACGCCTATCACATTAGGGTTAAATGATGCAGGGCAGGGTGGTGGAGGGGGCGCTCCGACTACTACTAGTACAACCCCTGTAGTTGGCTCTCCAATGAAATTTACGCTTGCTAGCGGTCAAATTGTGACTGTAAGTCCGGGCGAGCGTTTCCGTGCAGTGATTAATGTTGAAGCTGTTAATGCGCGTTCACAGCCTGTCGATGGCGCTCCTGCAATCACAACATTATTCCGTAATGACACCTTTGACTACACTATCGTTGGCAGCACAAATGATAAGAATGGTGTCAACTGGGTCGCGCTTGATGTGCCTGATGTCGGTGTCGGCTGGGTTGAAGGCGCGAAGCTGTTTATTCGTCTTTCTCGCGTCTCCGGTCAGGTAGTCTCCATAGCGGGCAATGCGATTGCGATGCGCGATTTGCCGGGTGGCGGCAGCCAACAACTGCCTGTACTCAATGAAGGTAGAGAAGGGTTCTTGCGTGATATTAGTAAGGATAGTCAATTTGTCCTCATTGAGTTGGGTGATGGCACACGCGGTTGGGTTCCCTTCAACGCCACCGTCGGACGCACGGGAACACCGACTGATGAAATCGACTTGAGCTTGTTACAAAGTACAGCAAGTGACTTAGGGCAAGGGGGCGGAGGTGGCGCTCCGGTCAGCTTTGGCTTGGCAACACCTCATGTTGTCGTCAATACCGGCTTCTTGAATGTTCGGAGTGGCCCCGGTGCTCAATTCGGCATTGTTGCAACCTTCGCAGGTGGAAGTGAATTGCCTGTTATTGGCATCACTACGGATGGGGTATGGTTCCTCGTAGAAGGCACTTTCGGTCAGGGCTGGCTAAACAGTGAGTTTACTGTTTTCCGTGGTAGCATTACGAGCGTTCCCATCATAAACACAACCGGTAATTAGTGATTTTGTGAGTGTGAATATACACGTACAGGTTTCATCGCCTGTACGTGTTTTTACGGGTGACACTAAAGATGTATATCACGTATGTTGAGGATAATGTTGCCAATATTGCACTTTTCGAGCGTATTTGCCAGATGGGTAAGGACGATCTGACAATCTACCTTGATGCAGAGTCTGCCTTTAATGCGCTTATGACTGACTACTGCGATCTCATTGTGATTGACCTTCATCTAGGTTCAAATACACTTGACGGGCTTGAGCTAGCAAGATTATTGCGTGAAAACGGTATTGAACAGCCAATTGTTGCAATTACCTCATATGATCATTTATTCAGAGATCAATATGCTGATGCTGGTTGCAACGAATATATTCGCAAACCTGTCTCAGTCGAGGCTTTTTTGGCGCTTATCGACCGTTATCGTCCCTAGTTAGAGTTCTTCCTCGGAATTATTTTTCACGTATGCTTGAAATACTGGCGGTTCCACAACGACTCGCTTACCTTGAAGTTTCAATAATTGTTTTTGTTGCAAGACCGCAAAAACCTGTTGAGTTTCCAATTTGTTGGGGTCGATATTTGGATGTGGGGAAGTAAATTCCTGCAACATTATTCTTTCCGGTTCCGTTAGGCTTTTCCATATTGTTTGGCACTCCGTTCGAACAGCTCGTCTTTGAGACAAATCAAACACCAGTTGTTCGCTTCGCGTCATAACATCATTCGCCTCCAGTGTACCTAATGTATCGAGTGCTTTAAATCCAGATCGCAGTAGACCGGCGTACCGACCCGTGGCCCATAGAAGGAAGTCAACCGTGTACTGCTCGTAAGAACGATTATTTCTTCGAATTAGCTCCTGTACCATATTCCGCGCATCGAACTCATTGTATGGCCCTACATATAACAAGTTGTCGTTGAATAACTCGACAAATGGTTCGATTGCAAGATTATCTATCCCGTAATTTGCAACTAATACCGATAAGGGTGAACGGGTAAAGGTGAGATAGGATATACCTTTTTTGTTGATGTCTCTAAGCCCGCGCAGGGTTAAAAAAAACTTAACAGGAAGCAGCTTAAGCATTTCCTCGAACTCATCAAACATAAAAACAATTTGAATACCTTGACGCATGAGAATCTCGAGACCCAGTTCAAAATAACGTAGCCCCATGTAGGCATATAGAGGATTGGTGCCATCCTGTAGCGCTTGGTATGTTTCATAGAACACGCGAGCATCATCACTTGAAAGGTTAGAAAAGGGGTAAAAAGCTAAAAAGAGGCGATGCATAAGGAGTTCGTACCCAGCCCAACACCGTATTGCTTCGCTATCAGCCGCGTTTGTATTTGGCAATGGGCCTAGAAGGCTAGGGTCAATAATGATTGCCTTAAATGGTTTACCATTTGCGACATCTTTCATATAGAAAGATTGAACAGATTCATCCGCGAGATGCTGTAATAAATTACTTTTACCAACACTTCCAACGCCAATTAGAGAACATGATTCAGATGCTCTCCAGCGTTCCATCACTGATCCCACTTCTTGTTGGCGAAATTCGATTGGTTGTCGCCGGTTTCTTGTATTATTCATTACACATCCCAAAATGATTACGTAGAAAACATTATAATGTCTCAACCTTTGGCTCTACGCAAGTCTCATTAACTCAATTACTTCATGATAATAAACATTATCACGTGTAAAGTGCGATTACAAACCTGTAACAAATGAAATCTTTTTTAGTACTGAGGGTATAATCTGTAATAACGTTGCCAATAGCAAATAGAATTGAATTATGCGTATTGTTGTCTTGAATCATCCACTTGATGGGGACTTCGCGGTTAGGCTAAATCTTATCCTTATACGGAGTGGTTTAAATTCCCGAATCGAAACCTTAGATACTGTACATGGCTTTCTAGCAAATTCAGCAAATGATGAACTTGCTATTATCGTCGTGCTTCGCCCACAGTTTGTAAACTCGTCAAACCTGCTTTCGGTTCTAGAATTGGCAGATGGATCGAATGTACCGATTTTCCCGGTAATACGCGCACCTATTGATATTCATGAATGGCCTACCCAAATAGGCTTTACGCACACCATCGATTTTACAGACCATGATGAGCAGTACTTTGTTGCAAAAGTTTTTGATCTCGCACATGCTGTGGCTCTGAAAAGCAGTGCCCCTTCCACGCCACACCTCTCATTATTAGAAACGCACATCAGTAATCTGCTTTTAAGTACACAGTGGCTTGACAAGCTGGAAGCATTAAACTTTCCAGAGATGTCTTCGCAATCCCCTCTAAAACACTTCATCGAAAATATACAATATGATGTAATAAGTACTGATAATCCTAGTCTGAAAAGAAAAGATTTATTAGCTGAAATACTCCTTCATTTTCCTCGCATCTTAATTCAAACTGAATTTGTTGATAGCGATATATTAGCTAGGTACATTACAGACACTTATGTAATGAAGTACAGTGGCGATCCGCGCAGCGCTCAACTGCCTATCGTCATAAATCTAGCAGCTTGGTCTCCAAATCGGGACTCGCTAGATAGTTTAATGGTGTTTAGAAAAACAGCCTATCGAGATATAGAGAATGGGAAAATTATTCTAATAGTGCATGGGATTGAAGGGGAAACACACATCTGGAATAGCTTTTGGGAAATCTTGGCTAATAATATTGATCTAGACAGCCCTTTTCTTTCCATAATCATCCTAATTGAGGAATTCTCAAACGTAAGGGTATCTTTAGAACATCTTGTGGAGATCAAGCCAGTAGAAATAACATTTGGTGCACTGCAAAAATATTCCTCTCATTTTCCAGATCGTTTACTTACAATATACATTAATACATCTCTGGAAAACGACACTTCACAACCGCTTCACTACTTCACCGAGTCACCGTTACTATTCGCACAATTGCTATCTATACGGTTTTCAGAAAACACACAACTGCAGGAATACGGTGTGGCTGATTACTACACAGCACTTATAGAAACACTGTGGAACATGGGGTGTCGTATAAACAGTGATAAAGAATCGGAGTTGCAGTCCGTTTATCCACGCTTGGCAAAGATGGCCGCCCTACTTACTCATCACAGCAAAATATATCTCCATCTCGATGATGCTATTAAATTATTGGGAAATAAATATACATTGCAAACCTGCATTGATAGCGGTTTGCTAACCCAAAATGGGAATAAAATCCGTTTTGCTGTCTCTCATTTTAAGAACTATTTCGCTTCTATTGCTTTACGAGAATACGGTTTACCTTCAAAACTTCCCAAGCCCACGCTAAATTATTTAGGCGAACGTATCCCCAAATTATGGGATAAAAGCCTTATCTTATTACCTCATCTATTGCCAAACAGCACACTTTTACTTGAGCGTTTAGCGGAACAAGACCCCT
>Ga0209460_1000818_pt1 | contig 23261 bp, 17 predicted proteins | sample EBPBio132013_DNA_FD_185868 | JGI IMG/M metagenome (GOLD analysis project Ga0209460, IMG submission 185868) | Wastewater treatment Type I Accumulibacter community from EBPR Bioreactor in Madison, WI, USA - Reactor 2_5/13/2013_ DNA (SPAdes)... | ecosystem: Engineered > Bioreactor > EBPR >... | reverse complement strand
CATTGATGACGCCGCCGAGGGTATTCGACCCGTAAATGATGGATTCCGGACCTCTGATAATTTCAATCCGTTCTGCCGTCATCGGGTCGATTGTCAGAGCATGATCAGCGGAAGTTGCAGAGAGATCACCGGTTCTTCCGCCATCTTCCAAAATCAGCAAACGATCGCCGCTTAGTCCTCGGGCAACCGGTCTTGCTGGGGCTGGTCCCATACTTCTTTGTGACAACCCGGCTTCATTATTCAGCGTTTCTGCAATGGTTTTGCCGAGCATTTGCCTGAGGTCTTTTCCTGAGAAAACCTGATCAGGAATTACTTTTATTTCAGAAAAATCCCGGTCAGATTCCACATTGATTGTCTGGGTTGACCGGTAAAGTTTTTCAATCGAAAAATTTACAGTTAAAGCTTCATGAGGAGTAACCTTAATGATTCTGGAATCTGAATGATAACCAACACGGTACACTTTAAGGGTATAGGTTCCAATCGGTACTTCTGTAAACAGAAAAGAACCATCAGAACGTGTTGGGGTTGTCTGGTTTAACTCGACAATCAGAACGGCAGCAAAATCAACGGGTTCGCCGGTTTCTTTGTCTGAAACCACACCAGAGATTTTGCCGACATCGTGTACTTCCGAAAAGGCAGAACCGGAAAGACAAATCAGGAAAAAAAGGAAAAAATATTTCATCGGATTTTCAAATACTTTCTTCAGCCCGGTCAGGATCTCCCGGACCAGGCTGAAAAAGTTACATTTTTTACTTCACTACAACAGGGATGGGCAATGTTTCAAAATCAGGATGGCCACCATGAAGCAGGGAAACTTTTACCGTTGTTGATCCTGCCTTTTTTCCACGGATAATCATTGCATAATCATCTTCATGGGCAGTTTTCATTAATCCTGCTGGAATGGCTATTGTTGCCACAGCTACAGAAGTATCTGCAACGGTTAGTTTGAGAGTCAGTTCTTCAGTGTGGGTATCTGCAGTTTTGCTGGAGTCCAGATCAGAAAGAAATTTTATTTCGATCGTTGGGGATGTTGAACTTTGAGCAACTTCAAACTGTCCCTTCACCTTTGCATTCCAGTAAGTGACCACCCGGTTGCCTGAAGAAGTGAAAGCGGCACCACCAACTTCAGCATGTTCTTCATTATGGTCGTCATCAACAGAATTATCTTTGCAACCGGTGATAAGAGTAAAAACAAAAAGTACAGAAATAGAAATACGAAAAATAGAAAACGAGGTCATTATTGACTCCAATTTGATTTAAAATTATAAAAAAGACGGATTTCTTCCTATCAGGAAAAAATCAGAAAAAGGGAAGCAGTAGGGAAATTAAATAACCGGGGGACCCCGTGGGGTAATTGAAAGGTCTGATCTGTAAGTGATCAGAGAAAGTTCAGCAGGTGCTTGAAGATCAACCGAAACCAGGACTGTTCCCGAAACGGGTTCTGACGAACTCCATGCACCCAGTAAAGTGTGGAGTAAACAGAAGTCACCATCCTGAATCTGACCCGAAGGCAGATCAGGTGAAGTCACAACAGCTGAATCAGGACTTCCTGCAACCGCATGAAAATGCCAAAGGTTTACCGTCAGCACAAGCGGCAGGTAAACGAAAAGCAGCAGAATTGCCAGATTTTTCAGTGTTTTTTGTTTCATGGTCCTACAAAAATAGAGGATGAAGGTATGAAATTGCAAAAGTCGAACCAGATTGAAGAGTTACTTGCCGAATAAAAAGGCCACTGGGCGTGTCATCCCGAGTGTTTTTTCACAAAGTGAAAAAATGTATCGAGGGACCAATTGCCTTTTTTATTTGAAGAATGACGTCATCCCGTTACTCAAACAACCCGATCTGTTCCTTTTCCTCATCGTCATCATTCTCTGGTGAGGATGATTCATCCAGTTCTTCAGGAAGCGGGTCTGGTTCTGTTGTCTCTGCAAGATCATCGACTGGACTCAGTAACTGGATGGATTTCACTGTAAACTGACTCAGCCGGTTACCGAGGGCTTTCCAGCCTTTCACATCCATAAATTCAACCAGATTCAGTTCTTCAGTAATTTCTTCCTTCGTTTTACCCTTTTCAATGGTGAAAGAAATTGATGGTTCCTGAACAACCGAAACAGCAATCAGTTTCGATTTTTTCTCATCCCCGATAAACGAAAACCGTTTATCCAAAGTCTGAGTTTCAATCTGGAATCGTTTTACGAAATAATTTTCCTGAGAAGCTTCCCAGTAAACAGCAGAAATCACCGTTTCTGGATGGAATTTACGAATAACCAGAACATTTTCAGGTTCATACCGGTTTGTTATTTCATGGGATGTCAGCTCATAGGTTCCATCTTTATAAATGACAAGAATGGAATCACTGGTATTGAAATTACCGATCCATTTTCCACGACCATCAAGATTCAGACGGCCAATAACTGCATCATACCAGACTTTTCTGGCACCAAAAGAAGAAGGACCTACTGATTTCCTGACAATTTTTTTAACTGGCCAGCGGGTGAGAATATTTCCCATCGAGTTCCGGCCTTTGATGCTCAGATCACCGAAGTCATAGTCAAAAACTTTTATTTTAGCCCGGCATCCCTGAGACAGGGTGACGTTTACAACTTCAGATTCACCATTCGGATTTGAAGTGAAATAGAGAATCTTCGAGCCTTTGGTTCCTTTCGTAACCGGATATTCACGGTCACGGGTAATGGCAGTCACATTAAACCGTTTGGCGTAGGCAAAACCGGAATCCCCATCGAAGTAAACCACGTTGTAAATCCGGCGTTCATCACTCTTTTTCCAGACATCAACGTGAAGAATATCTTTGCCCACGAATTTTTTATCTTCGATTTTCGTGACAATCAATGTTCCGTTTTTCAGGAATACAATGATATCATCCATATCAGAACAGTCACAGATGAATTCATCCTTCTTGAGTCCGTACCCAATAAAACCATCATCCCTGTTGACGTACAATTTCTGATTGGCGATCACAACCTGCCGGGCGGTGATGGTGTCAAACGTTCTGATTTCAGTTTTTCGTTCACGTCCGGCACCGTATTTTTTCAGAATTCCACGGAAGTAGTCTATGGCAAATTCAATCAGGTGGGCCAGATGATGATTCACTTCCCCGATTTCTTTTTCAAGATTTTTAAGTTCTTCATCGGCTTTGAATGAATCGAATTTGGAAATCCGTTTAATCTTGATTTCTGTCAGCTTCAGAATATCATCACGGGTGACTTCACGTTTGAAAAGTTTTTTATAAGGTTCAAGACCGGTATCAATGGTGCTCAGAACCGATTCCCAGGTTGTACATTCTTCAATATCACGGTAAATCCGTTTTTCGATGAAGATTTTTTCGAGGGATGAAAAATGCCATTTTTCCATGAGGGAATCACGGGTGTTTTCAAGTTCAAGTTTCAGAAGCTGAACAGTATGTTCGGTATTGAACCTGAGAATATCAGTAACACCCATAAAAATGGGTTTGTCATCAATAATGACGCAGGCATTGGGTGACTCAGATACCTCGCAGTCAGTAAAGGCATAGAGGGCATCAACGGTAACATCCGGTGAAACACCAGGTGCCAGTTCGACCACAATTTCAACGTCTTTTGCCGTGTTATCAATCACCTTTTTGATCTTGATCTTGCCCTTGTCGTTGGCCTTAATGATCGATTCAATCAGACCCGTCGTGGTTTTTCCGTAAGGAATTTCACGAATAACAAGGGTTTTCTTATCCAGTTCTTCAATTTTAGATCGGATTCTCAGTTTTCCGCCTTTTTTTCCGTCATTGTAATTCGAAACATCAATCATTCCGCCGGTGAGAAAATCGGGGAAAATGACGGGTTCTTTTCCTTCCAGAATATGAATGCTGGCATTGATGAGTTCGCAGAAGTTGTGGGGCATGACTTTGGTTGAAAGTCCGACGGCAATACCTTCAACACCCTGAGCAAGAACAAGAGGAAATTTGACAGGGAAGAAGATGGGTTCTTTTTTCCGTCCGTCATAAGAAAGCTGCCATTTAGTGATGTCACCATTGAACAAAACTTCAAGCGCAAATTTAGAGAGACGGGCTTCAATATACCGGGCAGCAGCAGCCGAATCACCGGTTCTGTTATCACCCCAGTTTCCCTGGCAGTCAATCAGCAGTTCCTTCTGGCCCATGTTCACCAATGCTGCCGTGATTGACTGATCGCCGTGCGGGTGATACTGCATGGTCTGGCCGATAATATTCGCCACTTTGTGGTAACGGCCGTCATCCATTTCTTTCATAGAATGGAGAATCCGGCGCTGAACCGGTTTAAGTCCGTCATAAATAGCCGGAACCGCACGGTCAAGAATAACATAACTGGCGTAATCGAGCCACCAGTTATCGAACATATTCCTGATGTGGGTCATTTCATGCAATTTTTCAGTACCATTTTCCGGTAAAACCGGCTCATTTGGGTCAGTTGAGCTCATGATCAACCAAATCCTTTTCAACTCTCAGATTGTCAATAATATAATTTCGCCGTTCCGGGGTGTTTGTGCCCATGTAAAATTCGAGCAATTTCGGAATCGGGGTTTCCTTTGTCAGAATAACAGGTGAAAGCCGGATGTTTTCGCCGATAAATCCAGAAAATTCATCCGGAGAAATTTCCCCAAGTCCTTTAAACCGGGTGATTTCAGTGCCTTTGCCAAGTTTAACCATTGCCGCCTGTTTTTCATCTTCATCGTAACAATAAATGGTTTCCTTTTTGGTTCTCACCCGAAATAAAGGCGTTTCAAGAACGAAAAGGTGTCCGTTTCTCACAAGATCGGGGAAAAACTGAAGGAAAAACGTCAGCAGAATCATCCTGATGTGTTTGCCGTCTTCATCGGCATCAGTCGCCAGAATAACCTTATTGTACCGAAGGTTTTCAATTCCGTCTTCAATATTCAGGGCATGCTGCAGAAGATTGAATTCTTCATTTTCATACACGTATTTTTTGGTCATCCCGAAACAGTTCATCGGTTTACCACGAAGACTGAAAACGGCCTGGGTTTCAACATTTCTTGACTTGGTGATGGATCCGGATGCTGAATCACCCTCAGTTAAAAAGATGCCAGACTGGTATTTGCGTTCATCTTTCTTATCATCATTTAAATGGAACCGGCAGTCACGGAGATTTTTATTGTGCAGATTGGCTTTTTTTGCCCGGTCATTGGCCAGTTTTTTAATTCCGGCAATGTCTTTTCTCTCCCGCTCAGACTGGTTGATCCGTTCCAGAATGGCCTGCGCCACTGTCGGGTTTTTATGCAGATAATCGTCAAGTGCTTTTTTCAGAAAATCGCTGATGTAACCTCTTACCGTCGGACCATCCGTCCACATGTTCTGGCTGCCGAGTTTCGTTTTGGTCTGACTTTCAAAAACGGGTTCCTGAACCCTGATGCTCACTGCAGAAATGATAGCAGCCCGGATGTCTGACGGATCAAAATCTTTTTTGTAAAATTCACGGATAGTTTTCACGACTGCTTCACGAAAGGCAGTAAGATGAGTTCCGCCCTGAGTCGTAAACTGTCCGTTCACGAAAGAATAATGCTCTTCACCATATTGGTTACCGTGAGTCATGGCAACTTCTATATCTTCACCCTTCAGGTGGATAATCGGGTATCGTTGTGTTTCGGGATCAACTTTTCTGCTGAGAAGGTCAAATAACCCATTGGCAGAGAAGTATTTCTGTCCGTTAAAATTGATCGTAAGCCCGGCGTTCAGAAAAGCATAATTCCATAACATCTCATCAAGAAATTCAGCGATGTAATGGTAATTTTTAAAAATGGTATTATCGGGCGAAAAAACGACCAGAGTTCCGTTCCGGTCATTCACATCCGTTTCTTTCTGATCAAGGGTTAATATCCCTTTTTCAAACTCGACAATTTTGGTTCTTCCGTCCCTGATGGATTGAACTCTGAAGTTTCCTGAAAGTGCATTTACTGCTTTAGTTCCAACGCCGTTGAGTCCAACCGCTTTTTTAAAGGCATTCGAATCATATTTTCCGCCGGTGTTGATTTTTGAAACGCAGTCAATCACTTTGCCGAGCGGAATGCCACGCCCATAATCCCGAACTTTAACAGTTTGGTCAGAAACTTTGATATCAATGGTTTTTCCGTGTCCCATCACGTGCTCATCAATGGCGTTATCCATGATTTCTTTGAAGAGAACGTAAATTCCGTCGTCCGGCGCAGAACCGTCACCCAATTTTCCGATGTACATTCCCGGCCGTAACCTGATGTGTTCACGCCAATCCAGGGATTTTATACTGTCGTCTTCGTATCTGACTTCACTCATACTTTTTAATTTCTTTCTGAATCTGATCAGGATTTCCTTTTAGCGGATCGTCACACAGAGGGGTTTCCGGCAGGCCCGAATCAGAGGGGTTTAAACCAACAAGTCCAAATATACAAAATACCGAATTAAAATACAGTAGTTTTACTTTTTGAAAATCCGGAGATTACGGGATCCTGAAGTCCAGATATTTTTGTTGTAAAGCAAAGATGAATGAAGACCAGAAAAAGTAAATGGTAAACTGTGAATAAGTTTAATTTGTTCAAATTTCTGCCTGAACGGAACCGTTCAAAAATGGAAAGGTAATTTTTTTTCAGAAAAAATTTTGTACTTTTAATAATCAGAAGGACGCCAGATAATTGGATCAGAAACAAAAACAGATTGCAAAGATTGTGGCTGGAGAGGCCTACCCGTTCCGGAATGACCTGAATATTTACCGGATTCTTTCTGTTATCACTGCAATTATCTTAACTTCCGGATGGTTTTTACATCTTGAATTTGTTTCTGTCTACCAGGATCCGCTCATTCTCCGCCTTCTTATATCATTTCTTTTTCTCTCATTTTTTGGTCTGTCTTTCTTTTTTGAATTTGTCAGGAAGAATGTCTACCTCATTCTTTATACTCTTTTTTCGATCTCGAGTGTCTGGATTCTTGCACTGAATTTTTTAAACGATTTTTCGATTGAATACAGCATCGGCATCTTTTTTATCTACCTTGTTTTTGCAGTCGGCATTCGTGAAGTTTGGTTTTTAGCACTCTACACGGCTCTCATGCTGGTGATTCCGCTTTCCGGGATATTATTCTCAACCCAATCGGTTACCAATCAGGTCATTTACACCGGACTGATGCTTGTGGTTTTGGTTTCTTCAGGGGTTGTGCTGGGGTTTAAGCTTTATTTTCAGAGTGGATATCTGATTAAAACCTCTGTCCTTTCTGCCATATTTAATGAGTCTTCAGATATGCTTCTGATCACCGATTCAGAAGGGTACAGTCTGATTGCCGGAAATGAACGGGCACTTGAGCGGTTTGAATTTGGTGATTCGGGGTTTAAAAATACAAAACTGAATGATCTGATTGTTCTGCCAGGTTCATGGGAGGGTACAGATGATCTTGTTTTATTTGAAATTCCTGTGAAAAAAACGGGTTCCTATTTTTGGGCGGATGTTGCAGTTAAGCCATTGTCTGTAAGTGGTTTCAGATTTATGGTGGTCAGAATCACTGATGTAACCCAAAGAAAAGGTGCCGAAGAAACGGTAGAAAAACTCTCCCTTCAAAGAAAACGGCTTCTCGAGATTTCTCAATCCATGCTCACCAGTTTAAGTCTGGATGATATTTTTTCAAGAATTTCGGGTGCATTGAAAGAAATTATTGAGTACAATTTGTGCGCTTTGTTCTGGGTTGAACCTGAAATCAAATCATTAAAACCCCTGGCTCTTGTTAAAAATAATTGGGAAGAATTCCCGATTGATAACTGGCTGGTTCCATTGGGTGAAGGAATAATCGGCAGATTGGTTATCACCGGTGAAAGTGAACTGGTTAATAATTGCCATAAAGATCCGCGGTCACTTTATCCACCCGGATATCAACCCAGAACTGAACACATTATTGCCATTCCGGTTAGAATTCAGAACGAAGTTCATGGTGTTTTCTCTGTCACCCGTGTTGACGGACCTGAATTCACTCAAGATGATTTTGAACTGATCCAGTTGTTTATTACGCACTCTATTGCCGCAATTCAGAATGGTATTCTGTATGACGAGGCCAACCGCCGTGCTCTGCACAGTTTATCGCTGATGGAAGTAACCAAAGCAATCAATTCAACAATTGAAGTAGATCAGTTGCTTGATATGATCGTTGAGAAGGTGCTCGATCTTACACACTCCCGTCATGGTGCATTATTCCTTCTCAATTCAGAAACCGGAAATCTGGAAATCGGGGCATTCAGGGGAATTGAAGCAGAAACAGTTCAATTTTTGAAATTTCCGGTCGGTGATTCTATTGCCGGTTACGTGGCACAGACAGGCCGGGGCATGCTCATTCATGATGTTCAGAACCATCCGAATTTTCGAAATATTCCACAACTTGAAAAACTATCCTCAATGATTTCAATTCCTTTGAAAATCAAAGGGAAAGTTGTGGGTGTAATGGGAGTTGACCGTTTGAAGGGTGAGAAATATTTTTCTGACAAAGACTTTAAAATTGCACAGGATTTTGCAGAACAGGCTGCCCTTGCTCTCGGAAATGCCCGGATGTTTGATGAAATCAACCAGTCTGAGAAGAAATACCGGTCGTTATTTGAAGAAACTGAAGATGCAGTTTTCGTTTCTTCTCTCGATGGCCGGTTTCTTGATATGAATCCGGCAGGAATTAAAATGTTTGGTTATTCTACCCGGGATGAAATATTAAATATCAATATTGCCCGTGATCTGTATTTTTCACGCGAAGAACGTGAGGCACTTGTAGACTTGTTTAACAATGAAGGTTCGGTTAAAAATTACGAAATCACCCTGAAGAAAAAGGATGGCTCACCCATTACGGTTCTTCAGTCTACCCGTCTTATTAAAGATGTTGCCGGGAATCCGGTCTTTCTGCGCGGAATTATGAAAGACATGACCGAACAGCGAAAACTTCAGTTTCAATTGTTTCAGTCACAGAAAATGGATTCAATTGGTCAGCTTGCCGGTGGCATGGCTCATGATTTTAATAATATTCTGGGTGGAATTCTTGGCTATTCTTCTTTTCTGAAAAGGCAGATTTCTTCTGATGATGCCTCATTTAAATATGTTGATGCGATTGAAAAAAGTGCTGGAAAAGGCGCTGAATTAATCTCGAAATTGCTTGCATTTGCCCGGGGAAGCAAATCTGAGCCTGTTCAGGTTAATTTAAACAGACTGGTAAATGAAACTCTCGCCATTCTTGACCGCACATTTGATAAATCAATTGAAATTTTCACCCGGCTTGATTCAGTTTTGCCGTTTGTTTCAGGTGACCCTATACAATTGCAGCAGGTGATTTTAAATTTAAGTGTAAATGCCCGTGATGCTATTTCCGGCAAAGGTAAAATTGAAATAGAAACCCGGGTTTTTATTTGTAAGGAATCACAAAAATTAAATTCAGGTGAATTGCATCCGGGTAAATATGCTGTTTTATCAGTAACAGATACTGGCTCTGGAATGGAACCTGAAATTCTTGAACGGATTTTTGAGCCCTTTTTCTCAACAAAGGAAATTGGAAAAGGAACAGGTTTGGGGCTTGCCATGGTTTATGGTGTAGTAAAAGGCCACAATGGAGCGTTAAGTGTGACTTCTGTTCCGGGAGAAGGATCAAAATTTGAAATTTACTTTCCTGTTTCTGAAAGCCAGTTAACTGCACACTCAGAGGAACCTGATCCTGTTCATCATGAAATTGCCTCAGGTGAAATCAATTCGAAAAACCAATGTATTCTTGTTGTTGATGATGATGCTTCAATAAGGGAATTAGCCGGTGATATTTTAACACATTTCGGCTATGAGGTTTTATTTGCAGTTGACGGTCTTGATGCCATTTCTGTATTTGAGAAAAACAGGTCAAAAATCAATTTGGTCCTGTTGGATATAATGATGCCGAAAATGAATGGACAAGAGGCGTACCAGGCTATTTACCAGTTAAATCCCAATTTAAAATTTATTTTTTCAAGCGGTTTCAGTCAAAATGATGCAATTGAAAAACTTGTTGATTCCGGGCATGCCGGTTTTATTGCAAAACCCTATCATGTCACTGATTTTATTTCAAAAATTCAAAATGCGATAAAAGAGTGATACGTACCACGTATCACCTAATACGTGGTACACTATTTTTTGGATAAATAGGTCACTATTTCAGCACAGAAATCAGGCAAATCATCCGGCCTTCGGCTGGTAATAAAATTCCTGTCGGTCACGACGGATTCATCAACCCAACTGGCTCCTGCATTTATCAGATCATCCATAATTCCTGGTGTTGAAGTAACCCTGAATCCTTTTACAATCCCCGCTGAAATGGGAATCCATCCTGCATGACAGATGAAGGCAATCAGTTTTCCTGATTCATGAAACTGACGGGTAAGCTCCTTAACTTTTAACGATCTGCGAAGTTGATCAGGGGCAAATCCACCCGGAATGACAAGAGCATCAAAATCTTTTTCAGAAAGTGAAGAAATTGAAAAATCTGATTTACACGGGTAGCCGTGTTTCCCTTTGTAAATCTTTTTTGCTTCAGGTCCGGCAACGGTAACCTCAGCCCCAGCTTCAATAAGACGGTATTTGGGATACCACAATTCCATGTCTTCATAAATATCGTCAACAAACAGGAGTATTTTTTGTCCGGAAAGGGGTTTCATGTGCTTCAGTTCCTTTATTTTAAAACGGGTATTTCAGGGATGCAGTATTGAATTTCATTCTTATTCTGAACAATACAATACTATTTTGAGTTCAATTTTTACTGAATCAGGTTACAAATCTGTTATTTCAGATTCAAATCTTACAGAAAATAAAATATTTTTTGTATATAACTCAAATTTTTAACGATTAGTGTGAAATTGTTATTAAATTTGTGGAGAAAAAATTAATAAAATCGTAATAAAATACTATTAATTACCTTTGGTTTTCTTTTAACGTATTGTAATTATATGATTTAACGGTTTAGAAAAGTTGTGAAATGAAATACTCGGTTTTATTTGTTGATGATGAATTACAGATTCTTGAAACAATAAGAAATATTTTCGATAAATATTATACGATTTACACCGCTGAAACAGGCCAGAAAGCCCTTGATATTCTGGCTAAGACTAAAGTTCAGGTTATTGTTTCTGATCAGAGAATGCCGGGAATGTCAGGCACTGAATTTTTAAAAATCTGCAAAGAAAAATATCCGGATATTGTAAGGATTTTGGTTACCGGGTTTTCTGACCTTGATCTGGTTATTGAAACAATAAATACCGGTGATATTTTCAGATTCATTTCAAAGCCATGGAAACTTGAAAAATTAAAAGAAACTGTCGATCTGGCAGGCCAGTTGTTTGACCAGGTTCAGGCTATCAGAAGCAAAACTGAACCACCTGTTCGCTCTCATTCAGGTTCTCAGATTTCCACTGCCCCAACTCCTGTTGCTCCCGTTTCATTTCAAAGAAAATCACATTTACTTTTTGTTGATGAGAGTGAATCACAGCTTACAAATTACCGTGAAGTATTTGGTTCTGACTATTTTGTTCACGTTGCAAATTCTGCAGAAAGGGCATTTGCAATTCTTGCTCAATATCAGATTGCAGTTTTGGTTTGTGAAGCCCAGATTGGTGAAACAGACGGAATTGATTTTATTTCAGTGATCAGAGATGACCACCCCGAAATTATCCCGATTTTACTCACTGACATAAAAGATATTGATCTTGCTGTCAGGCTTATAAATGAAGGCCGGATTTTCAGATATTTTATTAAACCCTACCGAAAAGAACATTTTGTTTCTGAAATGGAAAAGGCAGTTCAGCAGCATTTGAATTATTCAGCCAAACCTGAATTGAATACCAGAAAAATTGAAGATGAATTGATTTCAGAAAAAGGTAAAGAAAAACCGGCAACTCTTAGCGAATCGTTACGGCTAACAAGAGAACGTCTGAACAAACGGGTTGGATATTAAAAACAGGTGACGAGGGACGACTGACAAGTGATTTGCCAGTATACTGCCTGTCATCCTGAGTTATTTTTTGCAAGGCAAAAAATAGTATCAAATGATGCCCTGACTTAGATTTAAATGTGTGCAATTGTTTTAGAAAGGGAAAATGAAAAGTGAACGGAAATAAGAAAACGGTTATTCTTTTTCGTCATGCAAAAGCAGAAAATGAAGCTACCACCTTTTCAGACAGAGAACGGAGTCTGACGGATGAAGGACGGGCAGAAGCCCTTCGGGTCGTCAAAAGATTTAAAGAAGCACGACTTGAAGTGGATGCAATTTTGTCAAGTCCGGCACTGCGGGCCATTCAGACCGCTGAAATTGCTGCAACAGAATTGAAGGGGGATTCACAAGCTGTTTCAGTAAATGAGAAATTGTACAATACCCCTGTTTCATCCGTTCTCGAAGTCATTCTGCAGACTGACCCGGAAGCCAAAACTATTCTTGTTGTTGGGCATAACCCTGACCTTGAACAGGTTGCCGGTTTACTTTGCGGGCGTGATGACATTTCTCTGCCAACTTCAGGAGCCATTGCAATTTCATTTGAGTCAATTAACTGGTCAGATTTACAATCAGGAAAAGGAGTAATCGTTATGCAGCAGGTTGCAAAAACCAGACAGTCGCCTGAGTACCAGGCACTTAAAAAAGCCATCTCAGAAGGACTGAAAACTGCAGTAAATCCTTCTCTGGGAAATCTTTCACCAAAAGTAAAGAACAAAATTTCAAAAGCGCTGGATTCGGCTGTTGACAAGCTAGCGAAAAAAGTAGCCAAGGCTCTCGGGGAATCTGCGAAATCGCCGGCAGCCGGAAGCGGAACTAAGAAATTGGCGCCGGCACCGACGAAAAAGTCAGGAAACGCATCAGTATCTGTTTCAGCAGAACCGAAAAAACGTGGACGTAAACCAGGCGTGAAAACTGCTGCACCCAAACCAGTTGCTGCCCCCGGGAAACGTGGCAGAAAACCAGCTGTAAAGGCAGAAAAAGCACCTGTTGCTGTTTCAGCAGAACCAAAAAAACGTGGACGTAAACCGGGTGTGAAAACTGCTGTTCCGAAACCAGTTGCTGCCCCCGGGAAACGTGGCAGAAAACCAGCTGTAAAAGCAGAAAAAGCATCTGTAGCTGTTTCAACAGAACCGAAAAAACGCGGACGTAAACCAGGCGTGAAAACTGCTGTTCCGAAACCAGTTGCACCTCCAAAAAAACGGGGTAGAAAACCAGCTGTTAAAGCAGAAAAGGCTCCAGCCGTTGTTTCAGCAGAACCGAAAAAACGTGGACGTAAGCCGGGCGTGAAAACTGTTGCTGTTCCGAAACCGGTTGCTGCGCCAAAATCAGAAGCTGCTCCTAAAAAACGTGGCAGAAAACCAACTGTTAAAGCAGAAAAGGCACCCGCCGCTGTTTCAGCAGAACCGAAAAAACGTGGACGTAAACCCGGTGTGAAAACTGCTGTTCCGAAACCAGTTTCTTCTCCTAAAAAACGGGGTAGAAAACCAGCTGTAAAAGCAGAAAAAGCACCCGCCGTTGTTTCCGCAGAACCTAAAAAACGTGGCCGTAAACCCGGTGTGAAAGCTACTTCACCCAAACTGGCAAAAAAAGTTGAAAAATCGCCGGAAGTGAAAGTGGAAATTGCAAAAAAAGACCTGACAGCAAAACCCAAAACCGAAAAGGTGAAAGTTGTTAAGGCGCCAAAGGTTACTGTACCTAAGGTGAAAAAACCAGCGAAAGTGAAGATTTCAAAAAGACCTAAACCGTCATGGGTTGAAACTTCATCAGAGCCTGCCACTGCAATTGAAACTCCGGCACCGGTTCCGGTTGTTGCTAAGTCAAAAGGCCGGCCAAAAAAAGCCTGACCTGATAAGCTGATTAAAGAACTGTCAAAAAACTCTGTTCTGCCGCCTTTTTTTCGATACAACGGAGAAAAGGCGGCGGTTTTTTTTAAAGGGAAAACTGAGTGGCCCCGATGGTATTGACCTGATTGAAAGTAGTTATGGAAAAAAATCTTCATTTATTTAAAGAACGTGAAATCAGTTGGTTATCGTTTAATGAACGTGTGCTGCAGGAAGCTGATGACGACTCTGTGCCACCCATTGAACGTCTGAAATTCCTGGGAATTTTCTCTTCAAACCTTGATGAGTTTTTTCGGGTAAGAGTTGCTGTTCTGAAGCGAATGACCCGGATGAGTAACCGGTATACCAAAATTGTCGGGAAAAAGCCTGAAGAAGTACTGGGTGAAATCCAGCGGGTTGTGATTGCCCAGAACCGCCGTTTCGAGAAAATTTATGAAGCTGTTTTAAAGCAACTGGCCAAACACAATATTTATATTATCAATGAAAAACAACTCACCGAAAGTCAGGGTGAAATTGTTAAACGTGTTTTTAAAAAAGAAGTACAGCCTTCCCTCGTTCCGATTATGGTGGATGGAATCAGAGATTTCCCCTACCTGAAAGATAAGTCTATTTATCTGGCCGTCATCCTTCACCATAAAAAGTCAAAATCAAAAAACAGTTATGCCCTGATTGAAGTCCCAACCGGACTCAGCCGATTTGTTGTTCTTCCTGAAACAAACGGAAAACAATACATTATTCTTCTTGATGACGTTATCAGGTATTGCCTGAACGACATCTTTTTTATTTATGATTATGAAGATATTTCTGCCTACACAGTAAAAATGACACGGGATGCTGAACTGGATATGGATAATGATGCCGTCGTCAGTTACATTGAAAAACTCAGCAAAAGTGTCAAACAACGGCAAAAAGGTAGTCCGGTCAGGTTTATTTATGATGCTGAAATGCCCGATGAATTTCTGAATTACTTTTTTAAACGTCTGCATCTGAGTAAGAAAGATAATGCAATTGCCGGCGGCCGTTATCATAATTTTAAAGATTTTATCCGGTTTCCAAAAGTTGGCGGCTCTGAACTTAGATACAGTTCAGTTGAGCCGTTAAGCCATCGTGACCTTCCGCATGGAGTGAGTCTTTTTACCCAGATAAAGAAAAAAGATATCCTTTTACATTATCCGTATCAATCATTTGATCACATCCTCGATTTGCTTCGTGAGGCAGCCATTGACCCTGAAGTAAAATCAATTAAAATGACACTTTACCGTGTTGCAGGAAAATCAAATGTGGTGAATGCACTCATCAATGCAGTTAAAAATGGAAAATCTGTCACTGTTGTGATGGAGTTACAGGCCCGTTTTGATGAGGAAGCAAATATTTACTGGTCAAATAAACTGGTAGAAGAAGGTGCCAGAGTTATCCACGGGTTTCGAAGTACTGAAGCAGATCCAAGAGAAAATCAGTATAAAGTCCATTCCAAATTGTGTCTGATTACCCGCAAAGAAGGTCGGAAAATTGTGCGGTATGCCAATCTTTCGACAGGAAATTTTAACGAGGATACCGCAACCCTTTATTGTGATGACAGTTTGCTGACAGCAAATGAAGAAATTACTGATGAAGTATCCAAAATATTTGATTCATTTGAAGATCATGTTAAACTTTCAAAAACCCGTTACAAACATTTGCTGGTTTCGCCCTACAACATGCGTTCCCGTCTGGAAAAGCTTATCTGGACTGAAATTGAAAACCATCTTGAAGGTAAACCAGCCTGGATCATCCTGAAAGTAAATAATCTTGTTGATAAAGACATGGTTGCACTTCTTAATGAAGCCGTCAGGGTTGGCGTGTCTACCCGGTTGATTATCAGGGGAACCTGTTCGCTTGTGCCGTCAAGTCATCATGAAAACGGACATTTCCAGGCTATTTCCATTGTTGACAAATATCTTGAGCACAGCCGTGTCTATGCATTCTGTAACAACCTTGATCCGAAGTTTTACATTACTTCTGCAGATATGATGACACGGAATCTGGATCAACGTATTGAAGTTGCCTGCCCCATTTATGACAAGGATCTCCAGAAAGAACTGAAGCAAATGCTTGATATTCAGCTTCATGATAACGTTAAAGCCCGTCTACTCGACCGGGATCAGTCAAACCGGTACCGGAAAGCTGCGGCCGGAGCCCAGCCAATCAGGTCGCAGGAGGCTATCCACACTTACCTCACGAGTCTGAAATGAAAAGTTAATGAGTATTTTAAATCCGTTTGAACATATTTTTTCTGAAGTTTCATCCTCAGTCAATGTAGAACCCGGACTCAGGTTTGCTTCAATTGATATCGGCTCAAATGCCGTGAGGTTATTGTTCGCCCTGGTTTTTGAAAATGAAAAAGGTCAGGTTGACGTCCATAAAATCAACCTGATCAGAATGCCCATTAGGTTGGGTGATGACTCATTCGTTGATGGCAAAATTTCTGATGAGAAAAAGCAAACGCTCATCAAGACGATGAAAGCTTATAAAGAACTGACTGAAGTTTACAATCCGCTCGGATTTATGGCGTGCGCAACCTCCGCCATGCGTGAAGCCTCGAATGCTCCCGAAATCGTAAAAGAAATCTGGGATAAAACCGGAATCAAAATTGAAGTTATTGAAGGGAAGCTGGAAGCAGAATACATTTTTTCAAATCATGTCGCAGAGAAATTACCTGAAGACAGAGCCTATCTCTACATTGATGTGGGCGGTGGTTCAACTGAACTTTCTGTTTTTGCAAATCAGGAAAGATACAAATCAGCTTCATTCAATATTGGTCCGGTTCGGATTTTAGATGGCCGACCGGTAGATAAAGAATGGGACCGGATGCAAAAATGGGTTGAAGCTCATACCCGGCTTTTCTCGAAATTATCGGCAATTGGTTCCGGTGGAAACATCAATAAAATTTACAAGATGGCAGAACCGAAGCCTGGTAAGCAATTGACTGCTAAGAAGATGAAGGAAGTAGTTAAAACACTTGAGGCTCACACAGTTCATGACCGTGTTCGTGTTCTTGGTTTAAAACCAGATCGGGCTGATGTGATATTGCCTGCTTCTGAGATTTATTTATCAATTATGAAGTGGGCTGATATTAAAGAAATTCACGTTCCCCAGATCGGACTGGCAGACGGCATCATTCATATTTTATATGATAAGTGGAAAGCGGAAAACGGGGAATAAATTCAGGAAGAAAGCTATTGGCTTTTAGCTTTTAGGTAATTTCAATTAAAATTATTGAATTGGGGAACGTACAATATAACTGTCTCAAATTTTGGCTACAGGTTTAGTACTGCAATATTTCCCAATAAAAAGACTACCAGAAAAATAACAACCGTAAATAGTTTAAAAAATCCGCTTACAACTTTCATAATTCCCTCAAGTTTTCCCTTTTCTATTGAAAATCCCGTGCCGGATTTAAAATTTGCTCCCGAAAGCCCTTTTTTGTAGTTTCACCCTTTTTGTGTAATCTGGATGTTACAATTCAGATTCACAGTGTCATTCAATGATTACAGAATTAGAGATAAGGAGCTGAGTTGAAACGTTCCCTTCGTCCCCTCATTTTCCTGATCGTTCTTGCCGGATTGTTGTATTCGGTTTGGTTCGTTTTTCGTTCGGGTGAATCTGGTAAACCGTCAGTAGAATCGGTTGCTTCCGGTCAATCAGGAACTGTCAATCTGATCAGCTGGAATTTGTTCAATTTTGGGAAATCTAAATCGCCTGAAGATATTGCCTTTATCGCTGAAACTTTACGTGATGCTGATGTGGTGGCTGTTCAGGAAGTCTCGACCGGACTTGCTGGGGCAAAAGCGGTGGCAGCACTTTCTGATGAACTCAACCGGAAAGGAGCCAAATGGGATTATGTGGTTTCTGATGCTACTACCGGCGAGGGTACAGAACGATATGCCTTTCTGTGGAAGACACACCGGCTAAAACTGAAAGGTAAACCGTTTCTGATTCCTGAACTGGCCTCAAAAATTGACCGTGAACCCTTTCTTGCCCGGTTTGAATCAAACGGAAAAACCTTTTCAGTGGTTAGTTTTCACGCCATCCCGACTTCAAAAAAACCTCAGACCGAAACCTCAAAACTTGATGATGTGGTTTCAGCCTACCCGAATGACAATCTGATTTTTGTGGGTGATTTTAATCTTTCTGAATCGCATGAAGGTTTTGATGATCTGAAGGAGGCTGGCTTTCAACCGTCCTTCATCAAAACAAAAACCAGTCTGAAAATGAAAAAATCAGACGGTGAACATCTTGCCAACGAATATGACAATCTGTTTTTCCATCCACAAAAAATAAAAAAAGCCCGTGCTGGCGCCATTGATTTCAGCCTGAAATTTAACTCGCTTGACAAAGCCCGTGATATTTCCGATCATTTACCCGTGAAACTTGAATTCATGGTTAATTAATGGAAAAACTTCTGACCTTTGCTGGATTTCTTGACCGCTTTACCGACCGTATAGGCAGGGGAGTGAGCTGGCTGACGACTGCACTTGTTCTTGTGGTGTGCTTCGACGTTTTAACCCGATATCTCTTTAACACAACCAGTTCTGGACTGGTTGAACTCGAATGGCACATTTTCGCAGTTCTGTTTCTACTCAGTGCAGGTTACACACTTAAAAATGATCGCCACGTCAGGGTGGATGTTTTTTACAGTCTGATGAAGCCTAAAACAAAAGCCTGGATAAATCTTTCCGGCATTGTTCTCGCTCTGATCCCTTTTTCCCTTCTTGTCATCTATTCTTCACTCCCGTTTATTTCTCATTCGTACTCACTTTCCGAAACTTCTTCAGATCCGGGCGGACTTCCCTTCCGCTGGCTGATCAAATCGATGATTCCGCTGGGTTTTTCGGCTCTGATTCTTCAGGCAGTTTCTGAGGCTATTCATCAGCTGGCGATTATTTTGGGCATCGGCGAAAAAGAGAGTCACCATGATCATTGAATTGAATCCGATGATTTTATTTGTGGTTCTCTTTCTGCTGCTGATGCTGGGATTCCCGGTTGCCTTTACGCTGGGCGGAATTTCACTCTTTTTCGGATATCTCACTTTCGGGATGGATTTTTTTAATCTGCTTCCGCTGAGAGTCTGGGGTGTGATGAATAATTATGTGATGCTGGCGGTTCCGCTCTTTGTCTACATGGGAGTCATGCTTGAAAAGTCGGGTCTGGCAGAAGAATTGCTCGAAACGATGGCGTTGATTTTTGGGAAAGTTAAAGGCGGACTTGCACTTTCTGTGATTATTGTGGGGATGTTAATGGCTGCTTCAACCGGAATTGTGGGGGCAACTGTGGTGACCATGGGACTTTTAAGTTTGCCAACCATGCTGAAACGGGGTTACAGTCCTGAACTCTCTACCGGGGCAATTGTAGCTTCGGGGACTTTAGGTCAGATCATTCCGCCAAGTATCGTTTTGGTATTGCTTGGCAGTGTGATGAATGTGCCGGTCGGCGATTTGTTCGTTGGGGCTATCATTCCCGGATTTTCCCTTTTCTTTTTGTATTTGATTTTTGTTGCAATTTTTGCCTGGATTCGTCCGAAATCAGCTCCGCCAATGCCTGCCGAAATGATGGCCAGGTTTACCGGAAAAGCAAAATGGATAAAAATCGGGAAAGCTTTTGTCCCTCCCTTTTTTCTGATGGTTGCGGTTCTTGGAACGATTTTTACGGGTATTGCCTCACCGACTGAAGCTGCTGCAGTGGGAGCACTTGGTGCCACCATCATGACGATTGCACAAAAAAAACTCGATTTACCAACACTTCGGTCAGTAATGAAGGAAACAACCTTGCTCACCAGCATGGTTTTTATTATCCTGATCGGGGCAACGGCGTTCGGTTTGGTTTTCAGAGGAATGGGTGGCGATCATTATTTAAGTGATCTGATTTTATCGTCGGATATGGAACCTCATCACTTTCTCTGGATCGTGATGGTCATTGTTTTCATTGCTGGATTTTTCATCGATTTCATCGAAATATGTTTCATTATTGTCCCTGTAGTTGCACCCATTTTTATTCACATGGGTGTAGATCTGACTTGGCTGGCCATCCTGCTCGCGGTTAATCTTCAAACTTCCTTTCTGACTCCGCCATTCGGGTTCGCCCTGTTTTATCTGAAAGGAGTGGCACCACCATCAGTGACCACCAACCATATTTACAAAGGAATTATTCCCTTTATTCTGATTCAGCTTTTTGTCCTTTTTCTGGTGATTGAATTTCCGTGGCTCGCAACCGGACTGATCGATTGGATGAATTAATTTACTGGTCACGGGTTACCTATTACGGGTTACGGGTTGAATTCAAGAAAAGCTGAAACTGAATTGTGCTTTTCATAGAATGTAACCCCAAAAAGGCGATTGGGAGTATGCTGTGATTTCTTAGCCTGTGATATGTGACCCGTAACCCGTGATCTGCAATTTTTGACCTGCCTTTCCGTAACCCGTAACCTGTAATATGTAACCGGGAAATTTATGCTGATTCTAAAAACTGAACGACTTGATCTCCGTGAATTCACACCCGATGATGCCATTCATCTTTTTAATCTGAATTCCGATCCGGAAGTAGTGAAATATACCGGTGACGGACCCTACTCTTCAATCGAAGAAGCAAGGACTTTTCTGGAAGGCTATACCTGCTATTTTGATTACGGAATGGGAAGATGGGCTGTTATTCACCGTGAAACCGGGGCATGGCTGGGTTGGTGCGGACTTAAATTCCACCCGGAAACCGGCGAGGTTGATATTGGCTTCCGGTTTTTCAGGGAACACTGGGGAAAAGGGTATGCAACCGAATCGGCAAAAGCGTGTCTCGACTACGGCTTTGAAACTTTGGGCCTTTTTCAGATTTCAGGCCGGGCTTTGGTCGACAACCTGGCTTCCATCAAAGTTTTGGTAAAAATTGGTTTGGAACGGAAAACTCAGGTTCTCGATGATACCGGACTCTGGGAAGTCTGGGAAAAAATAAGAGGATTGTAAAAACTTTCGGCCATTTCGTCGTTTCTTCGACTGGCCGGTCGGATTCATAAAATAAACATGCCCAATTCAGGCTGATTTCACGTTTTTTCTCTGGCACACCAATTGAAATACTGTTGTGCAACCAAAAAACGGAGATTTTATGAAAACGATCAGCCTCATTACTTCAGCCTTTCTGCTCATCACTTCACAAGCCTGTGAATCATCAACTTCACCTGAACTTTCGGGTGAACCCGGTCTCAATCTGATTTCCCTGCCGCCCAGTGGAGAACTTGTCGTTTCTGACAGTTCTTCTTTAATTTTCATGCGGGAAGAAGAAAAACTTGCCAGAGACGTTTACCAGTTCTTTTTTGAGAAATATGGACTTTCAGTCTTTGACAATATTTCAAATTCTGAACAACGGCACATGGATGCTATCAAAGTTTTACTTGACCGGTATCAGTTAACCGATCCTGTTACTGATAATTCTCCAGGCGTTTTTAAGGATACTTTATTGGCATCTTTGTACAATTCACTAACTCAAAAAGGTTCTGGATCTGCTGTGGAAGCAGCCAAAGTTGGAATGCTTATTGAAGAAATCGACATCCGGGATCTGGAAGAACGGTTCAGCGCAACCGTTTCTGAAGATGTTCTCTGGGTTGTTGGAAATCTGAGCCGCGGATCACGGAATCATCTGAGAGGATTTAACGGGTATTTGGTCAGTCAGTCTGTTGTGTATACTCCGGCTATTTTAACGCAGGATGTTTACAACGCAATTGTTTCCTCACCCGTTGAAAGAGGCGGCAGAAAAAGGTAAATGATTCACTCAATGTGAAAATAAAAAATTGGTGTCAAAAGGAGAAAATACTGGATCCCCGCCTTCGCGGGGATGACAACTCTTCTGATAAAATTAAAATATCGAATTGTCATTCCCGTCCCGCTTGCGGGAGGAATCCATGAAGTTTATAAAAAAAGGCGACTTACTGGTCGCCTTTTTTATTGAGCAAAATTCAAGTTTATTACCCGATACTGATTTTATTGTAAAACGCAGATTCTGACAGCGTACTATATTCTGAAATTGCTTTTCTGAATTCAGAATAGGCAGAATAAATCTTTTTACTCTGCGGATCTTTTTCGGTAAGTTCTGTCAGTACGATTTCAGATTGTTTTCTGAGTTCAGCCATTACATCATCAGGGAAGGGAAGGATTTTAACGTCCGGTTCGTTCTGAATCTTTTTCAGGTACTCATCATTCCGGGCTTCGAACTCAGACAACATCCACAAATTCAACCGGTAAGCAGCCGTTCTGACGATTTCCTGCAGATCGGATGGTAACTGATTAAACGCATCCCCGTTTATAATTAATTCGAGATTCGGGCCCGGTTCCTGCCAACCCGGATAGTAATAGAATTTTGCAATTTTATGGAATCCCATCAGATAATCATGGTAAGGTCCAATCCACTCAGTTGCATCAATGACACCCCGTTCCAGATTGGTATATAGTTCTGAGCCTGGAGACAAAACAGCCGTTGCACCGAGTTTTGAGATCACCCGTCCGCCAAGACCCGGCATTCTCATTTTCAAACCCTGAAAATCAGCGACTGATTTGATTTCACGGTTGAACCATCCGCCCATCTGCACGCCTGTATTTCCGGCAGGGAAGGGAACCAGGTTGTGGGGTTTATAGACTTCTTCCCAAAGTTGAAGTCCGCCGCCTGAGTATAGCCACGCATTCATTTGCTGGGCGTTGAGTCCGAAGGGAACGGCACAGAAGAACTGGGCAGCAGGCACTTTTCCTGACCAGTAATAAGACGCACCATGTCCCATTTCTGCAGTTCCTTGACTTACTGCATCAAAAACTTCAAGAGCCGGAACCAGTTCACCACTTCCATAAACCTGAATCTTGAGTCTCCCGCCTGACATGGCATCAACCCATTTTGAAAACTGATCGAGACCATCGCCCATCACCGGGAAATGCGGAGCCCACGTCGAAACCAGACGCCAATGGAAAGTTTGAGAGGAAGCTGAACCGGAAGTTTGTTCGGTAGATTGAAATCTGACTTTGCAGCCTGTTAAGGCTACTGCTGCGCCGGCGGTGGAAATCCAGGCTGCTTTTCTTAGAAAATCACGTCTGCTCATAAACCAACTTCCTTTTCTGACTGATTATTCCAGAACCACAACTAAGATCAGGCCGATACCAAAAAGACCCAGAACCAGACCGCTGATCATGTTTACCCGGTGAAGGGATTCAAGTGTAAATCTGGTGCGGACTTTATTGATGAGCTGACTGAAGAGAAACCAGAATCCGGCTGCGCCGCCAAAAACGCCGGCAACCAGAATTAAAACATGCCACAAACTGCCGCTGATGGCGTTGATTCCCAATGCTGCAAAAATGCCCAGGAAAGATAAAATCATGATGGGATTGGTAAAGGCAATAATGAAGGAGGTAAGGAAGGTTCTTTTTAAACCCCGGCTGCCGGTT
>Ga0209460_1000817_pt1 | contig 23282 bp, 19 predicted proteins | sample EBPBio132013_DNA_FD_185868 | JGI IMG/M metagenome (GOLD analysis project Ga0209460, IMG submission 185868) | Wastewater treatment Type I Accumulibacter community from EBPR Bioreactor in Madison, WI, USA - Reactor 2_5/13/2013_ DNA (SPAdes)... | ecosystem: Engineered > Bioreactor > EBPR >... | reverse complement strand
GCAGATACCAGTTCGCCGCTTCCACGGCCCGCGTCTCGAGGTCGGCGGCGAGCGCCTGCAGGGCCTCATAATCGCTTTGTTGTCCGCTGGCCGTTGTCTGGTCGACGGACTCGCGCGGTCTGATGTCACGCGAAGGCGCTGGCGGCTGGCTACTCATGGCATATCCTCCTCAAGGACAGGGTGGTGCGGTGGATGGGCACGATCCCGATCTTCGCTATCGGCCGATGCGCTGGTGGCCCGGCGCGCCCAGGGGGAATCGGTTGCTTCATGTCGACCGTCGGCGGGCCAGGCAGTTCGCTGTTCGCGACGGCCTGTTGCGGCAGTATGCAGCCGTGACGCAATGGATGGCCGGCCGCCCGACCCGGGGAAGCGTAGCGTTTCCTGCCGTGCGCTGGCACCGCCAAGGGGCCGCTGCGGCGGCCGGTGGCACGGCGCCGATGCCGTGCTTTCAGCGCCGGCTCCGTGCACGTCGAGCGACTCGGGGCGGCTAGCCCGCGCCCGACCGCCAGGCGGACGGGGTCCGTCATGCCGCGTGGCACTGGGGCCCCGGGCGCGAGCGCCGTTGCTCTTAGCCAAATTTCCCCGTATCGATCCAATCCTGCTTGATCAGTGACCACCAGTCGACAGCCAGTCCGTTAAGGACATAGGCGTACGGTAGCCAGCCGTAACCGCCCGCTCCCCAGCCGGTGCCCCACGAATTCCGGATCAGCAGGGCGCCGGTGGTTTCGCCCGCGCCGGCATTGGCGTTCTTGATCTTCATGGCGTCATCATAACCGACGGCGACGATCGCATGCCCGCCGACGATCTTCTCGCCCGGCGTCGGATAAGGCAGCTTGCCGGTCGTGCCGGCCTGGTTGTACGACTGATACACCGTAAACCCGAACATCGACGGCAGACCCGCGGCGAGGTTGGTCTTGATCCGGCTGAGCAAGGCGGCACGCGTGGTGCCCGGCGGATCGAGTCGATAGTAATTGATGGCCTGGAAGCTCTGGGCAAAGGCGTAGCAGAACGCCGACGGTTCCTGGTCGAAAGCCGGCGCGGCCGTGGTGTAGGGCCAGTAGTCCTCAGGGGGTACGCCGAAGAGAACCATCGATTCCATGGTGGTGCGCAGGAACGCACCCGTATCGCCCGTCCACTTGAGCAGGTTTCTGGTCGTCTTGTAGAGGAAGAGGCGGGAGGCGTCGATGTGCTTGCCGAACGCCCGGCGTTCGTAGTACTCGACCAGACCCACGCCGGCGTTGGCTGTGCACGAGCCGAGAGCGCCCTGGTTCTCGATCGGCGAGCACCAGGCGCGCAGATCGGCAGTCGTCGCCAGGGTCGCTGGAATCGCCGCGGCGTTCGCTTTGGCCAGCAAGCCCTTGATGGATTCCTTCTGTCCCAGTGCCTTGAGCTTGGGCGCGACGACGTCATCGTCTGCCTTGTAGTCCCGCAGGCTCGGATAGTCCGGCAGCCAGCCCATGCGGAAAGTTTCGTTTGACTCTGCCATGATGGTTTCCCCTTGTAGCGATATTGACTTGTACCGACCGATCAGCCTCTTTGCCGACGAGGCACCAGATCGGTCGCTCGTGTTGCAGGCCATTGCCTGCCTTGCGTCATTACGATTCGATCACCTCCTTCTCGGGAGTTGGTTGCCAGTCGGCTGCCGGCCCCTGGGACGGGCTGCCGGTCCGGCTGCTTATTTCGCATGGATCCTGGCCGTCGCCGTAAACACCTCGACGATCGACGAATCTCCTTCCCACGTGCGCCAGAGCCTGAGCCGCAGTTGCACCACGCCGGCCTTCTCGGCCATGAAAAGGAAGCTGCGCAGGCCGCCGCCGCCAAGCCCGGCAGAGGCGGGCGCAAAGTCCGAATCCTGCTCGACCAGCGCGTCATTGCCGCCTTCCCGCGTCCACGCAAAACCCGTCGTGGGAGATTCCTCGAGGCGGACAAGCAGTCTCTCGCCGACCCGAAGGTCGACCGTGCTGCCGCTATCGGCGCGTGTCAATATCGTCTCGGTCACGGAATGTCCTTTCGTCATCTCGGCAAGCTTGCCCGGCGCGGTCTCGGCGGCGGCGCTGCCCGGACCGCTTGCGAGTGCCGCACACAGCAGCATAGCAAGCCACCGCGACGAGGACGCCCGCAAGGGCGCCGCCAGCGAATGCTTCGTGATGTTCACCGGCCTGGCCAGGCGGTAAGACGCACCAGCAACCGGAACGGCGTATTCGTCGCATGCATCATGCTCTGTCCGATGGGTAAGCCACGCATCTGCTCGTCGCAACAGCGGCGTGGCGCTTGCGGAAGAAAGGCTCGGCGAGCGCTGGCGGCGGTGCCGGTTCAGCAGTCGGTCGCCGACAAGAACGTCTTTATATGAACACTATAGTAGCCGGGCTGAGGAAGTTCAACCCGCCGCCGCCTGACAGCCGTTGCCGCCGCCGCGGCGATCGCCGCCTCGCGCCTTGACCACGCCCGGCGGCCACGGCATGCTGACGCGGCGGCAGACCGCTGCCGGCCAGGCGAGCGCAGAAAGCTGCGACGAGAGGCGGTATGTTCAATCGACTTGCATGGGGGAGGGCGATGCCCAAACGACATCCGGAGCCACCCGAACGACTGGGCAAGGCGCACGGGCCAGCCTTGCGCCATGTCGGCAATCCGCGCAGCGGCAGCGCTCTTGTAGCCACCGCGCTGGCACTCGCAAGTGCACGCGGCGTGCGCTGACGTGTCGGCGATGAACACAGAGGTCGAGCGCAAGCGTCTGGCCGGGGTGCCGGTGCTGCTCGTGCGACCGGTCGCGGCACGCGGGCCCTTGCCGACGGTGCTGTGGTTTCACGGACTGGCCGCCGACAAGGAAGTGCATCTGCCCGAACTGCATCGCTTCGCGGCGACGGGGCTGCTCGCCGTTGGCGTCGATGCCGTTGGTCATGGCGAGCGGCGCCTGGCTGATTTCGAGCAACAGTTCGCGCGCTCGCCCGACGATGGCCTGCCGCTGTTCAAGTCGCTGGTCGCCCGCACGGTCGCCGAAGTGCCGGCACTGATCGATGCGCTGATCGCAGGCGGTCTTGCCGATGGCCGGCGGATCGCTGTCGCCGGCGTGTCGATGGGCGGCTGCATCGTCTATGGGGCGGTGCCCAGCGATCGCCGCCTGTGCGCTGCCGTGGCGCTGATGGGGTCGCCCGAACGCACGCAGCCGGGCCCCGGCACACTCGCCGATGAGCGCTTCTTCCCGACGGCGCTGCTCTCGATCACCGCCGAACGGGACAGCATCGTACCGCCGGCGGCGGCAGAGGCGCTGCACGAACGCCTCGCGCCACGCTATGCCAGTGCCCCCGATCGCCTGTGCCAGCAAACGATCGCCGGCGCACCGCATTTCATGAGCGTCGAAGACTGGGAGTGCGCCGTCGCCGAGGCTTGCGCGTGGCTGGCTCGCTTCGTCCTGTGAACGTCAGGGCGCAAAGGCGCGGGCGCTGCCCGACGACATGCACCGGGGCAGCGGTCGTTCCTCAGACGCGCTCGATGATCATCGCCACACCCTGGCCGACACCGACACAGAGCGTGCATAGCGCGTAGCGGCCCGCACGGCGGTGCAGTTCCCACAGGGCCGTGGTCACGAGACGCGCGCCGCTCATGCCTAGCGGATGGCCGACGGCGATCGCGCCACCATTCGGGTTGACTCGTTCGGCATCGTCCGCGATCGACAGTTCGCGCAGTACGGCCAGGCATTGCGCGGCAAAGGCTTCGTTGATTTCGATGACATCCATCTGGTCCAGCGTCAGGCCCGTTCTGGCGAGAACCTTGCGCACCGCGGCAGCCGGGCCGATGCCCATGATGCGCGGCGGGACGCCAGCGCTGGCCATGGCGAGGATGCGGGCGCGTGGCGTCAGGGCATGTTGCGCTGCCGCGGCTTCACTGGCCACGAGCAGCGCGCAGGCGCCATCATTGACGCCCGACGAATTGCCCGCAGTGACGGAGCACTGCGCGCCGTTGATGCCGGTACGCCGGGCCAGGCTGGCCAGCGTCACTTCCGGGCGCGGGTGTTCGTCGGTGTCGAAGAGGCGCGGGCTGCCCGCGCCGTCGGTCAGGCGCACGGGGACGATCTCGTCGGCGAAGCGGCCGGCCACCTGCGCCTTCGCCCAGCGTTCTTGCGAGCGCAGCGCGAAGGCGTCCTGATCGGCGCGGGCGATGGCGAAGTCGGCGGCGACGTTGTCGGCCGTCTGCGCCATCGAATGCGTGCCGTGCAGGCTGTCCATGAGCGGGTTGACGAAGCGCCAGCCGATCGTCGTGTCGAAAATCGCGGCATGGCGCGAGAAGGCGCTGTCGGCCTTGGCGAGCACGAATGGCGCGCGCGACATGCTCTCGACACCACCGGCAATCATCAGTTCACCCTCGCCGGCCTTGATCGAGCGGGCGGCCAGCCCGATCGCGTCCATTCCCGAGGCACACAGGCGGTTGACCGTCGTCGCCGGCACGTCCACCGGTAAGCCAGCAAGCAGGGCCGCCATGCGCGCGACGTTGCGATTGTCCTCGCCGGCCTGATTCGCGCAGCCGTAGAACACCTCGTCAACCGCCGACCAGTCAACCCCGGGGTGGCGATCGACCAGTGCGCGGATCGGCAGTGCGGCAAGATCGTCGGTGCGCACCCCGGCGAGCGAGCCGCCGTAGCGACCGATGGGCGTGCGCAGGGCATCGCAGATATAGGCCTCGCTCATGCGCTGAACTCCGCGCTGCGCCTCATTGCGGGTTGCCTTCGACCTCGTTGGCGGCTGTGCCGGCGGAGTCGGGATCACGCTCCTCGGCCTCGAGACCGGCGATGACTTCGCCAGCGATGCGGTACGACTTGCCGCGAAAGAGGGCGACGACCTTGCCGCTGGCGTTGCGAATGGTCGTGTCGTACACGCCGGTGCGTCCGGCCAGTGATCGTTCCTCGCACTCGGCTGCGAGCGTTTCGCCTTCGCGGGCCGGTGTCAGGAAGTCGATATGGCAGGCGGAGGCGACCGTGTTGCGGTTGTAGCTGTTGCAGGCGTAGGCGAAGGCCGAGTCGGCGAGAGTGAAGAGATAGCCGCCGTGACAGATGTGGTGGCCGTTGACCATGTCTGGTCGTACGACCATCGTCAGGCGCGAGTAGCCGGGACCGACGGCGATCAGACGCAGGCCGATCAGCTTGCTCGCCGCATCGCGGCTGTACATGGCTTCGGCAGTGCGGGCGGCGAGCAAGGCCGCGCCGGTCGGCTCGGCCACTGGAGTGGGGGCGTCAGACATGGAACTTCTTTCCCGAAAAAACCTTGCGGGCGAGCAGGGGCGAAGCCCGGTAGCGGTCTTCGCCATAGCTCGTGGCCAGGTTGGTGAGTACGCGGTGGACCAGCGGCAGGCCGATCCGCTCGCCCCAGGCCAGCGGCCCGAGCGGGTAGTTGGTACCGAGGCGCATCGCCTGATCGACGGCGGCGGCAGTGCAGACATTCTGGTAGACCGCATCGGCAGCTTCGTTGGCCAGCATGCACACGGTCCGCATCAGTGCCAGGCCGGGGACGTCGGCCAGCCGCGAGACGGCGAAGCCGGCGGCCTGCAGGAGCCCGACGGCAGCGCTGGCCGCCGCCGTATGGCATTGCTCGGCGGTAGCGATGGCCAGGCGCGTGGCGCTGCCGTAATCGAGCGCCAGGTCGACGAGCACGGTGTTGGCGACGCCGTTGCGCGCGCCGCATTCGCTGGCCGAGCGGCCGTCGGTCAGATAGATCGCCGCGCCGCCGGCCTCGGCAAGGCGTCCGTCCGGTGACGTGGGAGCGTGCTGAAACGTCAGACCACGGACTTGCAGCCGCTCGCTCAGCGCGCTTGCCAGCGGACAGTTGGCGAAGATGTGCAGCGAGCAGGGTATCGGCTGCGGCTCGAGGCTGACGGCCTGCGGCATGGTCGCCGCCCGCGCGTGCGGATAGAAGCCGCGCCCACTCTTGCGGCCGAGAAAACCGGCGGCGACCATCTCCTGCTGGATAGGCGACGGCGCGTAACGCGGATCGTTGAAGAAGGCGCTCCACACCGACCGGCTGACCGCCAGGTTGACGTCGAGGCCGATCAGGTCCATCAGTTCGAAAGGACCCATGCGGAAGCCGCCGGTGTCGCGAAACACCGCATCGAGCGTCGCGCAGTCGGCGGCGCCCTCGTTGAGCAGGCGCAGGGCTTCACCATAATAGGGACGGGCGACCCGATTGACGATGAAGCCGGGTGTCGAACGTGCCCTGACCGGCGACTTTCCCCAGGCCAGCGAGGTCGCATGGAGGGTGTCGGCCACCAGCGCCTCAGTCGCCAGGCCGCGGATCACTTCGACCAGCGCCATCTGTGGGACCGGATTGAAAAAGTGCATTCCGGCGAGCCGACCCGGCGCGCTCAGCGCCGCAGCGATCGCTGTCACCGAGATCGACGAGGTGTTGGTCGCCAGCAGGCAGGCGGGCGACACGATGGCTTCGAGCGTGCGGAACAGTTGCTGCTTGGCGACGAGGTCTTCGACGATCGCCTCGATCACCAAGCCGCTGGCGGCGAGTTCGTCCAAACGCGCCGCGGGGATCAGGCGGGCCCGCGCCGCCCGGGCGGCATCGGCGTCGATCCTTCCCTTTTCGGCCAGACTGTCGAAGCTGGCGCCGATGCGGGTGATCGCCTGCTCGACAGCCCCGCTACTGGCGTCATACAGCAGCACGCGATGTCCGGCAGCGGCCGCCACCTGCGCGATGCCGCTGCCCATGGCGCCGGCGCCGACGATGGCGACAGGCGTGTCGATGGCGAGCGCCTGGCCCATGTGGCCTACTCGCCGGTGAAGTTCGGCGCCCGCCGGGTCATGAACGCCGTGACGCCCTCACGATAGTCGTGCGAGTGGCCGAGTTCCTGCATCAGGTCGCGCTCGAGGTCGAGCTGGGTCTCGAGGCTGTTGGTGATCCCCGCGCGCATCGCCTCGCGCGTGCGCACGAGGGCCCGGGTGGGGGCGCCAGCCAGTTGTGCGGCCAGGCGATTGACGGTCGGCATCAGTTCCGCGTCGTCGACGCAGTCCCAGATCAGACCCCAGGCCGCTGCCTTCTCTGCCGGCAGTTTGTCGGCGAGCAGCGCCAGGCCGAGGGCTCGCGCCATGCCGACACGCTGCGGCAGGAACCAGGTGCCGCCGGTGTCGGGAATCAGGCCGATCTTGCTGAACGCCTGCAGGAAACTTGCCGAACGCGCGGCAATCACGATGTCGCAGGCGAGGGCCAGGCTGGCGCCGGCGCCGGCGGCGATGCCATTGACGGCGCACAACGTCGGTACGCGCAGGTTCTGCAGGCGCAGCACGAGCGGCTTGTAGTTGTTCTCGATGGTGACCCCGATGTCGGGCGGCGAATCGCCGATGGCGACCGAACGATCGTTGAGGTCCTGGCCGGCGCAAAAGCCGCGGCCAGCACCGCTGAGCACCAGGGCGCGGACGCTTCGATCGGCGTCGAGCGCCGCCAGGGCCAGGCGGATTTCGGCGTGCATTTCTTCGGTGAAGCTGTTCAGGCGCTCCGGGCGGTTGAGCGTCAGCCGGGCGATGCCGGCCTCGACAACACAGGTAATGGTGCTGAAGGTCATGGCTGGGGTCTCAGAGGTGATAGCGACGCTGGACGACGCGGAAGCGACTGGCGACAAAGGCGGCATCGGCATACGACGCGTTCGCCGCCGGGTTGCCGCCAGTGCCATGATAATCCGAGAAGGCGGCCGACTGGTTCACGAAGACGCCGCTCGTCAGGTTGATCGACAGCGCTACCTGGGATCGCCAGGTAGCGGCCGTCATCGCCTCGATTACCTCCTCCGAGGTCGAGTAGACGCCGACGGTGAGTGCGCCCTGTTCGATGACGACTCGCTCGGAGAGGGCGATCGCCGCCGCCGTGTCGGCGACCTTGACGAGAAAACCGATCGGCCCGAAACGCTCTTCCATCCACGCTGCCTCGTCGTCGGCCTGGCAGGCGATCAGGAGCGGTGTGCGCACCTCGGCGTCGGGAAAGTCAGGGTGCTCGACCTTGCGGGTCGCCAGGATCACCTTGCCGAGCGAGCCGCCGCTGGCGGCTTCGATGCGCCGCAGAGTGTCTGGCGATTGCACGGCGCCAAGCACGGCAAGAGCAACCTCGGGTTTGCCGAGTAGCGCCTCGACGGCCTGGGCAAGGTCGCCGGCGACGTCGTCGAAGCTCTTGTGGCCCTGATCGGTGGCGATGCCGGCGGCGGGTATGAAAAGCACTTGCGAGGTGGTGCACATCTGCCCCGAGTAGAGCGAGAGCGTGAACGCCAAGTTGCGCAGCATCGCCGCGTAGGCATCCGTCGAATCGATGACGATGTTGTTGACGCCGGCCAGCTCGGCATATATCTGGGCCTGGCGACAGTTGGCGAGGAGCCAGTTGCCGAAGGCCTTGCCGCCGGTGAAGTCGATCGACCTGACTGCCGGGTGCTGCGCCAGATTGCGGGTGTCTGCACCGTCGGCAAACGCCGCCAGGGTCACCAGATTGGCACCGATGGCGTTCTCGACCAGCACTTCGCGGATGATCCGGATGCTCATCGCCACCGGCAGGATGGCGTTGGGATGGGGTTTGACGATCACCGCGTTGCCGGTTGCCAGCGCCGCGAACAGCCCCGGGTAGGTGTTCCAGGTCGGGAAGGTGCCACAGCCGATGACCAGTGCGATACCACGGCCGACGATCTCGAAGTGCTTGCGCAGCACCAGCGGCGGGTTCTTGCCCTGTGGCTTTTCCCAGATCGCTTCACGTGGCACGCAGTTCTGCTCGCGCCAGGCCTGGGCGACGGCTTCGAGGGCGCGATCCTGGGCGTGCGGTGCACCCGCCTGGAAAGCCATCATCCAGCCCTGACCGGTGGTCATCATTACCGCGTGGGCCAGTTCGAAGCTGTGCTGGTTCAGCCGTTCGATGATTTCCAGGCAGATGGCGGTGCGGCCCGCGGCACCTATCTTCTGCCACTCGGGCATCGCCCGGCTGCCGGCGTCGATCAGTGCACGCGCATCGCATACCGGATAGCTGACCTTGAGCCGCGGCCCGTAGGGCGAGCGCTCGCTGTCCATCCAGCCGGTCTGGCCGGGCTGATCGAGAGCGAACTGCTGGCCAAGGCAACTTTCGCAGGCGCGCTTGCCGTCGTCCATCGCCGTTTCACCGTAGACCTTGGGGCTGGGCATTTCCGCATACGCGGCCCAGTAACCACGACTGGCGATCGCATCGACGGCTGCTTCGAGGGTGGGGCGGTGCTTTTCGAAAAGGCTTTGGGACATGCAGTTCTCCTGGAGAGGCCGTGGCGAACGGGGCCGTTGACGCCGGCTGGTGCTTACCCTGAAACGTTACAAATGATGCCAAAGTATGTCAATAGCTGTATCAGTCCTCGAGAATTTTGTGTTCATGGTTGTCTCCCGATTGGACTCATATGATACGATTTCTGTTGACTATTCATTGCATACGGTAACATGTTCAGCGAGCCGGAGGCAGGCCGGCAAGTCCATCCCATCGACGCCGACCAGAGGAGATCAGCATGACCGCAGAGAGAGCGCGCTTTGCCGACACCATGGAACTGCCGCCGCCGACCGAACAGCCCAACGTCTACCCGCTGTCGTGGCAAGCGAACACCCGGAAGATGGAAGAGGTGTGGGCAGCGGCCCAGCGCGAGTACTGGGATCCGGCCAAGCTGCCCTGGGATACCTTCGATCCCGACAGCTACAGTTGGGAAGAGCGCGAGGCAATGGCGTACTGGTGGACGCTGCTCTCCGTCTTCGATGCCTCGGCGCCACCGGTATTCGCCACGGCGATGATCAAGACCTACGAGGCACACGAGGAAGCGCCGGTGCGCAACTGCTTCTTCTCGGTGACTCGTGACGAGCACAACCACGAGATGATGTGCGGCATGGCGATCACCCGGCTGCTCGGTCATCCCGACCCGCTGAGCCATCAGCCGAAGAGCGAACTGGGTAAGCGCCTGCAGAAGAACGCCGCCTGGCTGTACTTCAATGGCGGGCGTTACTGGGAGGGTTACAAGAAGGCCGTTCCGCGCTACTCGCTGGCCGTCCTGTTCAGCTCCTTTCTGATGGGCGAGATTGCCGCGGCGACGATCTTCAAGCAGATGTACGACAACTCGCGCGAAGCGGTCTTCAAGGAAGGTTTCCGCCACATCGGTCGCGATGAGGGCCGGCACATGGCGATATGCATGGCCCTGATGCAGCGGGATTACCCGCGCCTGGCCGAGGAAGACAAGCAGGTGGTTACCCGGCAGATTCGCGCCGGCTACCTCTTCCTGTCAGCGGTACTGTTCGAGCCACCCATGGATTTCTGGGACCTGCCGGCCGACTTCATCGCCAATCAGCGCGAAGGCGAGGATGTCTGCCGGATGGCGGGCTTCGGCGTTCCGACGTATGAAATGAAGCTGCAGAACTGGAAGAACGCGATGCTCAATCTGAAAAGCGTGCTCGACCGGTACGGCATCGAGTTTCCGGCGATCCCCGAAGTCGGGATCACCGGCCGCGAGGTCAGCGAGATCGAGATGGAAGACATCATTCCCGTTTTTTGAATCGCGGCCTGTCCGGCATTCGCTCGCCGCGGTCGCAAGCGCTGCAAGAACCCCCTCTGGAGACAAGCTGATGAGCCGCATCGTCCTTCATCCCTCGGGAAAATCCGTCGATTGCAGCGCTGGCGACACCGTGCTGGCGGCGCTCGAGGCCGCCGGCTATGCTCTGCCGAACAACTGTCGCGCGGGTGCCTGCGGGGAATGCAAGGTCAAGGTTCGCCGTGGCGAATTCGATCAGGGTGTGGTCCTCGACATGGCGCTGTCGCCGGCCGAACGCGGCGCCGGCTTCGGTCTGATGTGCATGGCCAAGCCGGTCTCCGACGAGCTGGTGATCGAATGGGGGAGCGAGGACGCCAGGCCGAAGCTTTTTCCGCCGCGCGAGAACGCCCTCTTCGTCGTCGTCGGCAAGAGCCTGTGCGCCACGCGTATCGTCGAGTTGCGCCTGCGTCCGGTTGGTCCGGTGCTCCGCTACTGGCCTGGCCAGTACGTCACGCTCGGTGACGAGCGGGCGGCTATCCCGTATCGCGCGTACTCGATTGCCAACGCGCCGCGGCCCGATGGCGAGATCGTGCTGCAGGTGGCCCGGTCGGACGCGGGTGCCACCAGCATCTGGCTGCATGACATCCTCGGTGTCGGCGACGAAGTCCGGCTGAACGGTGCCTACGGCACCTTCGTCGGCGATCCGACGGTCGATACGCCGGTGCTCTGTCTCGCCGCCGGTACCGGTCTGGCACCCGTTCTGGCTCTGGCCGAGGCGGCCCTGCGGCGCGGCTTCAGGAAACCGGTGACCTTTCTCGTCTCGGCCCGCAGCGCCGACGAGGTCTACGCGCGTGGCATGTTGTCGTGGTGGCATGCCAAACACCGCAACTTCAGCTACCAGGTGACGCTGACACGCGAGGAGAAGGCGGGGTATCTGCACGGGCGGGTCGAGGTCGTCGTGCCGACGCTGTTTGCCGACCTCTCGAAGCACAGCGTTTTTGCGGCTGGTAGTCCCGGCTTCGTCGACGCCTGCGTGGCGACGGTGAAGAGGCTCGGCGCCAGCGATGATCTGATCCACAGCGAAGGCTTCCATCACCAGCAGGGTGCTGGCGGCGAGCCGGCCGCGTCCTCCTTGCGCGGTGGCTGATCACGGGTCGTCCGCTGGCTCGCCGGGCGGCGGGCGCTGCCGCATGCCCTCGCGCGCCATTTCGACGGCCAGCCAGCGTGGCGACGATTGCCGATGAACGAGCCCATCCGCGCCCGCATCGCGAGCTTCTGCGGCCAGAAACGGGTGCTTGCGGGTTCGCTGATCATCTCCCTCTTCGGTGACATGGTCCTGCCGCGCGGTGGCCGGATCTGGATGGGCAGCCTGATTCGCCTGCTCGAACCCCTGGGGCTCAACGAACGCCTGGCGCGCACGGCGGTGTTCCGCCTGGCCAGGGACCAGTGGTTGTGCTCCGCAACGCACGGCCGGCGCAGCGACTATCTGCTGACACCCACCGGGCAGCGACGCTGCGAGGAAGCGGCCAGGCAGATCTACGCGGCCCGTGGACCGGACTGGGATCGGCGTTGGCGACTGCTTCTCGTCCTCGCGCCGCTCGCGCTGAAGGACCGCGACGGCCTGCGCCGCGCGCTTTTCTGGCAGGGTTTTGGCGCCCTGGGCGAGCAATGTTTCGTCCATCCCGGCGTGGATTTGTCGGTGGTGCTCGACACCCTGGCGGCCGAGGGCAAGGGCCGCTGGCTGGCTGATCTCCTGCCGCTGGTTGCCGCCGACGCGAGCCTGGCCGGCATGGCCGGTAATGCCGATCTGGTTGCCCGCGCCTGGGATCTGCGCGGGCTGGCGCGCGCGTATGGCGAGTTTGTCGCCCTCTACGCGCCTGTCCTGGCAGAGCTGCGCGCCGACCGGCAGGTCGCCATCGACGACGAACAGGCTTGTCTGCTGCGCCTGTTGCTGATTCACGATTACCGTCGCCTCCTGCTGCGCGACCCCGAACTGCCCGAAGTGCTGCTGCCCGTCGACTGGCCAGGCGAACAGGCGCGCGTGCTGTGCAAGGAACTCTACCGTCGTTTGTTGGCGCCGTCCGAGCGCCACCTCGACCGTCTCCTGTGTACTGCCGACGGTCGATCCCCGACGTTCTCGCCAGCTTTCCTGGCCCGCTTTCAGCCGGACGATCCGCTGACGATCCCCGAGCGCCGATCCATGCGATGAGCGGCGTCGACGGCTCTCTGCCGCCGACGCGCTGGCGTCCGGCATGGGGCTTTCCGTAGAATGGCGGGCAATTCAGCATCCAGGCGACGCTCGTCTTCCGGCGGCGGCGCGGCCTTTCCTCGAGGAGTATGCGCATGAGCAGTCCCCGTGTTTACGCCATCGACGGCCTTGTTCCGGTCATCGATCCGAGCGCTTATGTGCATCCCTCGGCGGTCCTGATCGGCGACGTGATCGTCGGACCGGGCTGCTATGTCGGCCCCTGCGCCAGCCTGCGCGGCGATTTCGGTCGCCTGATCCTCGGGCGTGACGCCAATGTGCAGGACACCTGCGTCATGCATGGCTTTCCCGGCACCGACACGGTGATCGAGGAGGATGGCCACATCGGCCACGGCGCGGTGCTGCACGGCTGCCGGATCGGCCGCAACGCGCTGGTCGGCATGAACGCGGTGATCATGGACAACGCCGTACTTGGCGAGTCGTCGATCGTCGCCGCGTGCGCCTTCGTCAAGGCCGGGCTGGAAATACCGCCGCGTTCGCTGGTCGCCGGGGTTCCTGCCAAGATCATCCGGACGCTCAGCGAGCAGGAGATGACCTGGAAGATCGAGGGAACGCTCACCTACCAGAACCTCACTCGCCGCTCGCTGGCGACGCTGGTCGAAACGACGGCGCTGGCTGCCGTCGAGCCGGACCGCAAGCGTCTGGAACTGCCGGGCGTGTTGCCGCTGATCGAACTCAGGAGGCAGTCGTCGGGCAGCGCATAGGACGGCGCCACGGTAGCGCCAGGGTAGGGGCGAGAATGGCCGCGCGATTGCGGGAGCAGAGCAGTCGCGCGGGCGTGATGATCGCCACACGTCGGCCAGATGTGGGACACTCCGCGTGGCGCGCGGCGCTGCAGATTCCCGGAGAGAGTGAATGACGAAAAGAGCACTATGGCTACTGGTTGCCTGGCTGGTCGCAGCCCAGGCGTTCGCACGCGCACCCCAGGGTGCCGACGTGGCACTGCTCGCGCCCTTGCCGCAGCAGACACAATCCGCGCTGTGGTCTGCGCAGGTCCTCTCGCGCTACCACTACCGCGCCGCGCCACTTGACGACGCCATGTCGGAAAGAATTTTCGCCAACTACGTCGAGGCGCTGGATGGGGAGAAGAACTTCTTCCTGCAGTCCGACATCGACCGTTTCGCCGGTGCCCGCACGAAGCTTGACGATGCGATTCTCGAGCAGGACCTGAGCATACCGTTTGCCCTCTTCAACCTGCAGCGCCAGCGCCTGGCCGAGCGCGTCGCCTATGCACGCGAACTCCTCAAGCAAAAGCCCGACTTCACGGTCAAGGAAGGCTACCCCTTGTCGCGCAAGAAGGCTCCCTGGGCGAAGAACGAAGACGAGATCCGGGATCTGTGGCGCAAACGTGTGAAGAACGACTGGCTGCGGCTGAAGCTGGCGGGCAAGGACGACGCGGCGATTCGCGCGACGCTCGACAAACGCTACGAGAACTACCTGACGCGCAACGTCAGGATGAAGAGCGAGGATGCTTTCCAGGTCTTCATGAACGCTTACTCGACGGCGATGGACCCGCACACCAGCTACCTCGGGCCGCGTGCGGCGGAAGATTTCGATATCTCGATGCGGCTTTCGCTGGTCGGCATCGGTGCCGTGCTGCAGGAACGCGACGAGTACACGACCATCCGCGAGCTCGTGCCGGGCGGTCCGGCCGCCTTGTCGGGAAAGCTCAAGGTCGGCGACAGGATCATCGGCGTCGGGCAGGGAGCCCGGGCACCGGTCACCGACGTGCTCGGCTGGCGTATCGACGATGTGGTGGCGCTGATTCGCGGCGAGAAGGACACCACCGTGCTCCTCTCCGTCCTCCCCGCCGATGCCGGCCCGGACGGCCGGCCGACATTGATCTCGCTGACCCGTGCGAAGATCAACATCGCCGCGCAAGCGGCCAAGAAGTCGATCATCGAGGCCAGGGAGGGCACGACGCGACGCCGGATTGGCGTCATCTCGCTGCCGACCTTCTATGAGGATTTCGACGCCCGGCGCAAAGGCGACGCAAATTACAAGAGTGCCACCCGCGACGTCGCGCGTCTGCTCGCCGAACTGAAGAAGGAGAACGTCGATGGCGTCGTCCTCGACTTGCGCGACAATGGCGGCGGCTCGCTGAGCGAAGCCGTCGACCTGACCGGCCTCTTCATCGACACCGGGCCAGTGGTGCAGCAACGCAACGCCCAAGGCCAGGTGCGCATCGAGAAGGACGTGCACAGCGGTTTCGCGTGGACCGGTCCGCTGGCGGTGCTGATCAATCGCCGCTCGGCATCGGCGTCGGAGATCGTCGCCGCGGCGATTCAGGACTACGGTCGTGGTCTGGTCATCGGCGAGACGAGTTACGGCAAGGGCACCGTGCAGGCCATGGTCGACCTGAACCAGATCGCCAAGGAAGAGAAGGCGCGACTCGGCGAGTTGAAGATGACGATCGCCCAGTTCTTCCGCGTCAATGGCGGCACCACGCAACTACGCGGAGTCAGCCCCGACATCGCCTTGCCGAGCATGACCGACCCGGAGGAGTTCGGCGAGTCCAGTTCGGAGAATGCGCTGCCCTGGACGCAGATCAGGGCGGCCGACTTCGCGCCGGCGGGTCGCGTGAGCGCGTTGCTGCCGGCGCTGCGCGCCCGGCATGAGGTGCGCGTGGCCAAGGACAGGGATTTTCAATACCTGCTCGAAGATGTCGCCGAGTTCAACGCCCTGCGCAAGAAGAACGAAATCTCGCTCAACGAGGCGGAGCGTCGCGCCGAGCGTGACAGGCAGGAGGCAAGACAGAAATTGCGTGCCGGCAAGAACGAAGCCGGCGTTCGCAAAGCGTCCCGTCAGGACGATGGCCTGCTCGCCAGCGAACGCGCCCTGAGCGCCGATCTGGCGGAAGAGAAGGAGAACAAGAAGGCCAAGGACGTGCTGTTGATCGAGAGCGCCAACATTCTCAGCGACGAGATCGGCCTGCTGAAGGCGGACACCCGCCTGTCGGCACAGGTGCTGCCCGCAGCGAACGCGGCGGCGACGCGCACGCGCTGAGTTTCAGAGCCAGCCTTCCACCTTGGCACGGGTCGGCACGCCGCCGGCATGCACCACGCGTCCGTCGATCACCACACCGGGTGTGGACATCACGCCATAGCTCATGATGTCGGGCAGGTCTTCGACCTTCTCGATCGAGATGTCCACCCCTTTCTCCTTCGCCACCGACTCGACGAGGGCGACCGTGGCGCGACAGTTGGCACAGCCGGTGCCGAGGACCTTGATGCTTTTCATGGCATTTTCCTTCGCAGGGTCAAGAAATCGTTGCTCGCCGCCAGTGCGGCCCGGGCTTCAAAGCAGCCAGTTGAACACGTAGCCGACCAGCAGAATGCCGGTGGCGACGACCCCCGCAAAGGTCGCGATCAGGGTCGGCTTGAGCGCTTTGCGGAGGATGATCATTTCCGGTGCCGAGAGAGCGATCACCGCCATCATGAAGGCGAGGACGGTACCCAGCGCCGCCCCCTTGCCGATCAGGGCCTCGACGATCGGAATGATTCCCGCGGCGTTGGTATACATCGGTACCCCGAGCAGAACCGCGGCTGGCACCGCCCACCAGACATCGCGGCCCATGAACGAGGCCATGAAGTCCTCCGGCACATAGCCGTGGATTCCCGCACCCAGGGCAATTCCTCCCAGCACGTAGGGCCACACCTTGCCGACGATCTCGCGCACGTGCGCGGCGCCAGCCTGCAGACGCTCCAGCCAGGAAATCTGCTCACCGGCGGTTTGCGCCACCTGTCCGGCGAGAATCTTCTGCACCCAGTCTTCGAGGAAACGCTCCATCTTCAGCTTGCCGATCACCAGGCCGGCGACGATGGCCACCAGCAGCCCCATGCCGAGGTAAAGCGCGGCCACCTTCCAGCCGAACATGCCGAAAAGCAGTACCAGCGCGATTTCATTGACCATCGGCGCCGAGATCAGGAAGGACAAAGTCACGCCGAGCGGCACACCAGCCGAGAGAAAGCCGATGAACAGGGGCACCGCCGAGCACGAGCAGAACGGCGTGACGATGCCCAGGGTGGCCGCCAGCACATTGCCGATGCCCTCGCGTCGGCCGGAAAGCAGCGCCCGCGTGCGCTCCGGCGAAAAGAAGGTCTGGATGACGCCCATCACGAAAACGATGCCGGTGAGGAGCAGCAGCACCTTGGGGGTATCGTAGAAGAAGAAGTGGACGGCCTCGCCGAAAGCCGTCGCGCGGGAAAGGCCCAGGGCGCCGACCAGCGCATCGGCAAAGGCGGCGAGCTGGCTGTAGGCGGCCACCCAGAGGGCGCCGCCAAGGACAAGGCCGACCAGCCAGGTGGTGAGCCTGGAACTGGCGCTCCTGTCGATCGCCGAAAGATTCATGCTTTGACTCCAAATGCGTGTGGCACTGTGTTTGACGATGGTCGCGAGGATCCTGGCTTCTGCTTCAGGAGACGATGGAAGGGTGAAAACGACGCACTTTTCCGCGGAGGGAGATACTCGCCACGCCTGTCCGGCAGAATCCACGCCTCGCGCCGTCAGTCGGCCTGCGGGTGAACGGCGTGATCCGCACTTCTCGTCGCCCATGATACGCTTGTCGGATTATCGATTGGAGCCGCCAGGAATGAACCGTCCGTCATCTGCCTGCTGTCTGTTCGCCCTGCTGCTGGGCCTTGCCTCCACTCCGACGCTGGCGCAAGCCGGCAAGGATTTGTCCTGGGAGTACAAGGACTGGCATTCGTCCACCGAGAGCAGTGGCAAGGGCAAGAAAACCTGCCAGGCGTCAACTGGCGGTGACGGCGACGACTTCCTCGTCGTCTCGGCAACGCCGGGCGGCGACATCTTGATTTACTACCGGGAACAGACCTATCGCGGCACCAAGCCGGCCCTGGCAAAAACCGACGCGATGTCGTTCAGACTGGACGACAAGAAACAATCGGTATTCGCCGACGCGCTGGTGACGCTCGACGTTGACGCCGAGGGAATCCCCGTCGCCATCGCTGGCCTGCCGAGCGGCGACTCGCCGGCAATGGTCGCCGCGATGCGCTCCGCCACCAGCGTGACGGTGTGGCGGGAAAACCCGCGGACGCGCAAGGCGGCGGCGGTGCACAAGTTCTCCCTGGCCGGCTTCACCGCCAACTTTCTCAAGCTGGCCGAGTGGTGCGGATTCGACCCGAACCGGCTGAAGACACCGTGAGGCCGGAGGGAGTGTGAAGGTGAAGGGCACAAGCTGGTGCGTGACCAGCCGAGGCGGGAGGCCCGGCTATTGCGGCAGTGGGTACCGCCGGGCAATGATGTCGGCTTGGCGCCGGATGGGGACCGTCGATCGAGCGTCCACCGGGGGCGCGGTGCTGACCGCTGCCGGTACGGGCGCCCCAACGATGACCGGTCGAGCGTTGCCGCTACTTCCCGGTTGTTGACGCCTCAAGCTCGCGAAGGATCTCTTTCGAGTAAACGCGGTGACGGCTGACGACCATCAGCAGACGAGGGCGACTTTTCCCCGAAGCCGACCTTGACTGCGGGCGATCAACCGTAAGGGGGCATTCGGCTGGGGATGCCAATTCTCTCGCCTGAGGGACCGTCACGCTTCGGAAAGCAGTCAGTGGGTGTAGCATGGTGTCGGTCGGCAACCGGCCAGGAGCGGACATAGAAGAAGCCTGCCCAAAGCAGTTGTTTAGGCGGTCTGGGTGTTTCCAGGCATCGTAGATTGCGTTAGTCGTCAAGAGGATCATCGGCATGTCAGTTAATTTCGCAGCAGTACACGACCGCAAGCCTTGGCGCAAGCACAGCATCCATCAAACCCTTCATGCGGCTATTGATGGCAACGATGGCGCGAAGAACTTACTTCGGCAAATAGGAAGGGTTGCCAATATGTGGCAGAAGTACGGCGAGGTACGTTGTGTATTCGTATGGGAGGACGATGCCGAGCTTGGCCAAGTGTTTCGCATTGATCCTGAGGGAAGTGGGACCATCCAGTCGAGAACCGTCGCGATTGACCGAGTGTTGCGATTTCACAAGAACAAAGGCTGCAGCGCCCAAGAGATTGCGGAGTGCTTTGTTGAGGACCTTGCGCCCAAGGCGGATCGTAATATTGAGCCGATGCGGCACTTCGTTCCAGAAGCGCCTACGGCTGGTGGGTTCTATCCTGACGAGCTTCAGGAGAACGAGGGATACATTGAAGGTGCGGCCCAGGAAGTTCTCGTGAATCGATTCGAGCGCTCACTGGAGGCCCGTAATGCTTGTATTGCCCACCATGGATGCACCTGCCGAGTTTGCAGCATAGATTTCAGGAGAAGGTACGGAGAACTCGGCACAGGGTTTATTCACGTACATCACGTCGTACCTATTGCGTCCGTCGGAACAGGGTACCGCGTTGATCCGGTCCAGGATCTCGTACCTGTTTGTCCAAACTGTCACGCAATGCTTCACAGGCGTGAACCGCCCCTTGCGATCGAAGAGTTGCGAGGATTGGTGCATGACGGCTAACGAGTTAGGTCAGATCGCCCGAGCGATCTGGGGCCACAAAAAACCTTTTTTGTACGAACCCCGGGGCGCTAGCCGGGCCGCATATAGATTATGCCATGGAGAAGTGGCGAGGATTGCTTGATGAATTTGTGCATGGACTCTTTGGTACCAACTTCTTGGCGAAGCAGAATGCATGCCAACCAAAACACTATGCAATCGAGGTTGATACCAAAGAGATACTCGCTCGGTCCTCTGAAGAGCGATGGTAGCCTGCAACTTCCAGCCCTGCATTGGGAGATCATTCAGGGCCTCGCCACTCGGATTGCATATGACGCCTAGTCGATCAACCATATGATTTGTTACCAACTATCGTGGTTTTTCCCGCCTTTTTTGAGGTCACATCTCTGGCCAAATCGTTGGCCTAGGCTTTGGCAGACTAGGTTTGGATGGTCGAGGTTTCCGCAAATGTCTTTAAAAACAATCACGAACAGGGCCTCGGGTTATGCATTCCGAGTGGCGAGGCCCTGGGAGATCATTGGAGTTACCCGATTAAGACAGAGCGCACTGAGTGCGATCCCACTGAACAACTTACTCCATCGCTAGTTGCGTGTTAGAACAACGCGCCGTCAGCCAGCGTTATGAACCCGCCTCCAGTTCCGCACGCAACCTTGTGTTGCCCTCCGGAAACTGAAGCCACGCGAGCAGACCCACCATGAATTCGCGTGCGGCGGGGCAAACTACTCCCCGTGGTAATTTTGGGTCCGGGATCAGCGAGACTGCGCCCTGCAGGAATTCTGATGCGCTCACAGGGCTGTCCGGCCCAGCCGGTGACCAACTGAGGGACGGGTCTCGAAAGGTCACGACTCCTGCTGCGATGGGTTCTGCCGGAGAGGCGACCCAGACTTGTCGGACGACCTGAGCGCCAGACTCCGTGCCCCGAATCATCTGGTATTTGCTCGTGTCTTCCCAGTGGTGCTCTTGGATCTTCTTTGTGTACTTCGCATCGATGACAATCGCCAGAGCGAGGCGCAGAGGCCTGTCCTTGATTGAAGGCTCAAAAACTTCGATGAGAAGGTCGGGTGACCAAGGCGCCTCGCCTTCACGCCCCTGAAAGACTGCATCGCCGTTTCGCATAGCAAGGCCGCGCGAAAAGATCCAAGGCTCATAACGAAGGAGCATTACCCGCCCATCCCTACCCGTGAAGCCGAGTCGAGTACCCCGACGAAGGTCTACTGTGAAGAGATGTGTGCCGAGCCGCCGGAACAGGCTCTCGTGGCTGCTTGGCGTTAGCCCTATATCCTCACACGCGGCAGCGATCTGCAGGAAGACCCACTGCTCGTACATGCGCCAAGTCGGTTTAGTTCGCTCATTGAGGTTGTACTCCAGCATGAGGGTCGACCGACGAAGGTAGTCTCGCATCGACCGCCAAAATCTGTGATAGCTCCCTACGTGGCGGAAAACCGGAGTCGGCTCGCGCGGCTGGACTGGCCGCTGATTAACTAGGAAAGGCAGTGCCAACATTCCGTGTAGAGCACGATCAATACTCCGTGAGCGGGATACAGCCTTTTCCAGCTTCTCGATTTTCGGCTGGTCGAAAAGCTCGTACAGGCTAGGCCCATTGTCGAAACGGCGACTCCGAAATCGTTTATCAGATTCAATGCTTTTTCGCTCAGCCTCCGCCCGTCGTGCGTACTCTTTAGCGCGATCCCGGATAATCTGCAGAAACCAGCGAATGACGCCGTGCTCGACGCAACTAACATCCGCAACCACGTTAAGCCGTGGAACCAAGATCTCCCTTCCGAACGACCGTGCTCGGGGATCGATGCCGCGAGCAGCGAGCCAAGGGATCGCGTCATGGCTTAGGCGCTCTGAGCCAGTCCAGGCAGCGACGACCCGCTCCGCCCTAAGACCGGATTCCGGCTGCGTTGAAATCTCCAAGAGAGTGACTCCGAGATCTTCAACGAGCGCTTCGAGAAAACGAAGGTCCAACTGCGCCGAGTGTGGGGAGAGCTTTGGCTTCGAGACAGCAGAGCCTTTGGTAATGCCAGCAAACGATTTGGACACAAGATCAAATAGCAGCCCGCTCGACAGTGCAGTCAAGTCTCTGACCATTGCATCAAACGCTTCTTCGCTGAGCTTTGATGAAACCACTGCAATCAAGAGCGTTGCACGAAGCCTCCATGCCTCATTTGGGGAATCCTGTCTTCGCGAGAACACCTTGATGTCTGCCAAGCCTCTGGCGCTTTCGAGATAGAGGTCATTCGGCCATTCGACGTGATGGCGAAAGGCTCTTCCGCCAGCGTTAACAGGCGTAAGGTCGCCTATTTGAAGGCGGTACTCGGTACTTGGCTCTCGAGGCTCGACCTCAAAAGCTATGCGGCTAGTTTCCAAGAGCGCCGTCTGGAGTGCATTGCATGCAGAATTGTCCAACTTAGACTCCGCGACGCAGTCATCGTTGTGGACAGCGCGAAATACCGGTGCGTTACCCGTGTCAGCCATGACCCTGGTCCACGCCGAGCCGATGGATGGCGATCACGACTCCTCGCCCTCGTAGGCCTCGAACTCGATGTCCAGTGAGTTGTCTCGGTAGATGCGGTCGAGCATTTGAAGCGCCCCTGAAAAAGCAGTTCCATGGCCAGCTAGAATCGTACGAAGTTCGTCGAGAGCCTGGCGAGCCTCTGGCCGGAATAGACCGCGCAGCTGGTTCAACACCCGTTGCTTGAGTTGCAGATCGAAGGCTTCCTCTGCGCTGCAGAGATCCCTCGCGCTTGCCACGAATCGGGAGATCGCTTGGTAGCGCCTTGGTGTTAGGGGACTCCCCAGCACCGCGAGAGGCTGCTGAATGGCATCGATGACCGATGCTGCTTGCCCGGTGAGTGTCGTTTCGCGCGTCCACGCGTCGAAATTGCCCACGGTAACTGGCTGCCCTATTGGTCCGCCCACAGCGGTTGAAGCGCAGCCCTGCAAGCTACCGAATGGCACCGTTTCTAGTCGTAGCTCGTTTGCCCGATCCCGTAGTCGCTGGCTCAACGGCTTGGTTGTTTCGTCGTAGTTGACAGTACCCACGAAGCGCAGATTGGCTCCGAGGAAAATCCGATACCAGTCCTTCCAGATGTCATCCTCCCCCACTGAAGACGGTGAAAAGACGCCCACGAAGCGCTGGTTCCCGGTTCGCGCCAACGCTTGGAGGAAGCCGCTAAAGTAATGCTCCGGCTGAGCCAGATTCATTTCGTCGAGACAGACGATCCAAATGCCACTATCTTTTCCGACTCTGTTAGTCTCAGTGGCTGCCCACACCAGATGTTCAAACAGTCCTGTGGCAGCGGGTTGGAATCTTCCTTCGAGCAGGTTGGCGCGGCCGAGGAGGTCACCAGGCTCCAACCAAGCGGGGCTAACGTCTACGGCGCGAAAGCGCTGTTCGTCACCAGCCAAGGCTTGGGCATATAGTAGCGGCAGCGACGACTTACCTGTGCCAGATAAACCACCTAGGATCGTCAGGTCGCCGCACTTGACGCTCAGATGGAATGCAACCAAGTCCATGCGCTTGAAGCGGAAGCCGGAACTCGTGACATGCTCCAGAAATCGCTCGAAGAACATCGTTTCGCTTTCCAGCCCGCGTGAACCACTGAGCGTTTCAAGGAATGCTGGCCGCGTTACCTTGACCGGCGCCGACGGCTCCGCCTCGGGATCTGTGAGTGACCCATGCGCGGACACCGCCAAGACGCCCAGTTGGTTTAGGAATGGGCTTAGAGAGAGAAAATCTCTCACTAACTCGTCGCGATTTTCTACGAAGCGCGTCGCGACGTTTGTTGGACGAAGCCGCTACGCGGAGGAAACTGCGGCGCTGTAGTCGTGCTGAAGTCAAGATGTGAGCTCGCCCCTCAGCCGAGGGATATTCATAACGAATGCGAGGTTACCGCAAGATGGAAGACATGTCAGCTGTCGCAGCAACCGATTTTGAGAAGAACTACGAACTGCACCTGAAGCACCTGAAGCTCAAGGGCTTGCAGCCGAAGACGATCGAGGCGTATTCGCGCGCCATCCGCCGGGTGGGAGACTACTTCGATCATCAGATCGGCGATCTGAGCGAGGCCGA
>Ga0209460_1000810_pt1 | contig 23419 bp, 17 predicted proteins | sample EBPBio132013_DNA_FD_185868 | JGI IMG/M metagenome (GOLD analysis project Ga0209460, IMG submission 185868) | Wastewater treatment Type I Accumulibacter community from EBPR Bioreactor in Madison, WI, USA - Reactor 2_5/13/2013_ DNA (SPAdes)... | ecosystem: Engineered > Bioreactor > EBPR >... | reverse complement strand
TTATGCCCACCCTGAAATTGAACTCGCGTTTAGCACCCTGTTCGGCACGTTTGGCCAGCCGTTTTTCCATCGTTATCACCAGCTTAGGCCGATAGTGTCAGGGTTCTTTGAGGAACGGCGCGATCTTTACAACCTGTATCCGTTACTGGTGCATGTGCGGTTGTTTGGGGGCGGGTATGTGAGGACGGTTGAGCAGATTCTCAGAAAATACAATACTTAACCGCCAAGACGCAGAGAACGCCAAGATTAAATCAAAGAGGAAAAGTAGGGGTTCACCATTGGCAAACCCCTTTGAAAGACGAGACGATTAGTTGGTCAACTTGGCGTTCAGGGTGATCGGAACGCTGGCGAGGGCGCGCGAGATCGGGCAGCCTTCTTTAGACTTCTGCGCGAGTTCGTCGAACTTTTCTTGTGAGACACCCGGAACCTTCGCGTCGACGTTCAGGGTAATGCCGTTGATAACCGGCCCCTTGTCATCGCGACCGAAGTCGACTTCAGCGTTGGCCGTCACGGATTCGGGCGGGAAGTTAGCGGTGGTCAACTGCGCCGAGAGGAACATGGCGTAGCAAGCTGCGTGAGCCGCGCCGATCAGTTCTTCGGGGTTGGTCTGGCTCTGGTCGTCCTCGAAACGGGTCTTAAAAGTGTAGCCGCCGGAGAGCGCACCGCTGCCACCCTTGAATGTGCCTGAACCTTCTTTAAGCGTACCGTTCCAAACTGCTTGTGCTTTACGGATTGCCATGAAATCCTCTTTTCTGGTGAATTAAGGCTGATACGGATACGATACCATAGCCGTTTTGGGTTATCTACTACCAATCACCCAATACTCACATTTCGGGGTGAAGGAAACCGATCAGCGTGTTACTATCTCAGTTATCAGTTGACAGTTTTTAGTTATCAGCTAAAAGTGAGCCAAAGACGGACAATCAGTTAATCATGGATAGCAGCTTTTAGAGGAGTAGACGATGCGGCTGGCAATACTTTCAGACATACATGGCAATTTGACAGCGCTGGAAGCTGTTTTAGCGGATATGGAAAAAGTAGGCGGGATTGATCTGACGTGGTGCTTGGGCGATATATCGGCATTCGGGCCGCGCCCGGTGGAGTGTTTACGGCAGGTCAAGGCGCTGAGTGAGGCGAATGAGGGCAAGACGTTCAAGGTGATTGGTGGGAACACTGACCGTTACCTGCTGACGGGCGAACGACCGAAGTTTCCGTTTCCGGCGGACGAAGCGGGATTAGTCAAATTTAAGTCCGAATGGCATTCGATTAACGATGCGCTTTTGTGGGCGGTTGACCAACTGAGTTTCGAGGATTATGGGTTCCTCAAGAAGATCAACGGGCAAGAACTGTCTAAAAAGGTTGATGGATACGGCTATGTGATTGGCTACCACGCGATACCCGGGAACGACGAAACCACGCTTTTCCCGGATACACCTGAGAATGAAGCAGCCGATTTCTTCCTCGACCGCGAGGGCTGGATGGGTGTGGGTGGACATACGCATATTCAGATGGATCGAGATTTGGGACGCTGGCGGGCGATCAACGTGGGCAGCGTGGGTGCGCCAATGGATGTAAAAGGTCAGGCGGGTTGGGGCTTGTTTACGTTCGAGAATGGTCAAGTGCAGGTCGACCTGCGGCGGGTTCCGTTTGACCTAGAAACCATTATCGCGGAACTGGGCAGCGTCGGTTATCCGGCGGTGGATTGGACAGCGGGGCGTTTGCGCGGGTAGCTTGGTGTCGAACTTTATGTAAGGAATGGGCATGAGCATTATTTTTGATGATAAGCGCGAGCAGTTATTGGCTGAACTCGCTGGTGAGCAGCAGTACGGCATCTTTCTAGCCCTTCAAATGGGGGGCGTACCACAGGAACTGCAATTGATGGTGCAGACGGCGGTATTTGACGAGCAGGTACAGGGGTTACGCCCTAAAAGCCAATATGTGATACGGGCGCTGGGTGTGGTCGAGCATCGCGTGAGTTTGGGTGTGTTCGGGAACTTGTTCATCGCGGATGAGCATCCTGTACTGCTTCATTACAACGTGCCGAGGGCGACCATCCAGTTTTCGGGGCAGCCGGATGATGTAAACGAGTTGGTGCTGGATATTAACCAAGCCTATCTCAGCACGTTTGGGCCGTGGCGCGAACTGGTGAAAGACATTAATCGCGCTCAACCACTGGTTAATCTATTGACCAGCGGACAGGGTGTGTTGGGAACGATGCCCAAACCGGGGGCGGAACGCATGGTGCGGGTGCTGACACACCACGGGATGCAAGCGGGCATCGACGAGAAACCGCTGTATGACGACGAGGACGAACATGGGCGTTCACGGAATATGCGCCTGTTAGGTATTGACGACTCGTACTTGATCGCGCTGGATTTCAGCGTGGATGAGCTGGGTAAAGTGTAAAAGTACTGAGTGCCGAGTACTGAGGAAAGACGAAAAGAATTATTGGGGGGTAGATGAATATTCAAGGGCAAGTGTCCTTAGTGACAGGTGGGGCTTCGGGGTTAGGGGCGGCGTGTGTCCGGCGTTTCGTCGGGCAGGGCATGAAGGTCATTATCCTCGACCGTGACGACGCGCGTGGGCAAGCGTTAGCTGAGGAACTCGGTGAGCGTACACGTTTCGTACAGGCGGACGTGAGCAGCGAGGCTGAGGTGCAGGCCGCAGTTAATATGGCATACAGCGCGTTCGGCGGGTTGGGCGTGGTGGTGAACTGCGCGGGTGTAGCATGGGCGGCGCGGACGGTGGGGCGGAAGGGTGTACATCCGCTTGACCTGTTTGAGTCGGTTATTCGGATTAACCTGATCGGTACGTTTAATGTGCTGCGGTTGGCAGCGGTGCGGATGAGCGAGAATACCCCGAATGAAAGCGGCGAACGGGGCGTGGTGATTAATACGGCCTCGGTGGCGGCGTTCGAGGGGCAGATCGGGCAGGCGGCATACGCGGCCTCCAAAGGTGGCATCGCGAGTATGACGCTGCCTATCGCACGGGATCTCGCCTACGCGGGGATACGGGTGATGACGATTGCCCCCGGTATCTTTGAAACGCCGATGGTTGGGGCGATGACACCGGAACTACAGGCTTCGTTAGCCAGCCAGATTCCGTTCCCAAGCCGGTTGGGACGGGCAGAGGAATACGCGCAGTTGGCGCAGAGTATTATCGAGAACCCGTATTTGAACGGTGAAGTGATCCGGCTGGATGGTGCGGTTCGGATGGGCGTGAAGTAGTTACAAGTAGCAAGTTGAAAGTTACAAGTTTAATGCAGGTCATTGGTTGACTGCTTCTCGCTCAATACAAGATGATGCGATTACCTGCTGGTTGAAAAATCTCGGATTTGCTAACGATAGTTGAATGTTATAAGTGTTGCAGATTGTGCAAATTATCCGCCGAAATGGCGGGCGGGATGCTCCCGTGTGTCCGCTGAATTGACATTTTATGTCGGCGGATGTGAGGGAGGCTGGCGCTGAAATGACACAAATCGGCGGATTGCTCCCGTGTATCCACCGCCGTGCAAATTTTGCTTTTGCATGGCGGACGCGAGGGAGAGTTTTGCCGTTTATGTCGTCGATGGGTTGTTAAACTGCTTACGATAAATCATAAAAATTGGTTGATTTGCTGCTGCCGACTCTGACTCTTGCTGTGCTGTTGAATGAAACCCCATTATAGAACAGATGGGCGAAAAAGTCAAGGAGAAAATAGAGCAAAATGCTAAATTCCAATCGCCAAGAACGCCAAGATTTATAGAGAGAATAAGCAGAGTTTAGTCAGCGGGTTTTAGACTCAGGGCGCAGTAGAATTCATTGAGGAAGCGCGTGGGGCGGGCGGCAAGCTGGCGGGTTTGCGTCAGGCCAGCGGCGGCTGCGATGGTTTCCCAAGAGGCGAAGGTAAAGGGGTAGGGAACCCACGTATTCCCCTTATCGACGTTATATTCGACCACGACGAAGCGACCGCCGGGTTTCAGGTAGCTGATGAGCTGGCGAAGGATGGGCTGCTTGTCACGGTGGAAGTGCAGCGCGTTCGCCATAATGAGGCCATCAAGCGGCGGGATGTCCAGCGGGCGGGTAAAGTCAGCCGTGCGATAGTGGGCGGAGATGTGCGGGAAGTGTGAGGTTAGCGCCTGCTTGTTCTGGCGCAGGGCGGACGAATCCTGATCGACCGCGTAGATGGTACAGGACGTGCCGAGACAACCGGCAAGGGCGAGGGTAAACGCGCCACTGCCCGCGCCGAAATCCGCCCAGATGCCGCCGGAAGTGGGAACGGCGGCGTGGATGAGGTTGACGTGATCGGTGTGATTCATGGGCAGTTATCAGTTAATAGTTTCCAGTTATCAGTTTAAGATGAAGGTAATACAGCCCTAATCGACAATTGATCAGGGCATGTAAAATGTTTGCCCGGTTCAAACCTAGATGATTTCAGCGGCGACGGCGGGTGAGGCGGTGGGCGTAGTGGTCATTTCCCAGCGGCGCATTTCGGTGCGGAAGATGAGCATGAGGGCCGCACCGAGGATGAGGATGATGCCGTTAGTTTGAATGGCGGTTGAGATGCCAAGACGTTCCGCCATAAGACCAACGATGAGTACGGCAAAGGTTTGCAGGCCGAAGCTAATCATTGTGAACAGGCTGAGGACACGGGCACGCATTTCGGCGGGTGTCATGAACTGTACCATGCCGAGGGCGGTGGCGATGGTGGTGGGTGCGCCCATGCTGCAAAAGAATATGGCTGCCATCGACAGCGGGAGCGAGCGCGAGGCCGAAAAGACCAGCAGCCAAACGCCCATCCAAATGGCAGTGACACTGAGGGCAATCCCACTGCGGCGTAAATTCTGGAAGATAGGCATGATGAACAGTACGGCGATGAGCGCACCCGCGCCGGATGCGGCTTGCAGAACGCCGAGGGTTTCCGCATCACCATGCAGCAGTTTATCCGACACAGCGGGCAACTGGCTGAGGATGACCGACAGCACGAGCAGGGTAGTTAGCGTTGAGAATATAAAGAGGTCTTGGATACGCGGCTGTGTTTTGAGATAGCGCAGCGCTTCGGCTAGGTCGCGGAAGGGCTGCACCGGTTTATGTGCGCCGCGCTTCTGAGTCGAAGTGAGGGCAATCAGGCTGGCGACGACGGCGATGAAGCTCAGGCCGTTGACCCAGAAGGCGGGTGCGATGCCGATACGGGCGATAACCAAACCCGCGATGGCAGGACCGATCATGCGGCTGACCTGCAAGATCATGGCGTTCAAGTTGACGGCTTTGCGGAGTTCGCTTGTGCCGGAAAGATCACCGAGGAAGGTTTGCTGGGTGGGTACATCGAGGGCATTGACGATGCCAAGCAGGAAACTGAGTACATAAACATGCCAGATTTGGACGATGGAGATATTGATGCCCCACGAGGTTTCGTTGTAGGGCTGTGACCACGGCGGGAAGACGTGCCAGAGCTGCGTGGTGCGGGTTTGGACAAGGATGGCGAGAGCGAAGGCTAAGAACATCGCAATGACCTGTGTAGCAATGAGCAGCTTGCGGCGGTCAACCCGTTCGGCGATGACACCCGCCCACGGGCCAAACAGCAGGAAGGGCAAGGCACTGAGCATGGCGACGAACCCGCTGGCTTCTTCCGAGCCAGTGAGCGTCCAGACGAGCCACGCTTGCGCGGTGACTTGCAGCCATGTGCCGATGAGCGAAACGACCTGTCCGCTGAGATAAATACGAAAGTTAAGTAGGCGAAGCGGCGAGAAACTGCCACGCAAAGTCGAGATGACGCTGCTCATCAAAGAGTCTCCAATAATTGGGTTCTTAGCACATGATAGAATTTGTGGATTAAGGGCACAAGATACCACTTTTGATGGTTTCTTGAGGTGAATTCTTACACAGTCGCCAGTCGTCAGCTATCAGTCTCCAGTCAAAGCCAAAGGCGAATGCGTTTTACCACAGAGGCACAAAGGACACAGAGAAACACAGAGGATTACAAGGAGCGCAAAAAGGGGTTCGCTGCCGGCAGTGAACCCCTTCTATAGCTGGATATTAGATGGCGGTGGCGGCTTTGCTGCCGATGGCTTCTTTGAGGAAGGTTTTGACGACATGGACAGGGATGGCAAAGCCGACATCGGGGCCGGTAATCATGGTGTTGATGCCGACCAGTTTACCTTCCGAGTCGATTACTGGCCCACCGGAATGGCCGGGGCGCATGTGGAGACTGAGAGCAATCCATTCGCGTCCGGGCTGCATTTGCCCCATTTCGGGGAGCTGATCGCCTACGCCGATGACCACGCCAGAAGTAACCGCACCCTGCACACCCCACGGATGACCAACTGCCATGACCCAATGACCGGCTTTGAGGCCGCGTGAGTCACCTGTTTTGATGGTGGGTAAGTTGTCGGCGTTAATCGACAAGGCGGCGAGGTCGAGCTGGTCATCGGCGGCGATCACCGAGGCGGGGAACTTGCGCCCGTCGGTGAGGGTTACGTTCAGACCGTGATGCCCGCGAATGACGTGGGCGTTGGTGATGATGAGGCCGTCGGCGTGCCAGATTGTACCCGCACCCGCGCCGCGACCGTTGCTGATTTGGACGAGACTTTCGTGAACATCGCTGATGCGGTTCGCGAGTGACTCGTTTAGCTGTTGGATGATGCTTGGCATAAGTAGTCCTTAGTCAACAGTCTATGGTTGACAGTCATTTATGTTCCCTTCTCTATAGATTTTCTGGAGAAGGGAACGAATGGCGTATGAGGCGATTAGCCCCGTTCGCCGATGGTGACGGGCAGTTCGAGGACCTGCCCACCGCGAATGATTTTGGCGGTGATGGTCGATCCAATCTGGGTGCTGCCGAGGGCGGCGAGCAGGTCTTCGAGATCGCCGACTTTGTAGCTGCCGAGTGTGATGATAGTATCACCCATAAAGAGTTCGGCTTTTTCGGCGGGGCTGCCGCTTTCTACGGAGACGATCATCGCACCGGATTTTTGCCCCAGCGATTCGGCGAGTGACGGTGAGAGGCGAGCGGGTTGCACACCGACACCGAGGAAACCGCGGCGCATCTTGCCGTGTTTGAGCAAGTTCTCGACCACATATTGAATGGTCGGGGTTTGGACGGTGAGGCTGACACCACGCATCAGGCCGGAGGAGTTCAAGCCGATGACCTCACCGGAGGCGCTGACCAGCGGCCCACCGGAGAAGCCGGGGTACATGACCACATCGGTCTGGGCGAAGTACTTGTTTTCTTCTTTGTGGGGCATGAGGGCGCTGATGACCCCCAGCGTGGCTTGCAGATCGTCACCGGGGCGACCAACCGCGAGCGCGAGATGCCCGACACGTACGGATTCGGCGGCTGCCCATGTGGGAGCGGTGAGGTGGCTAACATCGGCGCGGAGGACGGCAAGGTCGGTGCCGGGGTCACGGCCAACGAATGAGGCGGTGACTGTTTTGCCGTCCGGCAGGCCGACCTTGATATTGTCCTCAAACTCGACCCCATGATGCGAGGTTACGATAACCCCATCGGCTGACCAGACGATACCGGTTGCGGGCATTCGACGGCGGGCGGCGACTTTGACAGTGCTTTTGCCGACGGTTTCGACCGCGCCAGCCATTGAGTCTGAGAGGGTTTGCAGAATGTCTGCCATTGGAAAGCTCCTTCATGTAGCAATTGGCCTTTAGCGGGTGGCTAATGGCTCAATGCGATTTGTTTACCTGATGACGTTATCATCGCACAAAGCCGATGGAAAGGCATTCAACTTGTGGGGAGGGATAAGCTAACAGAATGGTTAGGTGCTGAGGTGCTATACTTACATTTATTACAACTTCTTCTGATTCATGAATTTTTCGGACGATATATATTGCTTTTCAGGGATATAAACGGACAATGGAGTATGATAATAAATTAATAACATGAACTTAGATTACAAATCCCCGATAGGTTAGCAGCATGTCTAGTTATTTGCGTGCATGGTTAAGGCCACCAGTGCTGGCACACGATGAAGAACAACTCGTGGCGCGTTTATTGCACTACATCCTCCTGCTGACATTCACAGCCAATTTGATTTATACAGCGTCGGTTGTGGTTTTTGGACTTTCCAGCGACTTATTGTGGGTCAATGGTGTTGTGTTGGTCGGTATTGGCGTGCTGATCGGAATGCTGCACCAACATTATGTGCGTGGTGTGGGGTGGATATTCTCGATCTTGCTGCTGCTGATGGTGCTGGCGGCAGGATTTGATAATGGTGTGGGGCTAACCGATCTGAATTACGGTGTTTCGATTGTGCTGGTGTTGGTGGTGGCGAGTGTGGTGCTGGGGTGGTGGGGAGCTATCATCTTCACGCTGCTGGTCATCGCCTGTTCGATAGTCCTTTACATGGTTTTACCCCTGCCAGCGGGATTTACCTTAGAAACGGTACGTCTTACGCTGCTGCTCGACTGTGTTATTTTTACGATTGTCGGGTTTTTTACCGGCTACTCGGTTTACAGCTTGAGTAACGCGCTGAGTCGCGCTCAAGTCAGCGAACATGGGCTGGCGAAGAATAACGCGCAACTGCTGGCCGAGATCGCCGAACGCGAACGGGTGGCGCACGCGCTGCGTGTGACGGAAGAACAGCATAAGCAACTGCACAAACGGCTGCGTGTGCTGAACAGCGTCAGCAATGAACTCGATAAGCTGGCAACCACCGATGCATTATGCAGTAAGGCGCTGGAACTGGGACACGAGCGCTTAGGGTTTGACCGCATGAGCTTGTATTTGGTGGATGATAACGTTACTACCATCACAACCACGTTTGTGACTGATCGAGCCGGTCAATGTGTGGTGAAGCGAGACCAGCAAGCCATCCCCCCAGATTTGTTGGCGCGGTTGAAGCAGCCTGAGCAGCCTCAAACGGGTGTGCTGGTGGATGACGATATTCTGCTGCAAGAGGGAGAGCCACAGCGCGGGTGGAAGCTGACGAGCGCACTGTACGACGACAAGGGGTTAATGGGGTGGATATGCGCCGACAACCTTTACGGGCAGCAGCCATTCAACCCGCAGGATATTGAAATCTTGCAACTGTACCGCATTACGCTTGAGCATCTCTACAGCCAGAAGTGGGCCGAGCAAGCGCTGGTGGAGATGGTGGTGAAGAAGGAACGGGTGGAGCTGATAAACGAGTTGGTCAGCAACCTTTCGCACGATCTGCGAACGCCGCTTTCAATCATCAATAACAGCCTGTACCTCCTGCAAAAGTTCGATGATCCCCAGCGGCAGCGCGAAAAGGCGAAGGTGATCGAGGATCAGTCGCGGCGGTTGGAACGGCTGATTAATGACGTGCTGATGATGTCCAAGTTGGAACAGCAGGATACGATCACCATGCGTCCGGTGCGATTGAATGATTTGATTACGCCGATTAAAGAGGGATTTGCAGGGACGTGCGAAACGAAGCAGCAAACGCTCACGCTGTCGCTTGAAACGAGCATCCCTTTCGTGCTGGGCAATCATGACGGTTTGGAGCGCATCGTCTCGAACTTGTTGGAGAACGCGATTAACTACACGCCGGATAAGGGCAGTGTGACGCTGCGAACGTATAAAGACGGCGTGTTTGTGATGCTCGAAGTGACGGATACCGGCATCGGGATTAGTGAAGCCGATTTGCCGAATATTTTCGACCGTTTCTACCGTGCTGACCGCGCCCGTTCGCTCAAGAGCGGTGGCACGGGGTTAGGGCTGGCGATCACCAAGCGGCTGGTGGACATGCACAAGGGCAAGATCGAGGTAACGAGCAAGGTGGGCGAGGGAACCACGTTTAAGGTGAGCTTCGTGCCGAGCTTTGCGCCGCAACCCGCTGAGGCCGCCAGTACACCGTAAATAAAAAGGGGTTTACCAGCGGCAAACCCCTCCAATATTCAAACGGTTGTTAGCGCTCGTTGATGACCGTAAAGATCATCGGGCGGCGGCGTGTTTCGTTATAGAGGACACGACCGAGGCTGTCCTCCAGCTTGTCGCGGCGGTTGCCATTTTGCGAGTGCGAGAACACATCATTGATTGTGGCTTTGACCGACTTCATGAGGTCAGTCGCATCTTTCAAGTAGACGAAGCCGCGCGAGATGATTTCCGGTTCCTCGATCAACTCCCCACTCTTCTGGTCAACCGTAGCAACCACCATCAAGAAGCCATCACGGGCGAGGATTTCACGGTCACGAATGACGGCAGGGCCGACATCGCCGACACCACTGCCATCCACAAAGACGTAGCCACCGGGGACGCGCTCGGTGGTGCGTACACCGTTCTTGTCGGCTTCGATGACATAACCGTTTTCGACGACGAAAATGTTTTCATGCGAGATACCGCACTGCATCGCCAGCTTGGCGTGGGCGCGGAGGTGGCGCAGTTCGCCGTGAACGGGCATGAAGTACTTGGGATGAGTCAAGTTAATCAGCAGGCGCATTTCTTCCTGCCGCGCGTGACCGGAGACGTGTACCTGTGCGATGGGATCGTAGACCACATCCGCGCCGCGCTGGAACAGGCGGTTGATCGTACGGCTGACCGATTCCTCGTTGCCGGGGATGGTGTGCGACGAGAAGATGATGGTATCACCGGGCTTCACGTCGAGCTGACGATGCCGACCGGTTGCCAAGCGGCTGAGGACGGCGGAGGGTTCACCCTGCGCGCCCGTCACCAGAATGACGACTTTGCTGTCGTGTACCTGATTGATGCGGTTGATGTCCATGAACATATCATCACGGATATTTAGGATGCCCAGCTCACGCGCCATTTTGATGTTGTTCGCCATGCTGTGACCCGCGACCGCGATCTTACGCCCGTAACGCTCGGCAGCAACCGCGACCTGATGGAAGCGCGAGATGAGCGAGGCGAAGGTGGCGACCATGATGCGGCCTTTGGCATTGCGGAAGACCTGATCGAAAGCGTTGTCGATCACACTTTCAGAAGGAGTCCAACCGGGTTGGTCAGCGTTGGTGCTGTCGCCCATGAGCATCAGCACGCCGCGCTTCGAAAACTCGGCCAGCTTGGCGTAATCCGGCTTCTTGCCGTCAACGGGCGAGTTGTCGAATTTATAGTCGCCGCTGTGGACGACGAGGCCATAAGGCGTGTTGATGCCGAAGCCAACGCAGTCAGGAATACTGTGGCAGACGTGGAAGCTCTCGACCACAAACGGTCCGATGCGGATGGTGTCACCCGCTTGGAACACATTCATGGTGGTCGATTTATCGAGTTGTGCTTCACCCAGTTTGAGCTTGATGAGGCCAGCAGTCAGCGGGGTTGCCCAGATGGGAACCTTTGGGAATGCGGCAACGACATGCTGAGTCGCACCCACATGGTCTTCATGACCGTGGGTGTAGAGGATGCCGTGAATTTTGAGGTCTTTGCGGTCGGTGAGGTATTTGAAATCGGGGATGATATAGTCGATGCCGAGCATGTCGTTCGCGGGGAACATGATGCCGGTATCGAGGATAATCGCGTCGTTGCCGAGTTCAAACACGGTCATGTTTTTGCCGATTTCCCCAAGACCGCCGAGGGGGATGATTCGTAGTTTTGGTTGTTTAGCCATATAGCGCAAATGTGCCGAGCGCCACCTGTAGGCGCGCGGCTGTTTCCTTTCTTAGCGTGTTTATTTTGTACACTCTTAAATAGTTCAAACAGGTCTTGTAATAAACGTAGTAATTTCGGGGCGTATTTTTATCTGATGCCATTATACCACAATTTCTTACAGCGGCGCATACTCGACGGGGGAATTCGATAAGCGTCTGGTTAATAGTTTGAATGGAGATGCGGGTGGGGAATTGGTACGAGGCTGTGAAGGGCGCAGGTTATCCTACGCCCTTTCAATGTGAGTTGTTAGCTTTCTAGATAGCGCAGGCGCAGCGCATCGTGCATCTGGTGAACGATCTTCAGCACGAGGTCGGGACGATGTTCACCGGGGGTACCGCCCATTTCGAGGAAGGCATTCTTGAGGATTTGTCCCCAGTTTCCCGTGCTCTTGAGCTTGGGGTCAGCGATGAACTGTTTAACCGTCTGCGCGGTATGACCGTGCGGCGGTTCGAGCATCCGTGCAAGGCTGATGTACACATCGTCAATATCGCGCGGGGGGATATTGACATCAATGTCGTACAGCGCTTTGTGCATAAAGCGGCGCTTCATGTCGTAGAACTCGGTGAGGGTCATACGGTCGCCGGTAGCGGTGGTGACGAGTGCATCGGTGCAAAGGCGGTCGGACTCGTCCTGCGCGGCGATAAAGGACTTGGTGTCCAGCGGGCCGAGGATCGACCACATCTGCTTGTTTTCGTGCATCGGTTCAAGGTTGCAGCCGTGCTTACGAAAGTAGTCCTCGATGATGATGTGGCTGTATTCGAAGTCGCAGAGAACCGAGGCCATGCGGGACGCGCTGACCGAGGCTGGCATACCGGTGCTTTCGAGGGTGCAGATGCGTTTATTGGTCGATAGATCGGGACGGATGCGACCGATAGGATTGTGCATAACCGAGATCATCTGGTCGAGACCGTCATCATAAAGCATGGCGCGGGCAGGGGAGTTCACCCGTTCCGAGCGCAGCAGGGTGCCGTAGCGTTCGAGGCCATTCCGTGTGAGGTGTGGGCTGGTCGGTAGATCAAGGTAGCGGCCTGTGGCGGTCACGCTGCGGAGGAACTCGCGTGTGCAAAGCAGTTCAGGATCAAGCGTGCCGTTGACAAATGGCGAGCCTTTAAGCACGGCTGCGTTGGCAACAGCGGTCGCACTGCGGAGCATGGTGTAGAAGGCGAGCAAGCCCAATGCCTCGCAGCGTCCGGCAAGGTCAAGGTGGATGTGGCAGCCCTGATTGCGGAACATCTGCACGTAGTTGTCGTTGGTCGGGCTGACATGGTAACGGGCATGTGCTTTGTGCAGCCGATCAGCGTATTCAGGGAAGAAGCCGTTGACTTCCTGCATCAGGTCAACTGCGGTTTGCACCTTCGGGTCTTCGGTCAGCTTAAAGTCCGAGTCGAAGGGGTAAGCCGCCATGATGGCCGTAATCATGCCGGTTTCCTCGCTGGACATGGTGAGTACCTTGAGGATGCCACCGAGCGAGGCGCGGGTCTTGTGATAACCGAGTACCGGCGAGAGATGGGTTTCGACCTGATATTGACCGGCTTCACGGTCGATCTGTGGGGTGAAGCCGAGCTTCTGGGCGTGTCCGCGATACACCTGCATATAGTGCTGCATATCTGGCTCGGAGGGATATGCACCGTCACCATGTACGAGACCGAGTTCGATTTCCGCACCGAGGTAACGCAGCTTGGTCGTCGGATCGTCGGTTTCGGCGAGGTTGGTGTGGTTGACGCTGGGATTAAAGTTATAGGGGACGATGCTCTGTGGGAAGGTTTTCTTGCCGCGATAGCGCGTGCTGACCGCCGAGCCGAGCACATGCTTGACACCATTGACCTCTGCCAACACCACATTCGCGCCGAGGGTGTCGTTGGGGTCGTAGTAAGTCGAGACGGGTGCGCCGATGGTTTCCGATAGTTGTTCGAGTGGCAGCGACTGATTGTAGTCGAACGCGGCAATATCCTTCAGCGCCTGGTTAAACTTGCGTTTTTGCGCTTCGATTTCTTGCCACGGTACACTGGCACTAAACTCTAGCAGTTCCTGGTTGCTTGGTAGCGGCGACTCCAACATAACAATACTCCCCGAAATGGCGCGATTAATAATCCCTTAGAAGGTACTCCATTGTCTCTTATCCACGTCTTTCCTTCAAGTCTGTTGTATCAAATTCGCGCCATTTCAGGATTATGTTTTACGCCGTCACACCCCACAGCCTTACCGTGCCGTCCGTCCCGCCGGAAGCCAGCAGCGTTCCGTCGGGGCTGAAGGCGAGGCTCACTACTCGGTCTTTATGTCCTTTCAAAACGATTAGTTGATCGCCTGTTTCCACATTCCAAAGCCGGACAGTCCCATCTTGATAACCTGCTGCCAAAACTGTTCCATCAGGGCTAAGTGCGATGCTGAATATGAATTCCTTTTCTTGGAGGGGGGCAATTAGCTTATATTCAGGGATATTACCATAGGTTTCGATAGCATCAGCAACATTCCAAATCCGAACACCATCTTTAGCGACGAACAAAATTTGTGACCCGTTTGGAGTAAAGAAAAGGTCATCTGCCCAAGCGTATTCATCGAGAACCGCGAGTTCATTTTGCCCTTCAAATGCCCATAAATGAACAGTGCCGTTACTCATACCAGCAGCAATAATTCCGCCGTCGGGGCTAATTGCCACGCTTAAACCCGCACCTAAATTAGAGTCTGATGGTGTTAAGATAGAAAATTCCTGCCAATCTACCGTAAGCCAAAGGCGAACAGTGTAGTCGCCTTCTTGCTTGAACAGATGTCCACTTGCCGAAGCGAGGTAATTGTTATTAGCATCAAATACAACTTTGTTGACCCATGTTGAATGCCCCTTTAGTGTGTTATCGACAACTTGATTAGCCCAATCCCAAATGTCGATGTTTCCTGTTGTATTGCCCACTGCAATTCTCTGCCCATCAGGAGAGAAAGCAAGACTCATGGCTGATAATCCGTCACTACTCAAGGTCATTTTTCCCTTCCAAGTAGTTGTGTTCCAAATACGAACTTTGCCTTGAACATTCTTGAAGGCTTCATATGCGCTGCCTGTCTCTGCAACAGCTAATCGACTGCCATCCGGGCTAAACGCTAGATCGGACATCCACATCGCATTTCCTGTAAGTAACTGTTTTTGTTTAACCTCATGTGCGTTAGTTACGGAAATCTTTGACAAATCGGAAGCGTCTTGCAAGATAAGCAAGCTATTTGAAACCAATACAACAAATAGAACAACTAGCTGTAACATAGTTAATTGCCTCCGATGAGCAAATCGAGATCGGATGAGTCGAACGAGCGAATTGGGAATAGCGAATCAGGGTTTGAGATTCGATTTTGTTGGGTGAGGGTGGACGAATTATGGTCTATTGCACCTGAAGTTATCCAAACTAACCTGTCACGCATATCGGTGACTAAAAGCCAGTAAGGAGATGCGCCGCTTGGATAAACATCAGACCAACCATAAATAGGAATGCTATTCGCCAAAATTAAATCTCCGGCAGTCCCGATAATGGTATTGGTGTTGCTAACTAAAGGCATTAAACGGACATTAGCGCCATTATCTGTTAGCGTACCCAGAGCAATATTTACTGCTGGTACGATTTCCTTTTCCGAATAGTAGGTCAACATACCATTCATTAAAATAGCCGCATTCCGCAAGAATTGACCGGTATTATCGGTATAGAATTGTGTCCATAGTTGACCCGCTAACGTGGGTTCAAAACCATTAATCACCCAATTGAGAAATGAGTCGGCTGCGGTTTCAACTGAACTGGCTCACCCTGCCACACACCACAGCCTTACCGTGCCGTCCGTTCCGCCGGAAGCCAACAGCGTTCCGTCAGGGCTGAAGGCGAGGTCAGTTAACCGATTTGATCCCGGTTCAGCGACAAGTATTTCCAAGAGTAAGATGCTGGAGTCAACATCCCATATTTGAAGAATACTATCTTGTGTTGCAGGTGAATCAGTACGACTACTCGGCATAATGTAGCCAATTGCTACCAAAGATTCTGTTGGATGCGCGGCGATTGAAGATGCAAAAAAATACTTTGCCTCAGGATGTTGTTTGGAAGCTAAAGTGTGTATCTTCCCGTTTTTGTCCAGTAAACCAATTCCTCCATCCTGCCTCAAATAGATAAGCTGATACTTTGGTGAATGTTCTAGGATTTGAATGCCACGCAATGCCCCATCCGCAATGATTTCTTCTTGCGGTGTACTTATATTCCATTTGCGAATCTTGCCATCAGACGTTGAAAGAAAGACGTTTTCTCCACTAGCATCAAACAGGATGCCTGTACCGAAAATTTCATCAATGTCGGTGCTTTGTCTTTTTAACGATAAAAGTTCAATCCCTGTCTCGATAGCAAACAGTTGAAACACAAACTCTTCAGTTGTCACAATCTCCGGTACGCCAATTGCGATAGCTACATACTGATTATTAGTATCTATTGCAAGATTTTGAATCGGCTCTAATCCTACACGAATACTGGAAATCAATTCAAAACCTTGAGTCTTATATACTTTTAGGTTTCCCTTACTGTCGATATTAGCAAGAAGTGTTCCATCTGGGCTGAAAGCAAAAGCAAGTGTTTCATCAGTCAATCTTGATGCTGCAATCGGTTCAACGGTAGCAGCATCAAGAAACTGAATTGAGCCGTATCCTATTGACTGGTCGTGTTCAATAAACACAATCGATTCAGTTAAGGGATCGAATGCCAGATTACTTACAACTGAAGATGTTCCTTGCCATTCTTTAACTTGGGTCAATTGACGAACATTTTCCACTGTGATTGGATTATTCGTCTGAATACTGGATGCAACTACCTTCGCACCTAACAATGTCAGAATCATAACGAACACAAGGTAACGCATAATTAACCTCCGTTTCCTGTGATTGTATTGAGGTCAGAATTTACATATGGTCGATCAGGAGCTATTAATGCAGGATTGATTTCCGTTGAAGCAGTCACAGTTATACTATTGTGTTGGATCGCTCCAGAAGCAACCCAAACAAGTCGGCTACGAGTATCTTTGATGAGAAGCCAGTAAGGTTCTGTGGTCGATGGTGGTATATCTAACCAACCGTATATTTCGACATTGGCAACTGGTAAATCATTTGGATTATTCGAAGCTCCAATTACGTTGTCAGCAGTTGAACTTGGTGTCAAACGCAATTGATATGCAAAAGTCGTTGGGTTTCCCGTATCAATTGCCGTCTGTGGAATCACTCCTTGATCTTTGTAGAACTGCACCATGCCACCGGAGTAATGATATATCGCCGCATTCCGCAAGAATTGACCGGTATTATCGGTATAGAATTGTGTCCATAGTTGACCCGCTAACGTGGGTTCAAAACCATTAATCACCCAATTGAGGAATGAGTCGGCTGCGGTTTCAACTGAGCTGGCTCACCCCGCCACGCCCCACAACCGCACCGTGCCGTCCGTTCCACCAGAAGCCAGCAGCGTGCCGTCGGGATTAAAACCCAGGCTAAAGATAGGGTCATCTTGAGGAGTAGATATTTCAATCGTTGTCAATACTTCTCCTGTATCGACATTCAAGAGTCTTAGAATTGAGTCTCGATTTGGCGAGTCTTTAACATTCACTCCATAAGATATTGCAAGGATAGGTTCGGTTGGATGTGAAGCTAGAGCATATGGAAACTCAGTGTCAGACTTGTTTACTGGGAATGTGATAGGCTCATTAGAAATGCGGTCAATGCTCAATAGTCTTATTGATCCTTCTTGCGTTATGTATCCCACCCCATCCTTGACAAATGTGAAGTCATAAGACAGTTGAGAAAAATCATTGCCGAGTATATTTTCTCGCAATGTTTTTACATCCCAAGCGTGGATTCTGCCGTCACTGGTTGCCAAGTAAATCGTTTGGCCTTGCTCATCGAAACTTACTGCCGAACCATAAGGCCCATCACAACCAGATGCACTTTGATTTTCACACTTAATTGATAGATATTCTGAATTCGATTCAATATTAAATATCTTAAAGATGCTATCTCCGCCCATGCCTGTTGCAACCGACCCAAATGTAGCTGCTACAAATTGATTTGAGGGATCTATTGCAATCGAAAGAATTCGACCTTTTGCCCCTTGAATTGTTTTAATTTGCTCAAACGATTCAGACTGCCAAATGGTAATTTGCCCTGATTCGTCACCTGTTACAAACAAGGTTCCATCAGGGCTAAAAGCAATTCTTGTAGCAATTAGGGGATCACTCGTTGATGATACAGCTTTGAGTGTCATGGGATTTAGTAAGATTACATCTCCATTGTCAATCAAGCCACGACCACCGACGATAGCCAACTTGCTTCCATCATGATTAAACATTAGGTCGGAAATAAAACTTGCCTCTCCCGTCCAACTAGCCATTTCAGACAAATGAGGTGCGTTTTCAACCGTAATGGGCGATTGAATTTCACTTGACATATTTACAATCAGGAATGACCAGATTATCAATACTAGTATTTTCATCAGCCTAACTCCCCAAAATGGTTTGAAGATCAGAATTACTGTAGAGACGTGCCGGAGAAAGCAAGTCGATATCCGCCTGAGTATAGGTTTCCACGTTTGTTGTGCCAACATCAATAGCATTTGAGGCAACCCATAACAACCGATTTTGAGTATCCCCAATAAGCAACCAACGAGGCGACCCATCGGATAAGGTGTTTGCTGGTTGAGGCGGTGGATACCAGCTAAAAATTTCTACTGGAGTAGGTAATGTGCCAGACGTATCGGATTGTTTGCCAATTGTGTTATTGGCAGTTGAAGATTCTGAGGGTGTAAGACGAAGTTGACGCGAAAGTACAATTACACCCGTTGCAATGGGTGATTATAGAATCACTCCTTGATCTTTGTAGAACTGCACCATGCCACCGGGATAGTTGTAAATGACAGCATTCCGCAGGAACATACCAATATTATCGGCGTAAAAGGTTTGCCAATTTGCCCCTGCTGTTCCTTCAAAACCATTAATCACCCAATTGAGGAATGAGTCGGCTGCGGTTTCAACTGAGCTGGCTCACCCTGCCACACCCCACAGCCGAACCGTGCCATCGGTCCCACCAGAAGCCAGCAGCGTTCCGTCGGGGCTGAAGGCGAGGCTCATGATTGCGCCTTCTGGTACGTCAAGTGACAAGAGTTCATCGCCAGTTTCTGTGTTGTATAGGCGAATTATCCCCGCGCTTGTATTAGAAGGACCACCATCAGGTCTAGGGTTCTTCTCAAAAAATCCAACTGCGAGAATTGGTTCGGTTGGATGAATAGCTATTCGTGTAATGAATTCATCCTTCTGAATTGTACTCAAAATTCTGTCTTTTATGACTTGACCAGAGTCAAATTGTTTCGCCTGAACGCCCTGTGATGCAATATTGAAAAGGGTAGTGTTTGCAGGGTCAAATAGCAGATCATGTCCTGTAGTACCATAAGCTACATATTGATTCAGTTCGCGATTTGCTGTTATGTCCCAAGCATGTATGATAATAGTCGAGTCTGCCATGTTTACAGTGGAGAAGAAAACAGTTTCATTGTTTTTGTCAAACGTCACTCCGCCTCCGTAAACATCGGTATCAAGTGGAAACGGGATTACTTCTTTACCTGTCGGAAGTTGAAGCATTTGAAACGCAACTTTACCTTCACGCACAATTTCTGAAATTCCATACGTTATACCTAAATAACTCTTGCTAGGGCTAATTGCTAGATCATTTACAACATCAGAATTAGCTTGGAATGCCCAAATTTGCTCAAAGGAATCTGTGGAGTAACCCGTAATGTTTCCTTGATCGTCCCCTGTAGCGAATACTGAGCCATCGATACTAAACGTCAAAGCAGTTGCAGGGACGATCTCATTTGAAAATTTGAGTTGCTCAAGTGTATTGGTGTGCAAAAATACGACATTTCCATTCAATGTTTGTCCTTGTTCCTGTTTGATAACAACCAATTGATTGCTATTAGGCTGAAATGTGAGGTCGTCAATAATTGCATTCTCATAGGCTTTACTTCGTATTTCGGATAGTTGGTTGACATTTTCAACAGACATTATTTTTGGAGGGAGTGCATCTTGGGTAAATGCTGCCAGTATGCCTATACAAAATAGTAGAAATTTCATTTTTCATTCTCCCATGATTATCGATAGGTCTAGATTTGTGTAGGCTCTCGAAGGATTAAGTAGTGTTGGGTCAATTTTATTTTGTGTATTCAATTTGTTGGGGTCATGCCCAATAGCTTTTTCCGCTGCCCAAACTAATCGATTATTGTTATCAGCGATGAGTAGCCAATAAACTGAACCATCATTGAGAGGCGGATCTATTTCTTGCCATCCAAATATAGGAAAGGTACTGGGTAAAGATGCGGTGGAAGTGATTTCAGTTGCATTAATCGGTTGAGGATATAGTCGGACGCTATAATCGGTTGTAGTTCGGGTTCCCGTATCAATTGCCATCTGAGGAATGACACCTTGATCTTTGTAGAACTGCACCATGCCACCGGGATAGTTGTAGATGGTAGCATTTCGCAGGAATATACCAATGTTGTCGGCATAAAATGCTTGCCAGTTTGCCCCTGCTGTTCCTTCAAAACCATTAATCACCCAATTGAGAAATGAGTCGGCTGCGGTTTCAACATAATCAGTATTGGTATCAGGATTTTGAACATTCGTATCGATTCTTGCAGCGTTACCATAGAGGTTGGTGTAAAGGCTGCTGTTCCAAGTGTTGTAGTTATCTCCCATTACATCATGGAGCAAATACCCTGTCGGATTATAACTCGTTGGGTAATCAATCGGCGTAAAGATTGCCTCGTTGGTAGTAGAGTCCTCGCTGATCGTCGCATGTAGGTAAAATTGGACCTGTAAATACTCTGGTCCCATACCATCACGCGAAGTTGGCATTTGTGCGGCATTAAGCGCATTTTCGATACTGCCGATTTTCTTGAACCCATACCCGGCGAAAGCATCGAAGGTATGTCCCAACTCATGTATAAGGTTGTTGGGTGTCATCACGGCTTGACGACCACTAGCGATTAAGTTGCCTTGCAGGTAAACATCACTGTCGTACTGTGGTAGAAGTTCTTTCTTATCGGTAGCCGGATTCCATTGTGCTGGAGGGTTTTGTGGAGTGCTATCAACCAAGATTGTAGGCGCATAAACCTTTTGACCGTTATCCGTATAGACATAGTACTCGATAAACTTTGGTCGCTGGAACACCTTGATCAAGTCTTGGTTAGATTCGGCGAAATTAATACGTGTTTCAGCCATGTTTTTGAAGGTGATGTTGCCCATAATCCGGCGAAAAAGGGCAAAGCGATCTACAGGGATGCACTCATTATCCAATTCGGCTTCCACCCATGCTTCAAAGGCTTCGGCTGTTTTTTGTAAGCCTTGACGGGCAAAATGCAGTGAGATAGCTGTCCACACCCCTGCATTCGGTGCGCTGTTTTCACCCTCGAATGTCACACCGAAGGCATCTTCAATCGCATCTTTATAGCTGGCTACTAGTGTGTTGATATTGGCACTAGGGTTAGCTTGCAGCGCATCTCGAACCGCAGCAAACGTGGTATCGAGGGCAGTTTGGTGGTCACTTTCGTCGAGGTTGAAGGGGTTCCTGCCTGTGCCTCTTAGCAAAATGCGTTTGATTATACCCTTTCCGCCCGGACATGATGAGCCATATCCCACATATGCACCTGCCTCTAAATAGGATACACTTTGCTGCCCCATCCATACCACAGGCGATGAGCCACTATTGGTAGTTGCGACACGGCTAGGGTTGCCAGTTCCAGCACCTGTATTATTTATGGATAGATAACATTGTACTGCTTGCGCGTTGTTGCCTGCTTGGTAGGTGAATTCCATTTTGAATTCGGTAAGTACGATAGCAGTTTGTAACTCTAGTTTAATATCCACCCCTTCGTACCAATTTGGATCGTTAAATACTGGTGGACTTTGATTACATTCCGACTCCCAACCGTTATTCGTAAGCACGCCTCAATACGCTTGTCCCCATTGATTTTCTGAAGTGTTCAATTCAAAGAGATGACACCATTCCGTCATAAACCCTCCTTGCTTAATGTACTTTGCAATACTATTTCTGTATACAGCATAATTCTGATTTATATAACAACTTGGAGTATATCAGTGGGTAGCCGTAGGTCGATTTTAATAATGATGGCAGTGCGGTTGGAAAAATATGCTGTTTCAGTCTATAGTATGGGGTAGTTCTGACCTAATCTATTCCGCATGGAGCGCCACATGGAAACAATCTGGCATTTACCACGGATTGAAATTCGTGATTTAAAGTCTGTGACCGAAACCCGCCCCGCCGCCTTGCTGACGGGTACTCATTCGTGGGAAGTGGCTGGGAAGTTCCTGAATCTGCCGCTGGTGATTCAAGCAGAACCCCACAAAGCCGACCACGAGTTTTTCAAGTCGTTGGCCTCGGATTTACCGCCACAAGTTGAAGTGATTTATGGGGTTGGGGGCGGCTTGGCTTCCGACGCGGCGAAGTACATTGGTTGGGTGAATAAACTACCGGTTGTGACAGTGCCGACTGCCCTCAGTGTCGATGGCTTTTTCACCGCGTTGGTGGCCGTTCGTGAGAATAACAGTGTGCGCTACGTGACCACTGGCCCAGCCGATACGGTCATTATCGACTGGGATATTATTAGCGCCGCACCCGCACACTTACGCGGTACGGGCATTTGTGAACTGCTCAGTATTGTCACGGGTTTGCTCGATTGGCGTTATGCCGCCGAGCGTAACCGGACGACACCCGAAACACGTTTTCAACCGTGGGCGGCAGGTTTGGCAGCCGGTATCGCCCAGCAAGCGTTTAAGATCGCGCAAGGTGTGGGGCAGGGTAAAGTGGAGTCGCTGCGTAACCTGCTTGACCTGATGTGTACCGAAGTGGCGCTGACTAATCAGCTCAACCACAACCGTCCACAGGAAGGTAGTGAACAGTACTTCGCCTACGCCATTGAGGGTAAGACGGCTAGTGGCTATGGTATCCCTTATGCCGACCTTGTTGGCCCCGGCATTCTGGTCGCGGCGGCACTTCACGGGCAGGACATCGCCCCGATCCGCGATACGATTGAGTCGGCGGGTATCCGGCTCGATCAGTTGCAGCCGAATGACGTGCGCGAAACGCTGAAGAACATGCCGGCATACGTGAAGGAACATAACCTGCCGTACAGCATCTTCAACGAAATCAGCCTGACCGACGAGAAGATTGCCGAGGTTATGTCGAAGGCAGGGCTGGACGTACACGGTTAAACCCCGTTACTGAACCGGGAATACTCTAAAAGGAATGTGCTGCTGATGCCATTCCTTTTTTATTTGTACAGCGGCCTCATGTACAATAGTTAAATGCTGGATGATATTAAAGGATATATAACGTTATGATTCGTTTTGGGACGGATGGATGGCGAGCCGTTATCGCCGATACCTTTACATTTGAAAATTTGCGATTAATCGCCCAAGCGGTCGCTGACTGGGTGAATAGCAAGCATATGGGGGATGACCCGCCGGAAGTGGTCATTGGTTATGATACGCGCTTCCTATCCGACCGTTTCGCGGCGGAAGCGGCGCGGGTGATGGCGGGTAACGGCATTGTGGCATGGCTGACACGCACGGACTCCCCGACACCGGCGGTATCCTACAACGTGAAGGCGAAGGGGGCGAACGCGGGTATCGTCATCACTGCCAGCCACAACCCACCGCGCTACAACGGCTTCAAGCTGAAGGCGGCTTACGGTGGGAGTGCCATCGCGGAAGACTGTGCACAGGTTGAAGAGGCGCTGCAAGTGATGGAACGTGAGGCACGCGGCCCGAACCTAATGGATTACCAGAAAGCGGTTGATAA
>Ga0209460_1000808_pt1 | contig 23467 bp, 16 predicted proteins | sample EBPBio132013_DNA_FD_185868 | JGI IMG/M metagenome (GOLD analysis project Ga0209460, IMG submission 185868) | Wastewater treatment Type I Accumulibacter community from EBPR Bioreactor in Madison, WI, USA - Reactor 2_5/13/2013_ DNA (SPAdes)... | ecosystem: Engineered > Bioreactor > EBPR >... | reverse complement strand
TCTGCCGTAAAGGTGCGTGGTTTTTGCCGTGTCATCGATGGGTTCCTTTCCCGTACCAGTATGATACCATACTCGTCTATACTTTCAGGACCACATCACATCGCATATCAATGCGAGCGGGATACCCAGCCACATGCTGTCGCTTGAACCCCATCTGCGCTATGCAACGATACGGGCGTTGGATCGTAGGGATGAGCAGTCAACTTGCTTGGCAGATTGTCTTGGTTATTTTGAACGGATGTATGAATCATATGAATCCGCGCGTGAGTTATATGAATGCTCTCTAAGGATTAAGACATCAATATATGGATCAGATCATGTACTAACAGCAGCGAGCATGAATCAGCTTGCAGGTGTGCTCAATTCTCAAGGTCGCTATCCTGAAGCACAAGATTTATTAGAGCAGGCATTGACAATCCATAATACTTCTTTGGCGGTCGACGGTCGCGAGACGGCCCAAATATTAAACAATCTCGCAGGGATAGTGCAGGCCCAAGGTTACTATAAGAATGCTCAATCCCTCCTCGAACAAGCGTTGACACTCCATGAGGCACTAGAGGGAAAAAATCATATCAATACCATAGGGATTGTTGGTAATATAGCAAGTGTCTTGGTAGACCAAGGACACTATGATGAAGCCCAATCTTTATTAGAACAGGTGTTAGCTGTACGCGAGTCAGCATTAGGGGTAAATCATGCTGATACGATAAGAAGCGTCAATAATTTAGCAGGTATTCTGTCTCATAAAGGACACTATGCTGAGGCGCAAGTCTTTTATGAGCAGGCCCTTGAGCGCAAGAGAAAAAATGTCGGAGACAATCACTCAGAAACCGCATTAAGTATGAGCAACTTAGGATTAATATTGTTAGAACAAGCACACTATAGCGATGCCCAACGATTGTTTGAACAAGCATTAAGCATCCGTCAAACAGTTTTAGGACAGGATCACCCTGAAACGGCGATGAGTCTCAATAATTTGGGAGGAGTACTGCAACAGCAAGGCTTGTATACCCAAGCGCAAAGCTTCTATGAACAGGCATTGCATATCCGTCAAACAGTTTTAGGACAGGATCACCCTGAAACGGCGATGAGTCTCAATAATTTAGGAGGAATCATGGAATGCCAAGGCTTCTATGCTGAGGCACGAGTCTTCTATGAACGTGCATTATTAAGTTACAGGTCTTCTTTAGGACCAACACATCCGATTACTGCAACCTGTCTAAATAATGTAGCATCAATGTTACGGTATGAACAGCGGTATGATGATGCATATACAATGTATAAGCAGGCATTAGTGATTCAAGAAGCACGTTTAGGGATAGGACACCCATCTACAAAGCGCACAATAGAAAATTTAGATTCGTTATTAAGAAAACAACAGTTGTATGAAACGTTACAAGATGTATATGAACGAGTTTTAGAAAGTTATGAGTTGGAAGAAGGGCTAGCACATGGAGATATACCAATCATTATTAATAAACTTGTCATTCTTTTGCAAGATCAAGGAAAAATCATCGAAGCCCAAGGGTTGTCTGAACGGGCGATGGTATTATATATCGCTAGCTTAGGTGAGGATCATCCAACAACAGAACTGCTACGGAATTTAGTATCTCAACAGGCCCAGCATAACACGAGCTTAGGATAATAGCCTCTCCATAGAATAAAATAGTCGTTTCCCATGATGGGGCCATGCACGAATCTCGTATGGCTAGAGCGATCTCCTCCACCCATTATGCACTGTCGAGCACACGATACGAAATCACTCCATGCGTGTCGGCGAGTCCCAGTATATTTGATAACCCAACAATCATACTGTAGGGAACGATACATAGTGAGAATAGCCTAGGCTCAGAAACTTAAGTTTGCATCACAAACCAGCAACATTTATGTCAAAGATAGTGAGACTGGCCTATAACACATTAAAACCAAGATTACAGGTATATTTCATTCAACTCAGGAATGTATGGAATGTACTACAGGCGTACTTAGCGTTGAGGTAGAATTGTTATGCCAAGCCCTCTTTTTTTCGAGGTGAGCCGCCAAACGTATACGCAAGTTACTGGTCTTTTTGACTTCCTATGGCCAACTGCTGCGGCTATGTGGAATTTACGATGGCAGGTAGATGGTTTCTTGAGAAGTTATCCAAATGCCACTAATCATGAACTAGAGAACAGATTTGTTCTCGGTAGTGGGATTCATGGCTCAAATCTTCGTAGAGCCTGTATTACGCATACATGGGATGAGCAACAACATGAATTTGCTAAGTTTTTGCTTATTAATATCTTTGCCATTTATGAATCATGGATAAAAGCGGTTCTTGAAGAATTAGGGAGCTTTACTAAAACGAATGAGAAGAGTCTTCAATTCCCAACCGCCGTTAATACTCATGGGACTCAGACTGGCGTTTGGAGTGTGATCAATACTGTTACCAGAAACGAGTCGGTTTTCTTGAAACCAACGTTCTATCATTTGCTGCTCTTACATGATAAGAACTCACTGACAAACTTAGATGATCTTATGCGATGCTATCGTTACTTTAAAGAGTGCCGGAATTGCTTAGTCCATAAAGGTGGTATTGCAGATGATAAAATTGTAGATGCTTACAAAGAATTTCTTGCGGTAGCTACAACGACGAAATTAGGAGTTAAGGAAGTTCCCATACATGAGCCAATTATCAAAGGGCAATCTATTAAAGTTTATCTTCGTGGTATCACAGGATTTTGTGAGATCATATTGAAAATATTAACTACTATTGATGCTGAATTTGCCCGATCAGAAAAAGCAGAAAAGGAATTTCTGAGGAGGTGGAAAAACGCCCATGTATCTACTACCTTCTTGAAAAGAAAAAATATATACCAGCGTGAAAACAAAATTAGAGGGCTTGTTAGGAAATTGAAACTGCCAGAGCCAACAACGGTAAGCGAACTTGAAACTTGGTTATTATCCAAAAGGCTTATCTTCTAGGGCGTGATGGCATACCACAACTATAGGATGGCATCCATACTGAGACTAGCCTCCACACATCATGGGAAAGAATCAGCTCTGCTTATGCTTCAAACCCTTGATCGCATCACATCTTTGCCGTATGATCCGTGATTAACGGTAAAGGATCACCGCGATACCATCGCTCATACGGGAGGAGATAGATCCATATGCGCTTGCTCGACATTCAACATGACATAACAAAAATCATGGCCCGATTTGTTGCCGAAGTTAAAAGCGCAACGGCGATGGGACTGAGTGATATTAATCGGGTTGCTGAAACGGTGCTGATTCCACTGCTCGGTTCTATCTATGATTGCCCCCAGCTAGAGAATCTCAATATCCCTCACCCCAATCATCCTGCCGTTGATTTAGGGGATGCAACGCGCCGAATCGCCTTTCAGGTCACGGCAACGCCGGATAGTAAAAAAATTAAAGATACTCTCACCACATTCATTCGCCATACCCTGCATACCCAATTTGATATGGTATATGTGTATATTTTGACCGAAAAACAACGCTCCTATACCCCAGCGCACTTTGACGCTATTGTTGGCACACATATCCCCTTTGATCCGAAAATCCATATTCTTGATGCGAACGATCTGCTGAAAAAGATCGCTGCCTACCATGTTGACAAGGCCCAGCACATTCTCACGATACTTGAGGCAAATTTTGATACGCCTATTGATCCGCTTGCCCAAGCGCTTGCTACCTATCGAGCATTACCCATTGATGTTGTGCCTGCGCCTCGTTCGGATCTCCCCCAAGCATCCCGCTTGCCCTTTGAAGCCAATCCGCATTTTGTTGGGCGTGAAATCGAATTAAAAGCCTTGGCAATCGCGATGAGTACAACACAGCCTGCGGTGGTGCTGCCTGCGATAGCTACAGGGCTGGGAGGGATTGGCAAAACGAGTTTAGCGACGGAGTTTGCCTATCGCTATGGGGTCTATTTTCATGGCGGCGTATTTTGGCTGACCTGTGCTGATCCTGATCAGATGGCGAATCAAGTTGCAGCGTGTGCCGTTGATCTTGGCATCGATACGACAGGAATAGGGCTTGATGAACAAGTGCAACGGGTTTTGAACGCATGGAAATCGCCCATGCCACGCTTACTGATTTTTGATAACTGTGACGACCCCGCCATTCTTCAGCAATGGAAACCGACAGTGGGCGGTTGTCGGGTGCTCGTAACCTCGCGATCCGATCAGTGGACACGTGTGACCCAAATTCGTCTTGAACTATTATCACCGACAGAAAGTCGGACGTTATTGCAGGCGCTCTGTTCGCGATTGAGCGATGTCGAAGCTGATGCCATTGCCCACGATGTGGGACATTTGCCACTCGCCTTACATCTGGCAGGTAGTTATCTCCAGGTATATACCTATTACACTACTGCGGAGTATCGCAAGAAGTTAAACATTGCCCATCAGTCGCTCAAGGGACGGGGAGCGTTACCCTCACCCACTCGGCATGAACAGGATGTCGAAGCCACCTTTATGCTCAGTTTTAATCGGCTTGATCCGACGAATACGATTGATGCACTGGCGTTAAAAATGCTTGATAGCATGGCATGGTGTGTGCCTGGAATTCCAATCCCACGGGATTTAGCCCTACGATTTGTGTATGATGAAAGCGATGTGGATGATGCCGTTGATGCACTGCGGCGCTTACAACAGCTTGGTTTACTCGATGGGATAGATGAGGTGGTGTTGCATCGCTTGCTCGCCCAGGTTATTCACACACGATTGGGTTCGCAAGAAATATTGGAAATTGTTGAGATCCAGATTGACGAAGTTATGTCTTGGGGAAATAATAATGGTGATCCCCGCGCATTACGTCCGATTGAAGAACATTTACGGTATATTACGTTAAGGGCATTAGATCGTGCGGATCTATTATCAATCAGGCTTGCAAATAATCTTGCTCATTATGAGATAAATATAGGGTTATATGGAGCAGCACAATCTTTACTAGAAAGAATAGTAGATATACAACAAAATTTGGATAATCCAGATATCAATGTGACCGTAACGATAATGAATAATTTGGCTTTGGTATTCCATCATCAAGCATTATATATTAATGCCCAAGATTGGTATTATAAAATTCTGAATACCTTAGAGAATTTAGAAAAAAAAGATAACAAGCTTATTGCTGAAACAAAGAACAACCTTGCTATGACTTTATCACACCAGCGTCTCTATACAGAGGCAGAAATAATGCTTAATGAAGCCATAATACTATATAAGAATGAGATAGAAAATACTAAGAGTATCATATTGGCATCAATGTTAAATAATCTAGTAAGTATTCTAGAAAAACAAGCTTTCTATAAAGATGCTGAGGTATTGTATAAAGAATCATTAGAAATGCAAGAAGATGTACCAGAATCAAAAATTACAAATATACTATCAACAAAAAATAATCTAGCGCTAGTTTTTATTGCTCAAGATCGTTATGATGAAGCAGAAATGATTTTCAAGTATGTTTTAGAAGCACGAAAACAGATACTGGGGATAGATCATGCTCATACAGCTCAAAGCATGAATAATTTAGGGATTGTATTAGAAAAAAAAGGATACAATGTCGAAGCATATGATTTACATATGGATGCATTATCGATAAGGAAAAATCGCTTAGGCGATATCCATCCTGATACAATAGAAAGTATGAGCAACCTAGCTTCAGTTTGTATAAAACTAGAAAAATATACTGATGCACATGAGTTATATGAACAAATGCTTAAATGGTATAAGCAGCAACCGGAAGCAATCGCATTAGATGCAATCATGATTATGAATAATCTAGCTGTAATTCTTGAATTACAGCAATTCTATTCTCAAGCATATGATCTCTATAAACAGGTACTTGTACTTTGTACTCACAGATTTGGCATCCATGATGTACGTACTCAAAACACGCAAGAGACATTAAAGAGATTGAAACGTAGCTTATCGTAGCAAGTGACGACGTGGGTTTAGTTCGGATTCCTCGAACTGATGTGGTCACGATTGTCTCCTTAATCGTGACCACATCACTTGTAGTGATAGCGCATATGCTCAGGATAGCGTGATGGTTGAAAGTGCGAGACCAGATAGCGATCGATAAAGCGGTCTTGGGTGTTCCGATCGTTTAAGGCCGAACACTGAGAAATATCGCTCGTCCATGTGTTTGACTACAGGTCACGATAGACCCAATAGCGATTGACGTTAATCGGCTTGATTGGCATGGATCTTCTTTCGTGGCAGCGAGATCATGATCGCATCAGCGTCATTTCGCTTCATCGTCTTGTTTCGGGTCAGGTGTGGTTGGCGATCTACGACGATCAGCAGCCAGCCTTCAACCACGCTGCGCAACCATAGCACGAGGGGTCGATCTGAATACTCCCCCATGCAGGTGATTTTTTAGCCCTGCATGCCAGAAATGCACGAGCAATGTATCTATTAATAACAAACCTCAGCCTTAATTGTGCTGTTCACGCACATCGTAACCCAGTTCATCTTCATCGTGTCCAGCGTTTGGGCGGACGGGCTGGCTGGCGGTTGCGCAACCGGACGCGTTCCTGCCGACATTGTTCGCATAGTTGGTTTACCAGCTGCTCAAAGGGCATCATGCCACCCAGCAAGCCTTTGATCCGCAGGCGTTTGATTGCGGTTTCTCCACTCCGGACGAGACTAAACGGAGACATGGTTTACATATACCTGTCCTTTAAATGACAGTGCCATCATCCCTCATTCCGCCTGCTCAGGGAGTGGCTCAAGGTCAAACTGAAGCTGTTCCGCGTGACATACCACCAGTCGCCGCCTGATCGGATGCCATTGGATGCGCACTGCGTGCTTCCACCACCCATCGGCGCGTTCCAGCAACCGCAGCTGCGGCGAGCGATAGGGCGTTTCATAAAGATGGCCTTCGTGGACATCACGAAAATGCCGCTGATCGGGCTGGTAGGTCACGGTATACTGCGCAAGTGTCAAATCATCATAGACAATCGTAAGATGTTCCGTATAGAGCCACACCACCACGCGCTGATCGGCCAGCCCTTCTTCCCCATAGATCCGCCAATTTCGAAAGCGCACATAGCCAACGCGATTTAAATAGCGTTGGAAGCGGGTGCTATAAAACACAAAGCGCAAGTCGCTTTCGGCCATAGGATCGGCGCGGATGCCGCCCATGACCTGCGCGGGACTGCGGTGGGTTTCTGGTCGCTGTCGGTGTGCCCAGTGATCTTGGTGATTGTATTCCGCCATCCACACGGAATGGGCATCGACGAGATCTTCCCAGGTTGCGGCTCGTTCAAACGAGGCATCAGCCATGCGGCGCTGGACGTTGATTATGTGGAATTTGGTGCGTTTCAGGGCTTTAGCTTGTCGATTGAGTCTTATACACGCACGCAAAGTCCACATAATCAATGTTATTTGAGAATAACAGGTATTCCAAATAACGAAGAACATTGTTTCAATGTAGTTTTGCCAGGGTTGTCGCTTGTCAATTTGGCACTTGTTAATACCAAGCGTGGTATAAATCCGCTGGGATTGTTTCGCCCGAAAAATACTGCCGCCATCGCTGACGATCGCCTCAGGAATGCCAAAGATACGAATCGCCGCAAATAGCACAAACAGATAGATCGTCAGATCTTGGGAGCGGGTTACCACACTAATCAGTACCGACCGACTATAGTTGTCCAAAATCGTGAGACAGTAAATATTGCCACCGCCTAAGGTGTGCATATCAAGATAGCGGAGATCGACACTCCAAAATTGATGGGGGCGTATTGCTGCGAATGGCATGGGTTGAGGGTCATGGGCGGCCGGGGTTGGTGGGCGCAATTCGGGATAGAGTTTGCGATTTTGGGCCATGATCAGGCCACAGGTGGTGGGGCTGAGCCGAATCCCTTCGCGTTTGAGTGCTGCGGCCATGCGCCATGCGCCCAAGCGTGGATTGCGTTGCAACATCCGAATCCGATTGGTGGCATCATCGGTGACGCGCCGCGCAGGTTGGCGTGGAGCACGCGAGCGCGGGAGGAGTGCGGCCAGATCGTCATGGGTAAAGCGCGTCAAAATGCGATGCACCGTGGTGCGTGATGTCTGAAGGTAGGCGGCAATGGCACTTGGCCCCCAGCCTTCGAGATGCAGGCGAATAATCGCCCAGCGCCGTGCCCGATCATCCATCGTATGAAAGGGCGGAAACCGCCGATGGGTTAAGGGTTCGGGGGGTGATTCGCGCAGCACGCGTTCGATGGTGCGTGCGCCAGGGCGGTAGTGCAAGCGGATAAAACAGATATGGGCAATGGCGTTGGTGGCCAACGGGGGATGTTCGCGTTTGAGTTCTCGAATGAGATCACGCACCGCAGGAGGCAGGGTATGTCGTCCTTTGGGGTGCGTGCTCTCCGTCAACCCGGCGAATCCATGGGACGAAAAGCGCTTGACATTGCGATACAAGGTTCGGATCGGCGCACCCGTGGCTTTGGCGCGTGCTTCTGCGGAATCGCCAAACAGCACGACGGGACGGATGAGTTCATAGGAGCGTTGCTCGGGCCATTGCAGGCGCAATTCCAGTTGTTCCCAGGTGGAAGGTCGGGCACGTTTGGTCTTCGCCGCCATGGATAGCCCTCCTGTATCCATTTCATGGCAGCATCATACCAAGAAGCGCGGGCGAAATATAGACCAACACATGTGCTAGGCCAGGACTGTCATTTAAAGGACAGGTATATGTAAACCATGTTTCCGTTTAGTCTCATGGGGAGTGTGCGGACGGTACGCGGTGTATTGGGCGCGGTCAGTGCGGTCAGCAAGGCAAAGCCATCTGCCCCATAGGTTGTTGCAAGCGCGTGGCGAGCACTTTTGGCTTTGGGTAAGCGGTAATTATTAATCCGTTCGGCATAGCGTTCATGCCACTCCGGATGCATATGCTGGCGAAGCCACGTTGGCTCGCGGCTGGCAAGCTGATTCAAGGTTGCTCGGATGGTTTCGCCAATTAACTCAAGGCGGGTGAGTAACCGAATGTTGGCAAGGATCATGGTCGAGTCGGTGCGCTGAATCCCGCGTGCTTTCACGAATCCCGCGCGGTGAAGGTCTGCCAACAGGGTATCAAGGAAGAGACACTGCGCATCATCGCTGGACAAGCGCTGGCGAAATTCGGTCAATACGGAGGCATCAAACCCACGATGGGACAGCGGGAGCGCAAGCGCGTATTTCCAGTCAATGCGGAGACGCACCGCATCAGCAGCTTGGCGATCAGAAAGGCCCTCCATATACTGCAACACGAGCACCATTGCCAGTCGAGCAGGGTCACAGGCGGGTTGTCCGGTCGAAGAAAAGAGGTGGGCAAACTGGTCATTGGTAAAGAGCATCCCAAACGTATCGGTGATGGTCATCAACAGGTTCCCATGGGGAACGATACTCCGTGCAAGGGTCGCCGTTTCTTCAGGAATCGTATACGCAAGAGGTGCTCGTAATGCCATGATCGCCCTCCGACAAAAAAACATCTCTCAGTATACCGCGTGGGCGTATGCAGGGTTCGCCAGCAGAGTCAATCTTGGGTTTAACCCTATGATCTACCGATGTGTTTTGCACGATGTACTCATTCAGGATTGATAACCTATGAACGTGGGGCCAAAATACAACGAAATCCTCGGAGGATGTTGCCATCGATACCAGGATGACTCGCGTAACGCGCCGCACAAAGAACGCGTGTACTATTTTCATAATACGATCCGCCTCGCAATACCATTGAGTTGTCACTATCCACAAGCACATGCTGCAGCAAGCCACCGTCGCGCTGAGAGGGGGTGGCAGTCCATTCCCACAGGTTGCCAACGCTATCTACGGCTCCACATGCAGCTTGCCCAATCAGCCCTAAACCAACTGATAATGGACGTTGATGTTCATTCCAATCGCAGACCGTATGCTCGGGCGTGGCAGGCTGCTCACCCCACGGATACGGTTGACGCTGACCATGGGCATTATATGCCGCAGCGACTTCCCATTCCGCTTCACTGGCAAGGCGGATAGCATAGCCCTGCGGCAACCATGGAGTAAGCTGCTCGCTCAACCAATGACAATACGCCACCGCTTCATACCACGTTACCCCATACACCGGCTGATTGAGGTATTCCTGCTCAGTTTGAGTAAGCCAATAGTTTGGTCCACTTCGGTCATAATTCTTTTTATAGGCATGACCATAGTCTGTCCAATACTCGTCATTGGTATAGCCACCACCATCCATAAACAATCGATATTGCTCAGTCGTGACCATAAAGCGTCCTACCCAGTAGGGCTGAAGCTCGACCGTTATGGCTTGTTCCTCCTTAATCCAACCACCAACCTGATAGTGACCCGCAGGCACATACCGCCAATAATGGTTGCCCTCGCGGCCAAACTGTTGTGAAAGCTGGCGCGTCTCCTGATTCCATTGTGCAATGCTCACCGGGTAACGCAAGTCACCCAAACCTGCCAAGAGTTCAGCGGCCTTTTGGCGTTCATGCACCAATAATGGTGCTGGCTCCATGGGGTGACCGTTGTAATACTCCAGCGCTGCTTGGGCATGCGCGTCGTCGTTGAGTAACTGTGCTAAGCCGATTTGTAAGTCATCCTGAAATGCCGTCACATCAATATTGGCCCCATTCAGCATATCCCAGTCGCGATCAACGCCTAACTCCGCAGCTAAGATCAAATCACGATACCACGTATAGCGATGTTTCGGTATGCGCGGTTGACTCCGAAATTCAGAGGGACTAATCAAGGCTGCCAAGAATTCACTAATTTTGCTTGCCCCCATTTTTTCGTCGGCAAGACACCCAACCCCTAAAAAGATCGGCTCGCGCCAACGATCATCGTGTCGCACCGCGAGGGTTTTTTGAAGCAATTCTTCCGTCAGTAAATGTCGCCCTGCGCTATGTTCTTGTAAGGTCAGGTGCGCAAAGACATAGACCAGCCCTGAATCCTCCGGCTGTAATAGGCCGCTGCGCTGATCGATATACGCAATACAGCGGTCTGCAGCCCAATAGGGGTCATTGGTTTTGATTTTAATTTTGGCAAAATACTCCATTAATGCGGTTTTGAGCGTCATCGCATCAATGCGGCCACGTCCATCATCGGATGTGGCATCCCAATGCGCCTGATAACATAACCGATCCAATACCCGATTTCGTATCTCGTGACTCGTGATCCGCTCGTCGCCAATAGCGTGGCCTAAATGATGGCCGTCCCGTTTGGCATCCCATTGGCCCAATAATTGGCTCAGGATCTGTTCGTACAGGCTATGACGGTCACGCGGTAATACCCCGTGGTCAGCTAAGATAAAAATCATCATGCTTAACATTAGGGGATTTTCAGCCATTTCGCGTAATCGGGTACGTTTGGGATCGCGCAAGGCTTGAGATAATTGACCACGATAGCGATCCACATCCGCAGGGCTGATCACCCCTTTCGCCTGTAATTCAGCAAACCACATGGTGATAAAGTGGGTCATTTGGCCATCGGTCAAGGGAGCTAACTCGTGGCTAGGCCATTGCGTGATGGTACTATAATCCTGCGTCCATGCGCGTGAGCGGCAGGTGATCACCATGCGAGCCTTGGGATAGCAGCTCGCAAATGCATGCACAAAACGCACAACCGTTGTGCGATCAAGACTACGAGAGGTGGCTTCTAGGGGGACTTCATCTAACCCATCAAAGATAAACAACACGGTATTGCGGTGATTCAGTCCCGCATTTAAGATCGTGCGTGGATCTTCAAGACCATAGTGGGTCTGCATATACGCGCAGACTGCATCGAACACGAGTCCAATCTTTGGAACATCGTTCAATCCCAAGTCTTGATCAACCAAATCCCCAGCGATGGCCCGCAAGGGCATCAAGATAGGCAGCACGCATTCGCTTGCATCCCACCCGATCAACCGTCTTTGTGGATCGGACTGATCAAGGCCACGCTGGGCCAAGGCCCACACCAAATGCTTGACAAAGGTTGATTTGCCACTCCCCGGTGGCCCGCATATAATAAGGTATTGATGTGCCAAAACGGTTTCTGCCGCCAGTTCAGCCCGAAAAAGTGATGCTCCCCCTTCACTATATCGGCTAACCTTCACAACCGCTTGATCGGGCAAGCACTGATCAGCCCGGAGGTTCTCAGGGATTTCAAAGTGCTGGTGCTGATAGGCATCAGCTTCGCCTCCTGTTAAATCGCGGACTTTCCGGTAGCGATTCTGGATGGCCAATATCATATAGACCGATGCCACATCAAGCCCTGATGCAAGTCGCGATGAGCTTAGACCCACCACGCGCATCGTGCGATGACTATTGACCACCTGCTCCAAGTAGGCGACTAAGCGCTGACGCTCGGCCTCTTTGGGTGGACGGCCATAGATGATCGTGCCGAGATTGACCCCCACCACGGGGCCGTAGAACTCGGAATCATCAGCGTTGACAGAACCAGTGGTGTTCGCGGCCATAAAAACAACCTTCTTTCGTGCGTGGGGCGAATCTGGTTTGATTGTAGCGGCAGGACTGGCGTGTGTAAAGCCAAACAGTTCATGTTCAGTGCTTTTCTTCATATCAATGCGATGCAGGGGCTTTGTGATCAGCAGTGAGGCCATGGCGACGACCGCGCGATTCCGGCGCTGGCGCGGTTGAAGGGGCCGCGATGAAGGAGCGAACAAGCAACGCTGCGGAAGGATTGATTATGCAACCAGTCAGTTATTCGGCGGCAATGCTGTGTCCCGATGCTCGTCCATCTCAGGACTATTACCCACCCATGCATTGTGCATAACACTATCATCAAACAGCATTCAGGACTCAGCATTGAGAACATACGAACGAGGAGCCAGAATACAACGGAATCCTATATCGTATTCGTAGTGAAAGGGAATATGACGTATGTCACTTGCACTACAAAGAATATTTGTTTTGATTTCATGATATGCTCCACCGCGCACACCTATTATAGAATCAAGAGCTGTATCTGTTTTTGGTGTAGGATTACCCCTCAATTTATATAACTTGGCTATCCATTCCCACAGGTTACCAACGCTATCCAGCGCTCCACAAGCAGCTTGACCAAGCAATCCTAAACCCACTGATAAAGGTCGATTTTTTTTGCTCCAATTATAGATCGCATGTTCAGGTGTGGCTGGGTATTCGCCCCACGGGGAGGATTGACGCTGGCCTTGGATATTGAATGCCGCCGCCACTTCCCATTCGGCTTCGCTGGCAAGACATATGTAATACCCATATGGCAACCACAGCGTAAGCTGTTGGGTGAGCCACATGCAATAGGCCTCAGCTTCATACAATGCTATACCGTAAACAGGCTGATTCAGGTATTCTCGTTGAAGTTGCATATCCCAGTACCATGGACAATCGCGTTGTTGCCTCCTTTTCCACCTCAATCCCTCCGCTGTCCAATATGCATCATTCGTATAACCACCTGCCGCGATAAACGCCCAATATTGCTCTACCGTAATCATAAACCGCCCGACCCAGTAATGCTGAAGCTCGGCGGTTGTTGCTGGTTCCGCTTCCTTCCAACCGCCAATCTGATAACGCCCCGCAGGCACATAGCGCCAATAATGATTGCCTTCGCAGCCAAACTGGGTGGAAAGCTGGCGTGTTACTTGTTGCCATTGCTCGATACTTACGGGATAGCGTGGGTCACCCAAGCCTGCGAGAAGTTCAGCAGCTTTTTGACGCTCCTGCACCAGCAGCGGAGCTGGCTCCATGGGTTGACCTTTGTAATAGGTAAGCGCTGCTTGGGCATGGTCATAGTCTTCGAGCAACTTGACCAATCCCACCCGCAACCGTCGCTGGATGCGATCCACCTTGATCTGCTTGCCGCGCAACAAGCCCCAATCACAGTCCGCGCCCAGCTCGGCGGCCAAAATCAGATCGCGATACCAGTCGTATTGATGCATCTCTCCCGCTTCATAGGCATCGGAATCAACCAACGCCGTCAGGAGTTGCTCAATTTTGGCACTCCCAAGTCCTACTTTGGTCAGGCAGCCAACCCCTAAAAAGATCGGTTCGCGCCAACGATCATCGCGCCGTAAGGCCAACAACTGATCGAGTGACTCATAAAACACCAAGTGACGACCCGCGCTCTGTTCTTGCAGGGTCAAGTGGGCAAAGGCATAGACCGTCCCATCATCCTCTGGCTGAAGCAAGCCACTGCATTGATCGATATAGACGATACAGCGCTCCGCTGCCCGATAGGGGTCGGCCACGTTGACGCGGGCAAAATAGTCCATTAAGGCAAATTGAAGCTCGCGACTTGGAATCCGCCCCCGCCCATCCGCCGATGTGGCGGTTAAATGCGCCTGATAGCATAACCGATCCAATACCTGATCGCGCACCTCGTCGCCCGTGATCCGGTCATCCCCCACTGCCTGCCCCAAGTTCTGCCCGTTGCGACTGGTGGTATCCCATTCACCTAAGAGTTGTTTCAGGATATCGTCGTACAGGCTATGGCGGTCGCGTGGCAATACGCCCTTGCGAGCCAGCACAAAAATCATCATACTCAACAGTAACGGATTGGCGGCCATGTCCCGTAAGCGACGGCGCTGGGGATCATGGAACGCCTGCGTCAACTGCTCGCCATAGCGCTCAATCGCCTCATACTCAATCAAGCCCTTGGCGTGCAATAACGGAAACCATGTATCGATAAACTGGGTCATTTGGCCACCGCTCAACGGAGCCAACTCAACCATCGGCCACTGCGTGATCTGGCGATACTCCTCCGTCCATGCGCGGGAGCGGCAGGTGATCAGGATACGGGCAGTATAGGCATTGGCAAACAAGCGCACAAAAGTCAAGAGCGAGCGGCGATCAAGGCTGTGGGCAGTGGCTTCCAGTGGCACTTCATCCAAACCATCAAAGACAAACAACACCGTCAGCAAACCTTTTAACCCAGCCTTCAGCAGCTCACGCGGCTGTTCAAGCCCATAGGTTGTTTGCAAATGCGCACATACCGCATCGAGCAGCAGCCCAATGTTTGGCGTGTCGGCCAACCCGAGATCCTTGCCAACCAACGCGCCTGCCAAGGTTCGCAAGGGCATGAACACGGGCAACACGCGCTGGTGATCATCCCAACCCAGCAAGCCTGTATGGTGGTTGATCTGGTCACGGCCACGCTGGGCCAAGGCCCACACCAGATGTTTAGCAAAGGTTGATTTACCGCTCCCCGGTGGGCCACACAGCACGAGATAAGGGTGATTCAAGACCGTTTCCGTCGCCAGTTCGGCGCGAAACAAGGCCACCCTCCCGGACTGACTATCCTCAGCAACCGCAAGCACGGCGTGATCGGGCAAACAGCGATCAGCGCTCAGTTCCGCAGGAATTTTAAAGGTGCGTTGCTGATAGGCATCAACCTCCTCTGGATTCAAGGGCCGTAGCACCCGCTGCCGTCCCTGCACCGCCAGCATCATATAGGCCGACGCGAGGTCAATTCCTGACGCGAGATGGGATGAGCCAACCCCCACCACCCGCAGGGTATTGTGGCTTTTCGTCACCTGCTCCAAGTAGGCGACTAAGCGTTGGCGTTCGGCCTCTTCCGGCGGGCGGCCATAGATGATCGTGCCGAGATTGACTCCAACAACAACCCCATGAACCTGCGAATTATTGAGATGAGCGGAACCATCCGTGCTATCAGCCATAGAAACAACCTGCTTTCGTGCGTGAGGCGAATCTGGTTTGATTGTAGCGGGAGGACTGGCGTGTGTAAAGCCTGCAACACGCCGCAGTGACGATCATTGGTCACCCGTGCTCTAGGCCTGTTACCAATATTTTGCAGATTACCAACGCTTTCGATGTTCATCACAAGCCCAAGATTTGTGCTACTGAACGCCACGCCATTACAACTATTAATCCTAGGGCCGTTTTTCGCCGCATGGACATGCACCCTGTTAAGGGTTTGTACTTTTACGCTCAGCAACGCAGCTCGCCCCGAAACAGTACAGCGAACAAATGTACTGAAGTGATAGTTTTTGGAGGAAATTACGGCTGAGTAATCGCGAGCGAGAGCAACGAGTGATCGGTATGTGTTACCAAGCTATTGACCATCTGCGCCAATGCGTGAAAGCTATGTGTCCACTATGTGGGTTCTGGAACACTCTCGGTGCAACGGCGCTTGACGGCACGTTATGGAGGTGATGTGGCTGGGGGCTGAGCGATGAGGCGGATGCGCAGCAGTGCGAGGCTGGCACGCCCATAGGCCTGCCGTTTCAACAGCTTCAACCGATGAATTTGCCCTTCGACTGGCCCATTGCTCCATGGCCCCGCAATCCCGGCGCGAACCGCTGCTTCATCTTGGCGCAACCGCTGCGCAAAGCGCTGGATATGCCCCGTTGTGGTGACCGCCGCCGTGATCCATGCTGTGAGCGCCGCAGCTTCATGGGCGCGAATCATGGCCAGAAACTGCTCGCTGAGCGTGATCAGTGTGGCACAGTCAGGGTCTGCCGCCGCAACCGCATCCAAAAATGCCTGTTGGCTGGCCGTGCGGCGTGCGGGCGCGAGCAGCACCCATTGAGCGGTTTGTCCGGCTGAGGGAATCCGTCCATTACTCAAGGCGTGGGTTGGATGGATGATCGTCCGTGGTTTGGTTTTTTGACAGCCCATCAACGCCAGATACCGCCGCACCGCGACCTCGGCTCCGGTGAAGCCTTGGGCGCGAATCATGCGCCACAACTGGCGCGGACTCTCGCATCCCACACTCCATTGCTGCAAGAGGAATTCCTTGTACGGGTCAAGGGTAGTCCGCCGTAGAGGCTGAACCCAGTCAGGGGGACTGTCCATGGCCAAATAGCGATAGACGGTCGAGCGGTTGGTTGCGACCATCTTGGCAATCGTCACAATATCAGCCCCAGTGGCACGCAGCGCATGAATCTGCGCATGCAGGGCACACAGCACCGCATGGCGCTCACGCCGCACCGCGATAGCGGCCTCCACCATCGGGGCATCCGGCCCATGGCGACCCGTGCTGGTCAGTGCCCCCACGAAGGGATCGACCAAGGGCACAGCCGCCGCCGCTTCGGGCGGAGCACAAGCCGCCCGAAGCACCGCACGCTTGCTCAGCAAGGCGGCTTCGAGGGCTTCGCCGTAATTCTTAATGAGATGCCAGCGATCAACCACCTGGGTCGCGGTCGGCAGGGCTGCGGTAATGGCGGCAGCAAACCCACCACCGCGATCACGACTGACAATCTGAATGGATGGATACTGGCGGAGCCATGCGACAATGGTGCTTTGCGCTTGGTCTGGCAGGAGATCGAGGACACGATTGGTGTGCAAATCGACGACAATGCAGCCATAGGCGGTGCGTTTGCGCCACGCCCATTCGTCAATGCCGATGGCGGTTGGGGTGATGATGGCCGGGATGGGCAGTTGGTGGATACGGCGCAGCATGGTGGTGTGGCTGGTGGGCATGCCAAGTGACTGGGCAACCCGCGCTCCTGGCCGTCCGCCAAGGGCAAGGCCGATGGTTTGAAAGGCGTGGGTGAGCCGAATGGTGCTGCGCTGGCGGGGAGCGGCAAGGGTCGGAAGGCGTTCGGTAAAAATCTGCTGGGGACAGCCGTGATGGCGACAGCGAAAGCGCCGCACCGTGAGCTGAAGGGTGATCGATGTCGTGCCGACGGTGCGATCGGCAAGGCGGCGGCGATAGCGGCTATGAACAGACGACGATGGGGTGGCACAGGTCGGACACGCCGCGATGAGGGTCGTGCAATGCGCCGCGATCTGGCAGTGCTGCGCCTGCATCGTGATCGTATCAATGGTTATCCCATCATCGCCGACGACGAGTGCTTGAAGCGTGGTTTGGAGTTCATGCATACGTCAAGCATAGCATAGCCGTTGCACCGAGAATGTTCCAGAGCCATCATGTGTGGACTTGGCCAATGCACATGTGACACATTTGGGAAGAAATTCTTCGGGTAGTTTTTGCCCAACACATGTTCTGCTTGCTGTACCCACCAGCCCTTGCTACACTTGGCCTCAACACATCAGGAGGGGCCAGTATGGAGCCTGCACGAACGTTCGAACAACTCGAATTGCTCTTGATCGACCCAATCCAGTATGACTACGAGGTCATTCGTCCCGTACTGTTTGCCGACCAAACCATTGCCGAGCGCAGCCGACAAACCGCCATTGATCGCGATAGCATCAGCGAAAAAGCCCGACGGTTTGTACAGGAAGGCATGCTGGGACTGGTCGATCAGCGGGCAACCAAGGCAGGCCGCAAAAGTCATGTCTTCCCTCCGCCTGTTGCCCGTTGCCTCATCCATATCAAACATGCCTATCCCCCCATTCATTATCGGGAGCTTGTCCGCATTGTTGAGCGCAAATTTGGCTATAAAACCAACCATCACACCGTCAAACGCTTTCTTGATGATCACCCCATTCCCGAACAGCTCACGCTCGATATTCAGGGCTTTCATGACTTTGAGCAGGCCTATCAGGCTCGCTGGCTGGTCGTGCGCTTAGCCTATGAAGGCTGGAATGATCACAGCATTGCGGGCTATCTCAAACTCTCGCGCCAGCATGTCATCCGTTTGCAGGAACAATTCGCCCGTGATGGCTTTGCGGGTCTCGAAGATCATCGCACCCGGACGATCACCCATCCCACCTCGCAACTGACGCTCCCGCTGCTCAAAGAAGTGCTTGATTTACAACAAGAATATCCGCGAGCAGGGCGCTTCCGCCTTCACGGGATTCTGACCCAACGCCATGGTGATACCGCCCCGAGTGAACGCACCGTTGGCCGCGCCATGGCCCAAAACCGTCAATTCCACGGAGCACCTGGCCCATGGCCAGCGCCACCACCGCCTGCCACCACCCATCCGCCAGTTGCCTTGCCGTACCAACCGACGTATCCACACCACTACTGGTTTTTGGATATTCGCTATCTGGTCAAACTCGATGGTCAATGGGTCTATAGCCTATGCATTATTGAAGGCTATTCGCGCAAGATTGTCGGAAGTCTGGTCAGTGCCTATCAAGATGAATTAGCCATCCTCCAAGTCTTGCATGCCGCCGTGAACGAGTATGGCGCTCCAGCAGGCATTGTCTCGGATAACGGAGCCGTCTTTACGGGTGCACTCTATCGCACGTTTCTCCACGCATTGGAGATCTCGCCGTGTTACATTGCCAAAGGCGAACCATGGCAAAACCTGATTGAGGCGCAATTCAAGATCCAGCTGCGTCTTGCAGATGTCAAATTCCACGGTGCAACGACCCTTCGTGCAATCCAGCACATCCATCAGCAGTTTGTGGAAACCTTCAATACCACGCCGCATTGGGCACACCGTGCGCGAACTGATGGGCGAGCAACGCCAACCAAGGTCTTAGATTGGATTCGTGGTCGGCCCGTCGATATGGAGCTTTTACGACGGGTGGTGCGTGGTCTTCCTTTTGAGCGGGTCGTCAATGCCCATGGCTTTATCCGGATACAACATTTTTGTTTGTATGCGGAGCCAGGTCTCGCCCGCCAACGGGTGACGGTCTGGATTCTGGACACTGATCTCCAGATCGCTCACGATGACACGGTGGTCGCTCGCTATGATTGCCGCTTTGATCGAGACCGCAAACGTGTGCTACAGGTCAAGAATCCCACGATGTATCGCACGGCATTTCGGTCGCCCCAACTCGAATTGTTTGAACTTGACGATGCCTATTGGGGCCGGATTCTGCATCGCCCACCGTATGCCAGCACACGGCCACATCAACGAGGCACGGCCACCCAACTGCCGCTGCATGGGCTTGAGGCGGTCGTCGCATTGCTCACCTGGTGGATAACGGGCTAAACATGCCGGAAAAATTTCTTCCCAAATGTGTCACATGTGCATTGGCCAAGTCCAATCATGTCAATGGCTTAGCGTGCTGAATACCGAGCGCATTTTCCACCCAAATCCTGCCAAAAAACATCCAAAAAAACGAGCACACCATTGCTATTTACGCTTAATTCCAGTATCTTGCTCGATACTGGAATACCCCGATCAATCCCGTATTTTCCACCCAAATCCTGCCAAAAAAACCGCAAAAATCATTGACATTGGCGGGGAATGTTCTACAATTCCACTATCTTGCACGATACTGGAATTGAGGTATAGTATGCGCCGAATTACCGCCGAAACCTATGATGCCTGCGCCGCCGAATGGGAAATCTACCTGCGTGAGCGCTTCCCCGACTGCCGCTGGACGTTGGCTCGTTATGCCGATTTGGAGACCACTGATCAGGTCTCGCGGGATAGTGACAGCAACGACATTACCATTGGCTTCATTGTTGTGGGAACCAACCCACGCGGCGATGAATACAGCCTGATGGTGACCAACCATGACGCTTCGGCGGGGTTGGTTCCGCTGGCAGCCGTGCGGGCAACGCTGGACGATGTGGGGGTGACGATTGAACGGATGTTGGGCATTGATCTGCTCCGCGCCGCATAACGAAGGAGCAGGTCAATGCCCAATCGCCGTGTGACGGTTAAAGGCCATACGCGGGTCATGCCGATCAAAACCTTCGCCATTGTCTGCCGCTGGTGTGGGGATGAGGCGACTGTCGAAGCCTACCCCGGTCGCCCACCCACCCTCTGTAGTAAAGAATGCGCCATCGAAGCCCGACGCGACCACGACCGCCAGCGCAAGGCGGGCACAACGACTGTACCGCCAGCGCCGCGTGCTGTTGCCGTGGTTGTGCCGATGGAACGACCCCAACGCTTCGTGCTCTGGCCATCCGAAGGTGACCGGACGCTGGATCGATCATTACGCGGGCCGTTTGGGACGGGTTTGTTGGGGACGCTGAAAACCAAGGCCGATGGGCGGCAGGTGCTGGCGATCTTTGATAGCGTGCTCGGTGAATCGTGGGCGGTGACGATCCGATGGGTCGTGCTGGAGTGTATTCGGCGTGAACCAGAAGCCTTGACGGCACGGCTGGCGGTGGCGCTTACGCCAGACCCACTGAGGAAAGAAGTCCAGTGGCAGCGGGAGGTGGACGAGCTGCGCAGCCAGATGATTGGGCAGGGTCGCTTGAATCGGGGGCAGCGGGAGCAGCTTCGGGCAGTTGGTGCGGCAGTCAGCGATCACGTCGTTGGGGTTCATATGCGCGGCTTGGGCGAGGAAGAAGCCTTGACGGCGGCGCAGCGTGCGGTGGCTGAGCGCGAACTGGCAGCGGCCCTGGTGCAGCTGGAGATAACCTTGACGGCAGCGGTAGGATAGGCAGCGGCTCTAGCACGAGGATAGCAGCATGATTCCAGATCGGTTTGTCTTTTATGCCGCACGGGTGCAGACGATGCGGCAGCCAATCACCGTATTTTGTCGGCACTGTTATCGCGAGCAGATGCTTAACGGCATGATCTGTGGCTTGTACTATTGTCCCGCCTGTGAGCGAAAAAAGGCTGCCTACGCCGCTCGGAAGGCAGGCAACCTCGCAACTGATTCCCCCGAGGCGATTCCGGCAACCTATCCGATTCCGCAGCGGTTTGTCTGCTGGCCCACCGAGGTGTCGCCCGATGGGATTGAGGCGCTCGCGGTGGCGGCGGAGGCGATGACGACCAAGGCACAGGCACGCGATGTCGTGGCCTTGATCCGATGGATGCTGGACGAGTATCGGGCGGTGATCATGCGCTGGATTGTGCTCGAAGGGCTGCTCCATGATCCGTCGGTCATTCCGGATCGGCTGGCGTATTTCTTATTTGCGGACGAGGAGCGCGAAGATCGGATGTGGTGGCGACGGTTGCTGTTGATCACCCCCCGTCTTGCCGCGAATGGCAAGCTGGGCGTGCGGATACGGGCCGAGCTGGAGGGGATCATTGTGCCGCTGGTGCAGTTTTTTATGCACACCCAACTGGGGGGCGTTGGCTTTGAACAACAGATCGCGCCTGAGCAACGGCCATATGTCACCTATCGCTTGGCCACGGCGCTCTGCCAGCTTGAGTCGCGGCTGGCAGTGGAGGCAACGTGGACAATTGAGGATTGGCTTGGTGGCAACGGACGCGTGTCATAAATCCAGTCGGTTAGGTTGCTGTATCACAAAAAGGATGCGGGTATGTGGCTTGAGTATGGGTTGAGTTCAGCGCAGGGATTGGTGCATATCAGCGAGGTCGTGCGTGGCCGCACCGCGCTGGGGTGTCCCTACTGTGCCTGTCCGCTGATCGCCAAAAAAGGCGTGAAGGTGAGTCACCACTTTGCCCACGATGGCCTCACCTGTAAACCCGTGCGCCGCACCCGTGATCTGCCAACCCTACCGTGGTTCGATTCGTTTACCTTCCATCTCGCGCCGCGCCTCTGGGCCACCCTTCAGGCTTTTCAGTCCGATTGCTCGTATGATGCCCATTGGCTCACAACCACCGGATTGATTGCCTACAATAGCTTCATGCGTCGTCATGAATTGACCAAACTAGGGCAGATTCCGTTTGGGTTGCTCTCGGTCAACCTCTTTAGTCGCCTGCATGAGGAGCGGTTGGCGACCATCCATGATCGAATGGAAGCACGAGTGACGCGGGCGTGGCAGGCTGGCGATCCGGTGGCGCTCGACGAAGCCGTGACCGATCTGCGGCTCTATCGGGCACAGTGGCAGCGGGTGTTGCGCAGCTCGCTCTACTGTCTCGCGATTAAGACCCCCAGCGAGCGTTTTTATAAGATTGGGGTGACATCGCGGCCCATTGCTGAGCGGGTAGCCGAGCTTCAGCCCGCGCTGAATCCGCACGTTGGCACGGCAACGATCACGGTTTTAGGGGTATGGCCGCAGCGGGGCCATGTGGAGCGGTATGCCCACTTTCGCCATCAGGCGCAGCGCCGGACACTTGGGTCATTTCAGGAATACTTTGATTTTCTCGATGTGAAGGCGGTGGTGCGGGACTTGAACCGGATGCCCAAGAAAGTGCTGACGGCGCTTGAGCAAGGCGTGCTGGATGGTGCGCCATCGGTCGTGGTGCAGGCGATGGCAGCGGGGCAGGATAGCACACGCTCGCATACGCAATGACGGGAATTTGGCCACAGTCGGCAGGGAAGCGGCGGATTGTGGTCGGACTATCACTCAAACGCTCCTTTGTTGGCCCAGTCTAACAGTTCGGCGAGTATGCTGTCATTGCGGGAGACTGGGGCAGCGGTTGGCGCTATTCGACGGCAATCAGGGTGCATGATAGACTTGCAGGCAGTGCTGGGGTATTTGGATAGGAGTCTCGTGTATGAGTCAGCCAATCTTCGACCGTCTGAAAGCCTTGCGCGGGCTGCCTGCCTTGAAACAGTTACTCTATGAGGATTTGGGGTATCCCCGCGCAAATCAAATTCTCTCGACTCGCGGTTGGCCGACGGCACTCACTGAGAGGCTTGAACCTCGCACCCATCCGCTGATTGTGGCGGAAGCTGGGGCGTTTAAGCTGATTTATCTGCACTTCCGTGGGGCACTAGAACGCGGCCCGCAACGGGGCATCATTGATCAGCTTTTAGTCCAGTATCCAACGAGTTTGTTTATCTTTAGCGATAAAGAACAAACGCATTGGCATTTTGTCC